>Ga0265298_10007511_pt1 | contig 13231 bp, 11 predicted proteins | sample AusTroGonzalo_MG_3_FD_193486 | JGI IMG/M metagenome (GOLD analysis project Ga0265298, IMG submission 193486) | Bovine rumen microbial communities from tropical cattle in Woodstock, Queensland, Australia - Gonzalo_01 | ecosystem: Host-associated > Mammals > Digestive system > Stomach > Rumen ... | reverse complement strand
GTCGTCATATCGACTCTGTTCTCCAGCTGAAGCTCGTCGACGTCGAAGCCATCCGTCAGCGTAAGTTCCGTGTCTGTGCCGATACTATCAACTCCGTGGGCGGCATCATCCTCCCCGAGTTCTTCCAAGCCCTCGGTCTCGACTATGAGATCCTTAACGGTGAGTGTACGGGCGACTTTGCCCATAACCCAGAACCGCTGGAAAAGAACCTTCACGGTATCATGGACCGCATGAAGAGCGGCAATTTCGACCTCGGTATCGTCGTCGACCCCGACGTAGACCGTCTCGCCTTCATCTGCGAAGACGGCACGATGTTCGGCGAGGAATACACCCTCGTCTCCGTTGCCGACTACGTGCTGACCCACACCGTGGGTAATACGGTGTCGAACTTGAGCAGCACGCGGGCATTAAGGGATGTTACCGAGAAACTGGGCGGCCAGTACACAGCTGCCGCTGTCGGTGAGGTCAATGTTACCACGAAGATGAAAGAGGTGGGAGCAGTCATCGGCGGCGAAGGCAACGGTGGAGTCATCTATCCTGAGAGCCACTACGGCCGTGATGCCCTCGTAGGCATCGCCCTGTTCCTCTCTTCGCTCGCACAGAAGGGCTGCACCGTCAGCGAACTTCGCAAGACCTTCCCCGACTATCAGATTGCCAAGAACCGCATCGACCTCACCCCAGGCACCGATGTCGACGCCATCCTCGTGAAGGTGAAGCAGATGTTCGCTAACGACAGTAGCGCCACGGTCAACGATATCGATGGCGTGAAAATTGACTTCCCCGACCGTTGGGTACACCTCCGCAAGTCGAACACCGAACCCATCATCCGCGTCTACAGCGAGGCTCAGACTATGGAGCAGGCCGACGAACTCGGCAAACGCCTCATGCAGGTGGTCTACGATATGCAATAAAAGCACATCACATAAATTAAGGAATCCCGTTCAGCTGAACGGGATTCCTTAATATTTAGGCTAACGCACGGATGGCGTACGGCTTACGTCCTGGAAAGGAAGTGACTGTCTCCTTATGTAAAGCGATTCAGTCATTCTCTTGCAGCCAGCGGATGAGCACCTGGCAATACTCCTCGTAAGCATCAATAAAGCAGGTATGGCGGGAGTGCCGGAACAAATGCCATCGGCTGTGGGGTATATGTTCATAAAGCGAGGCTGCAACAACAGGGGTGCAGATGTCGCGCGTACCACTACAGATAAGTGTAGGCTGGGAAATCTGACTCAGTTTATCCGTGTACTCAAAGTCTTTCAGGCTGCCAAGAGGCTGATACTCATTGGGGCCCCAGCCATAAAGGTAGGCTTCCGTGCCTGAACGCTTCGGACGCCTAAGGCATTCGGGCGAGTGTTCATCGACACTGATCACAAACTGCTCGAAGTAATGATCGTTGGCGCGCAGGTAGTCAGGATCGTCCCATTTGCCAGAGGCTTCGGCCCGACTGATCGCTTCCTGATCTTCGGCAGACAAATATTTGATGAGCCGATGCTGCTCACTCGCCCACAGGCTGCTGGAGGCATGACCGGAAGAAAGAATGAGCGACTTGATACCCGAAGGCTTGTGGTCTATGGCATACGCAATGGCCTGCATGGCTCCCCACGACTGACCGAGTATATGCACGTTGTCCAGATGAAGATATTCACGGATGGCGATGAGTTCGTTTATCCAGGTCTTCTGCGTCCACAGCTCGGGATGGCCATCGAGATAGGAATTGCCGCAGCCTATCTGGTCGTAAGAGATGACCTGACGCCCCGTGTCAGCAATACTATCGAGCACTTCGAAATAGTTGTGCGTACTTCCCGGGCCACCGTGGAGTAGCAGCAAAGGAGCTTTCTCCGATGCTTCGCCCACTACCCGATAATAGGTTTGGTATCCCATAAAAGGCATGTAGCCCTCAGTGATAATGTTATGCATAACGATATTTTAAAACCACGCCACAAAGATAAGCAATTTTACTGCACAATACTACCTTATGCGTCAATTTTTAACATTTTGACACATTATACACAAAGTGGGTACAATCACGCGATAATCTTGCGGGCGCGTTCAAGAGCCTCATTGATGTGGGAACAGATGTTCTCCTCACCAAGCATCGTGTCAAAACCTGCCTTATGGAGGACGGCCTGCACTTTCTCATTGACACCCGAGAGAACAATCTGGATGCCCTCGGCCTGCGACATAAGACAGAGGTTCATGAGGTTGTGGATGCCAGTGGAATCAACGAACGGCACCTTACGCATACGGATGATACGGACACGAGGCCGCTGATGGTGCAAGGCACCCATGATCTCCTCGAAACGGTTACCGGCTCCGAAGAAGTAAGGACCATTGATCTCGTAGACTTCCACACCCTCGGGGATGGTGAGGTGCTCGAGGTTGCCCAGCTGGAAGTCGCTTTCTTCCTCCTCGGGGTTAATTTCCTGGGAGATGACCTTGACTTCGGTGGTCTCAGCCATACGGCGCATGAAGAGCAGACAGGCACAGAGCAGGCCCACCTCGATGGCGATGGTGAGGTCGAAGATGACTGTCAGCAGGAAGGTGACCCAGAGCACAATGACATCGCTCTTCGGGTTCTTCAAGATGGAAATAAAGCTTCGCCAACCACTCATGTTATAGCTCACGATGACGAGTACACCAGCTAGGCAGGCCATGGGGATATACTGCGCCAGCGGCATGAGGAACAGGAAAATAAGCACAAGTACGGCCGCATGGACGATGCCGGCAACAGGCGTACGACCACCGTTATTGATGTTGGTCATCGTACGGGCGATGGCTCCCGTAGCCGGTATGCCGCCAAAGATAGGCGACGCCAGGTTAGCGAGTCCCTGAGCGATGAGTTCCGTGTTTGAGTTATGACGGTCGCCGATGACACCGTCGGCCACCGTCGCGGAAAGCAGCGACTCGATGGCACCAAGGATGGCAATAGTGATGGCGGGCGAGACGAGGCCCTTGATGACGTCCCACGTAAGGTCCGGCACCTGTGCCTGTGGCAATGTGGCAGAGATGGAGAAACGGTCGCCAATAGTCTCGATGGTGGTAACGCCGGCATACTGTCTCAGGAGGGCAGCTGTGATGGTCATCAGCACGATGGCTATCAACGAGCCAGGTAGTTTCCCGATGGCAAAGCGGTGCGTCAGCTTCGGCCAGAGGGCAATGACGGCCACGGAACCCAAGCCGATAAGGGCGCTCCAATGCTCGATGGTAGGCACGCAATCGATGTAGGCAATCCATTTTTCAATAAAGTCAGAGGGCACGATTGCCATCGACAGGCCCAGCAGGTCCTTGATCTGCGTGGTAAAGATGGTGAGGGCGATACCACTGGTAAAGCCCACGACGATGGGATACGGAATGTACTTGATGATCGTGCCGAGGTGCAGCACGCCAAACATGATGAGGAAGATACCCGCCATGAGCGTGGCGATGGTCAGTCCTTCAAAACCGTACTGCTGTATGATGCCATATATAATAATAATGAACGCGCCCGTAGGTCCTCCAATCTGAACCTTAGAGCCTCCAAATACGGAGATGATGAGACCGGCGACGATAGCGGTGATGATGCCCTTCTCGGGTGTCACACCAGAGGCAATACCGAAGGCGATGGCCAACGGCAGGGCGACGATGCCCACGATGATGCCTGCCAGCAGGTCGGTCGTCAGTTGCTGGCGGTTGTAATGCTTAAAAACCGAAAACAATTTCGGTTGAAATGTTAATGAACTTGTCATATTCGTCTTGTTATCTCTGAAAACAGGTTGCAAAATTACTAAATAAGTGTAAAAATTACTATTATATGCATCAACTTATTCAAAAAAGACGTAATTTTGTTGCCGAAAATCAAGCGAATGTGTTTATCGCAATTAGTTTATAGTTTAATTTAAAAAAGAAAGCATTATGAAAAAGGTTTTATTCGCTGTGATGGCAATGATTGCCATTTGTTTCACATCGTGTGGAAACAAAGCTCAGCAGGCTGCTCCTGCAGACGACGCTACTGAGGTTGCTGCCTTCGACGTGGAGGCTGCTGTCAGTGAGATCACTTCTCAGCTCTCTGAGCAGATCGAGGCTCAGGATGCCAACAAGTTCCAGGAGGTGCTCGCCACGGTTCAGGAGAAGATCAAGGAGATTATCGGCAACAATCCTGAGGCTGCCAAGGAGTATGTGACCAAAGTTCAGGAATTCCTGAAGGAGAACGCCGAGAAGATCAAGGCTTTCGTCGGTGACAACGAGACCATCAACAATGCCATCAATGCCCTGACCGCCGCTCCTGCCGAATCTATCGTCAGTGGTCTGTCTTCAGCCATCGGCGCTGCTGGTGACGCTATCGAGGATGCAGCCGAGGATGCTGCTGACGCTGCTGCCGACAAGGCCGAGGAAGTGAAGGACGCTGCCGGTGAGGCTGTAGACGCCGCTGCTGACAAGGCTAAGGAGGCCATGGGAATGTAATGTTATTAAACATTGAACATTCATTCTTAATGAACAAAATTCTTTATACACTGGCAGCCTTGCTTTTCAGTACGGCTGCCAGTGCTGCGGATATCATCGTGAAGGTGGAATACAACGGCAATTCGGCCGTTGTCACCATCCCAGCGGAAGCCAGTGGCTACGTACAGAACTTGAACGGCGTGTCGTCGCACGTCCAACTGCTCCAGACGTCGACTACCCTGGAGAATCCCGGAGAAATCATCTACTCGCTGAGCGGCGAGAGTGAGAACGGCGAGTTCTATCTCACTGGCGAATACAAGGCCACACTACAACTAAACGGACTAACACTGACGAACCCCGACAGTACGGCTATCCACATCAAGGACGGTAAGCGCATCAAGGTAAGCATGGCCGCCAATACGGTGAACACTTTGAAGGACGGCTCATCAGACCCGACATCGAAGGGCTGCTTCCATTGCAAGGGCCATACGGAGTTCGTCGGCAAAGGCACGCTGAACGTGAGCGGCAACTTCAGCCACGCCATCTACAGCAAGGAGTACGTGACGGTGAAGAACTGCACCATCAACGTGACTGGCGCGAAGAAAGACGGTATCCACTGTCAGGAGTACTGTCTCATCTCTGGTGGTGAAGTGAACATCAGCGGTGTGGAAGATGACGGCATCCAGGTGGAACTGAAGGACTCCGTCGACACAGGCCAGACCCTGAACCATGAGGATGAGAATACCGGCAACTTCTATATGACTGGCGGTACGCTGTCCATCAACGACCTTGGCGGCTACTGCATCAAGACTTACGGCAGCATCACCTTCTCAAACGGTACACAGAACTTCGACACGAACAACATCAAGGATCATGCCACTACCGCCATCAACAGCGTGAAGGTAAGGCAGCAGGGACAAGACGCCATCTATGACCTCGGTGGCCGTCGCATGCCGAATGACGCTGTGCTGCCACGCGGCATCTACATCGTGAGGGAAGGCGACAGGGCCAAAAAGGTCATCGTGAAGTAAATCGCTAATCTGTAAACCGATATGAAGAAATATCTGCTAAGCATCATGATGGCCGCGGTGGCCATGTGCAGCTGCGCCGACAACAGCAAGAGGCAACTGGCTGAGGCTGAGACCGACTCTGCTGAGGCAACAGTGAAAACGGCTGGCGTGGAAGGCGACGGGACGATGGCTCCCGACTTCACGCTGAACGACCTCGACGGCAAGCCGCTCACCCTCTCCAGCCTGCGCGGCAAATACGTTATACTCGACTTCTGGGGCTCCTGGTGCGGCTGGTGCATCAAGGGCTTCCCGCTGATGAAGGAGTATTACCAGAAGTATGCCGGCAAGTTTGAGATCATCGGCATCGACTGCAACGACCCTGAAAGGAAATGGAAGGCCGCTGTGGAGAGATACGAGCTGCCGTGGCTGCACGTGTACAACCCCCGTGACTCTGATCTGCTCGACCTGTACGACATCGAGGGGTTCCCCACGAAGATCATCATCGGGCCCGACGGCAGGATCGTGAAGATCATCGAGGGTGAGAGTCCTGCGTTCTATGCGTTCCTCGACCAACTGTTCGGTCAATAAAGAATCATCCCCCACTCGGCTGAGCGGGGGATGATTTTTCTTCAGAACTTGAACTTGTAGCCGAGGCCGATGAGATGGCAGTCGGTCTCCAGCTCATCTTCATCGCCGTTGACATGCTGGTAGCGGTAGAACATGCCGACGGTGTGACTCTTGGAGAGCTTCCAGTCGAGGCCGGCATGGTAGCGCACCTTCTCAAGTCGCCAGGCATTGAACAGCTCGGCATTGACATAGGGCGTCACAGCGAGGCCTTTCTTGTCGTACTCCACCTGCAGACGGCTGCGCAGCACGTTCTTACCCTTACCGTCGTAGGTCTTCGGCTTGCCGTCGTAGGCATTGTCGAAATAGCTCCAGCGCTCATCGACGGTATGCTCCGGACGGTAGGTGTACTGCCAGCGTTCACGCAGCGAGAAGCGGAAGTCGCCAATGAGCTTCTTGTCGAAGGTGACGGAGACATTGAAGCGGTGGCGGGGGGCCCAGTACTTGGCATATTTCTTGGGATCACCCACACTGGCATCGCCGTCGATCACCTCGTCGTCGGTGGCATCGAAGTAGGTCGTCCGCTCGTTATTGTCATAGAGCAGCGAATAGCCGGCAGAGAGCTTGAGCCACTTGACGGCAGCAGGCTTATAGTCGAGGCCGAGGCCTGCGCTCCAGCGGTCGACGGTCTTGGTGTTATTGCGAGTGCGGAGTTCGCCCTCGAAACTGAGACTCCACGCCTTGGAGAGCTTCTTCTGCGCCTCAAGGGTGAAGTCGAGTCCGAAGTCATCGGACTGGGCGGCTGCTGCCAGCGGCAGCGACACCATCATGATAACTAATAGTCTTTTCACTTGTTAAAAGTCTTGAGTTGTTCTTTGGAGAGCTTGAGGTTGTCGGCCACGTCGCCGTCGCTGCGCTTGCCACGATAGCGGATCTTCACCATCGCCATGTCGCGGATGAAGTCGACGGCTCCCACCTCCACCTGGACGATCTCCAGTCCGAGGCGCTGTTCGAGGTCGGCAATGAGTTCAGCCTTACACTCCGGCTTGATGAGGTCGATCTTGTCGTACTGGATGAGCTTAGAGGGCAGCACCTTCAGTCGCCACTCGAAGAACCACACGGCCACCAAGAAGATAATGTTGGTGATGGCAAGCTCGATCATAGGCACGCCTTCGGAGATGGCATTGACGAGCGAGAGGGCGATGATCACGAAGAGATAGGTCATCTCTCGCACCGGCATGGCGTCGGTACGGTAGCGCATGATGGAGAAGATGCCGAAGAGTCCGATACCGATACCCAGCGAGGTCTTGCCTTTCATCTCCTCGAGCACGAAGATCATGAAGAAGACGATGAAGAAGATGGCGATGGAGATCAGCATGAACGTGAAGTAGAAGTCACGGCGCTTGCTCTTCGGATAATACAGACGGTCGATGATGATGCCGACGACGGCCATGTTGATCACCAGCCGGACGAGCATCATCGAGAATGAGGGGGAAAAAAACAATTCGTTCATTTTATTTATGATTTACTTAATATCTTTTGTATGCTGCGCAGACGGGGCTTGATGCGGTTGCGGCGCAGACTGTCGTTGGTGAGTGCCGAGCCGATGCAGTATTTCGAGAAGCCGTGGGGATGGATGTGCAGGTCGCAGAGTTTCCCCAGGATGGGCGAAGGCTGGTTGCCGTCGCGTTTGAGTTCGATGATGACGATGCCGCCCATGTCGCGCTGCTCGCCTGTGGCAATATTATTGAAACGCAGGTGGGTGTCGATGGTGAGGCGCTCGGTCTTGGCCTTGTTCACCAGCGTGATGCGGTCGAAACGGTTCTCTATCTGTTCGGTGAGACTCTCTGGGTCATACTTCAAATAGGTACGCAGGAACGCATCGTAGTTGACGAAGTTCTCGTCCTGGCAATGGAACTGGATGTCGTGCTGCGGATGGAGGGCGTCGAACTGCTCCATGGTGACACGCTTCTTCTTCGTGCGACCGTGATTGTTCTTCGTCTTCACCTCCAGGAAACTCAGTCCGGCGCTGACATAGGAACGGATGCGTATCTTCTGACGGCTCAGATGCCCCACCTCATGGCGGTTATACATCGCACAGTCGGGCGTATCGAAGTAGAGGGTGTAGTATGGCGAGATGCGGAGCCCGTCGGTCTCCTGCACGAAATAGTCATCGCGGGCCATCTCCAAGAGCCGTCGGAGCACAGGCTCCGTCGTCACGAACTTCGTGTCGATACGGTTCATCAGCCGGATGTCCTTCATCTGCTCCAGCGTGATGGGCTCATAGTGACTTAATAACTCTGTCATACTTTTGTCTCGTTATTCCTAATGTGGTTGCAAAGTTAAGGTGTTATCCTGAGTCTTGAAAATCTTTTCAGCGAATCGTGCGATTTGTTCAGCGAAGGTCCAACTCTATGGGGCAGTGGTCTGAGCCGAAGATGTCGTTATGGATCCTGGCATCGTCGAGACGCTCCCGCAGACGGTCGGAGATGACGAAGTAGTCGATGCGCCAGCCCACATTCTTCTGACGGGCCTGGAAGCGGTACGACCACCACGAATACTTCACCTCCTCGGGATACTTATAGCGGAAGGTGTCGGTGAAGCCGCAGGCCAGCAGGTCGCTGAACTTCTCACGCTCCTCATCCGTAAAGCCGGCATTCATGTGGTTCGTCTTGGGATTCTTAAGGTCTATCTCCTCGTGGGCCACATTCAGGTCACCACAGAGGATGACGGGCTTCTGCTGGTCGAGTCGTTTCAGATATTTGCGGAAGGCATCCTCCCACGACATGCGATACTCCAGACGCTTCAGGCCGTCCTGGGAGTTCGGCGTGTAACAGCAGACGAGGAAGAAGTCGGCCATCTCAAGGGTGACGACACGGCCCTCATGGTCGTGCAGGTCGATGCCGATGCCATAGCTGACGCTGAGGGGCTGATGACGCGTGAAGATGGCCGTACCTGAGTAGCCCTTCTTCTCGGCATAGTTCCAATAACTCTCGTAGCCATCGAACTGCAGGTCGAGCTGTCCTGCCTGCATCTTCGTCTCCTGGAGACAGAAGAAATCGGCGTCCAACTGACGGAACACCTCGCTGAATCCCTTGCCCTCACAGGCACGCAGACCGTTCACATTCCAACTGACAAACTTCATCGTTAATCTAATTTTGGCTGCAAAGTTACAAAAAAAGTAACAGATTATGCCGAATATCACATATTTTTTATAACTTTGCAACGAATTGGAGTGTTTTTATAACAAAAACTAAAAGGAGAGCCAGATGTTCAAGACACTTGTCAGTCAAATCGGGAAGTACAAGACTGCCTCCATCCTTACCCCTGTGTGGACGGCGATGGAGGTGGTGATGGACGTGCTGATACCCTACATAACAGCCTCGCTCATCGACAAGGGACTGAGTGCCGGCGACATGGAAAACGTCTGTCTCTATGGTGCCATCATGCTCGGTATGGCTTTCCTCTCGCTGGCCTTCGGCATCCTTGCTGGTCGTAGTGTGGCCTATGCCTCCTCGGGCTTTGCTGCCAACCTGCGCAAGGCGATGTACCGGAATATCCAGCGCTTCGCCTTCTCAGACATCGACAAATACTCCACATCGGGACTGGTGACGCGAATGACCACCGACGTGAACAACCTGCAGAACGCCTATCAGCAGATCCTCCGCATCACCGTGCGGGCTCCCTTCCGGCTGATCCTCTCCATCGTGATGTGTCTCGTCATCGACGCCCGCCTCAGTATCATCTTCATCGTGGCGATGATCATCCTTGGCTGTTCGCTCTATCAGATTATCTCGCGTGTGGCCAGGCTCTTCCAGCAGGTATTCGAGCGCTACGACGAACTGAACCAGAGCGTGCAGGAGAACATCCACGCCATCCGGGTGGTGAAGGCGTTTGTGCGTGAGGACTATGAGAACAAGAAGTTCTCGCGGGCTGCCGAGGGGCTCTATAAATTATATGTACGCGCAGAGAGCCTGATGGCCCTCAACCACCCCATCATGAACATCGTGGTCTACGGCTGTATCATCGCCCTGTCGTGGTGGGGCGCACACTTCATCGTCTCTGGTACGCTGACCACAGGTGAACTGACGTCGCTCTTCACCTATGTTATGTCGATCCTCCAGTCGCTGATGATGCTCTCGATGATCTTCGTCATGCTGACGCAGAGTGCCGCCAGCGCCAAGCGCGTCTGTGAGGTCATCGAGGAACAGCCCGACATCGTGAATCCAGAACTGCCTGTCTACGAGATTGCCGATGGCAGTGTGGAGTTCAGGGGTATCCGATTCGATTATCAGTCGAAGACCGATACTCCTCAGAAACAATCACGAAAATCAGCTTTATACAATGTCTCTTTCGAGATAAACAGCGGCGAGACGATTGGTGTCATCGGCGGCACGGGTTCTGGAAAGTCCACCCTCGTCAGCCTCATCTCCCGTCTCTACGATGTGTCACAGGGCGAAGTGCTCGTCGGCGGACGCAATGTGAAATGCTACGATCTGAAGGCCCTGCGCTCGGCTGTGAGCGTGGTGCTGCAGAGCAATATCCTCTTCTCGGGTTCCATCTTAGACAATCTGCGCTGGGGACATCCGCAGGCCTCACAGGCAGACTGTGAACGGGCTTGTAGGCTGGCCTGTGCCGATGAGTTCATCGAACAGATGCCAGAGGGCTATGATACCCACATCGAACAGGGAGGAACGAACGTCAGCGGCGGACAGAAGCAACGTCTCTGTATCGCCCGTGCCCTGCTGAAACAGCCCAAGATCCTCATCCTCGACGACTCCACCTCAGCCTGCGATACAGCCACAGATGCGAAGATTCAGCGCACCTTCCGCGAGGAGTTGCCAGAGATGACCAAGATCATCATCGCCCAGCGCATCTCGAGCGTCAGGCACTGCGACCGTATCCTCGTGATGGACAATGGTGTCGTCACAGGCTTCGACACCCATGAGCAGCTTTTGAAGACCAACAGCCTCTATCAGGAGATCTGCGCCATCCAGGAGGCAGACCACGGAGACTTCGATGCTCCTTCTTCCCCTCCTGAGTCAGGAGGGGCCAGAGGAGGTCTGAACAACCAAACAGAACAAAGATGAGACAGCCCAGCTTCGACAGAGGCCCGCGAGGCCCACACGCCCAGAACCAGGGAGGCATCCAGAAGATCGACGCCCAGCAGCGCGCCGTCATCTGGCGACTGACGAAATACGTGCTGAGCGACTATAAGTTCAGCATATTGACGGTGCTTGTATGCATCGCCATCACCTCCGTCACCACCCTCGCCTCTACCCTCTTCACGCGCACCCTTATCGACGACTATATCGTGCCGCTGACGCAGGCTGCCAATCCGGAATACACAGCACTTTGGGAGACGCTTATCAAACTGGGACTCATCCTCCTGCTCGGTGTCATCTGTTCCTACGCCTACAACCGTCTGATGATCAATGTCTCTCAGGGCACGATGCTCCGTCTGCGCCAGCGTATCTTTGAAAGGATGGAGCAGTTGCCGATCAGTTACTTCGACCAGCATTCCCATGGTGAGATGATGTCTGTCTATACCAATGATGTCGACTCGCTGCGCCAGATGATCAGCACGAGCATCTCCCAAGTGTTCAACTCCGTCATCACCATCTGTGTCACCTTTGCCTCGATGGTGGTGCTCAGCGTCCCCCTCACCATCGTCAGCATTCTGATGGCCGTCGTCATGATGGTCACCACCACCTGGCTTGGCAAGCGCAGTCGCACATATTTCCGTACCCAGCAGGAGAGCCTCGCCCGCGTCAACGGCTTCATCGAGGAGATGATGACGGGTCAGAAGGTCGTCAAGGTGTTCTGCCACGAGGATCAGGCCATCGAGGAGTTTGAGCGCATCAACGAACAACTGCGCGCCTCCGCCTGCGAGGCCAACAGGATTGCCAACATCGTGATGCCTGTCAACGGCAACCTCTCCAACCTTGGCTACGTGCTTATCGCCGTCGTGGGTGCCACGCTCGCCCTCGGACAATTATCCATTTTCAATTATCCATTGTCCATCAGTCTGGGTACCATCGTTGCTTTCCTGACATTGAACAAGAGTTTCACTCAGCCCATCACCCACGTCTCACAACAGATCAACTCCGTGCTCAACGCCACCGTTGGTGCAGAGCGCGTGTTCCGACTCATGGACGCAGAGCCCGAGGTGGACGAGGGAAAGGTAGAACTGACGAATCCTCAGGGCGACGTCGACTTCACCGATGTGGACTTTGGTTATACGCCAGCCAAGCAGGTGCTCTTCGACATCGACATCAACACCAACCCTGGGCAGAAGATTGCCTTCGTGGGAGGAACGGGTGCCGGCAAGACCACCATCATCAACCTCATCAACCGCTTCTACGAAATCCAGAAAGGAAAGATCCTCTACGACGGCATCCCTGTGACGGACATCCGCAAGGAGTCGCTTCGCAAGTCCATGAGCATCGTGCTTCAGGAGACGCACCTCTTCACAGGTACTGTCATCGATAATATCCGCTATGGCAAGCTCGACGCCACTGACGACGACTGCATCCGTGCAGCCCGTCTCGTGGGAGCCGATGATTTCATCCGTCGTCTAGGCAATGGTTATCAGACCGTCCTCAACGGCGACGGTGGCAATCTGTCCCAAGGAGAACGACAGCTGATAGCCATCGCCCGTGCTGCCGTCAGCAATCCCCCAGTGCTCATCCTCGACGAGGCCACATCCTCCATCGACACCCGTACGGAACGGCTCGTACAGCAAGGCATGGACTCGCTGATGCAAGGTCGCACCACCTTTGTCATCGCCCACCGCCTCAGCACCATCCGCAATGCCGACCGTATCATCGTCCTCGATCATGGTCACATCATCGAACAGGGCACCCACGACGAACTCCTGGCCCTCAAGGGCAAATACCATCAGCTCTACACAGGCAACGAGCTGACGGCGTAGAAGTGAAAAGTTGGAAGGTAAACGTAAAAAGTCGTTAAAAAAGCACGGCGGCAGCAAATTCTTCACGCTTCACTCTTCACTTTTCACTAAAAAGTCGTACCTTTGCATCCGCTTTTCATCAAGCAAGGTCCCGTAGCTTAGCTGAATAGAGCGTCAGATTCCGGTTCTGAAGGTCTTGGGTTTGAATCCCAACGGGATCACAAAAAGGAAGACCCCCGAAAAGAAAGTGTACTTTCGATTTCGGAGGTTTTACTTTTTGAAGATCGGCCCGTGGCAGGGTTGGGAAAGACGAAGTCAATCC
>Ga0265298_10007509_pt1 | contig 13236 bp, 11 predicted proteins | sample AusTroGonzalo_MG_3_FD_193486 | JGI IMG/M metagenome (GOLD analysis project Ga0265298, IMG submission 193486) | Bovine rumen microbial communities from tropical cattle in Woodstock, Queensland, Australia - Gonzalo_01 | ecosystem: Host-associated > Mammals > Digestive system > Stomach > Rumen ... | reverse complement strand
GACCTGCCCACGGAAGGCCAGTGGGAGCTGGCCGCCAGGGACAAGGGCAACGGCACCTACCACGGCGACTACGTCTGGAACGACGGCGTCGCTTTCCAGTGGGAGCAGGGCGGCACGAACGCCGTCGACTGGTCGCATCTGGACGTTATCGCCTGGCATAACGATACGCGCGGCCAAGACGGCTACGGCCGTCCCCACGAAGCGGGCACGAAACAGCCCGGCTTGAACGGCCTCTACGACATGCACGGCAACGTTTGGGATATCTGCCTCGACCACCACGCCCAACACCTTGGCTCTAATCCTCTGACCGACCCCGTCGGCAACCGCTCTCTCGGGGCCCCCTACGTCGTCAAGGGCGGCAGTGTTTATTACAACGACCCGGCGGGCAACTGCCGCATAGCCATGAGAATGGGCAAGAACGTCAGGAACAACAATATCGGCTTCCGCATGGCGATCCATTAATGGGTTCCCCGGAATCCGGAATTGAGCAAGGCGGCCCAAAAGGCCGCCTTGACTTTTAAACATCTCATTTGGTATTATTTTAGCCCACGTATAATTATGCCTGAAAAGCAGTAAGGCAATGCGTGGAAATTAACCCAAACTTTGGAATCATAACATGAATTACAAAGGACCTAAGGTTCGTCTCTCCCGCCGCCTTGGCATCGCCATCACTCCGAAGGCGTCTAAGGTCATGGAACGCCGTCCCAATCTCCCGGGACAGCACGGCGGAAACTCCAGGCGTACCAAACTGTCGGAATACAAGCGCCAGCTTATCGAAAAGCAGCGCCTGCGTTGCCAGTACAACGTGCACGAACGACAGATGGTAAACTACTACCGCAAGGCGGCCGCCAAGGCCACCAACACCGGTGAGACCATGGTCCAGCTTCTGGAGACCAGATTGGATGCGGTCGTATTGAGAGCCGGCTTCGCGCCGACCATCTACGCCGCCCGCCAGTTCGTCTCCCATGCGCATGTCGAAGTGAATGGCAAAAAGGTCAACATTCCTTCCTACAGCGTGAAGCCGGGCGATGTGGTCAGCGTCAATGAAAAGTCTAAACAGCTGCAGATCGTCAAGGATTCGATGGAACGCCGTCAGCCGGCTCCCGCTTACCTTTCCGTTTCGGAAAAGGACCTTACCTGCACGCTGGTGACTCTTCCTCAGCGTGACGAAGTTCCTATCATCTGCGACGTGTCGCTGGTGGTGGAATTCTACGCCAGACAGTAGTAGTCAGCAACAAACTGACAACCATAAAAAAACGGCCGCAACCGCGGCCGTTTTTTTTATTGCCTTACAAACCTACGGCGTTGCCCAATGTCTCGCCGATCGGTTCCCTTATGACGAGGTCGGCTTTGCGGTCGAAGGGCGTCGCGCTCTTGTTTATGAGCACGATGGTGTCGCCCCTAAAATAATTGAGGAGCCCGGCGGCGGGGTAGACGTTAAGGGAAGTGCCGCCCACAATCAAAGTTTTGGCGCGCATGATGTCCGTGACGGCGCCGCGCACGGTGTCGTCGTCCAGCGATTCCTCGTAGAGGACGACGTCGGGCTTAATGTAGCCGCCGCAGGAACAAATGGGGATGCCGTCGCAGTTCTTGATGTAGTCGAGGTCGAAGCTTTTCCCGCAGTTCAGGCAGTAGTTGCGGGCGACCGAGCCGTGCAGCTCCCAAACGCGCTTGCTGCCGGCTTTGGTGTGCAAGGCGTCGATGTTCTGCGTCACGACGGAAATGAGCTTGCCTTCTTGTTCAAGCTTGGCTAAAGCCAAATGCGCCTTGTTGGGCTTGACGCCCTCGACCAAGATCTTGTCGCGGTAAAAGCGGAAGAACTCCTTCGTGTGCTCGAAGAAGAAGGAATGGGATAGGATCGTTTCCGGAGGATAGGCGTACTTCTGATTGTAAAGTCCGTCCACGCTCCGGAAGTCGGGAATGCCCGACTCCGTGGAAACACCGGCGCCGCCGAAAAAGACGAGGCCGTCCCCTTTCAGGATCTCAGCAAGATCTTTCAAGTTCGATCAATAGGGTTGGTAAACTTCGTTGCAGCGGTTCGTCTCTTTCTCAGTGGAGATGATCGGGAGATAGCGGCAGGCGCTGAGCGCGAAGGACGCGAGCAGAATGAGGATAACAAGTTTTTTCATGGTTTTATTTTCCGCAACAGTTTTTGTATTTTTTGCCGCTGCCGCAGGGGCAGGGATCGTTCCTGCCAACCTTAGGCTGCGTTCTGACGACAGTTTTCTGTTTCAAAGCGCCGCCCGCTCCGCTGTAGGCGACGTCTGACATGTGCATTCCCTCGTCCGAGATCTGCAGCTTGGAAGAGGATGAAGTGTTGTCGCTGACATCGTTGTAGCTGTAAGTCGCGTTGTTCGGGTCCATCAAGGACTGAGGATCGCGCACGGTCGTAAGGTTGAAGAGCGATTTGGCGACTTCGCCGGCCAAGCTTTCCATCATGGTCGTGAAGATGGCGTGCGCTTCCTTCTTGTACTCAAGCAGCGGGTCTTTCTGGCCGTAGGATCTTAGGTAAACGGATTCGCGGAGGCCGTCCATCTCGTAGAGGTGGTCCTTCCAGAACTTGTCGATCGTCATCAAAAAGACGATGTGCTCGAGCTTAGAGACGTTCTCCTCGCCTTCGATCTGGATCTTCCTTCTGTAGGCCGCCCAGACGGCGTCCCTAAGGTAATGCTGCAGCTCGGAGGGGTTCTTCATCAGTTTCGCCACGTCGTCCCTGACAAGATTGACGGGGAAGAGCGTAAGCACTTTCGCGATGAACTGGTTGACCATGCCGGAAGTAACTTCCTTGAACTCGCCCTGGGCCGCCATGAAGTCGTCGACGATATTGCCGGCGGCGTCGTCAAGGAACTGCATGGCGTCTTCCCTGATGTTGTCCTCCATGAGAAGGTGCGTTCTAAACTCATAGATGACCGCGCGCTGCTTGTTCATCACGTCGTCGAATTCCAAGGTGTGCTTACGGATGCCGAAGTTCCTTTGCTCAACTCTCTTCTGGGCCGTCTCGATGGACTTGTTCAGCAAGGGATGCTGCAGTTCCTCATTCTCCTGCATGCCCATCTTTTCCATGAGCGTCGCGATCTTGTCGCTGCCGAACAATCTCATCAGATCGTCTTCCAGAGAGACGTAAAATCTCGAGGAACCGGGGTCGCCCTGACGTCCGGAACGGCCTCTCAACTGGCGGTCGATGCGGCGCGATTCATGGCGCTCGGTGCCGATGATGTGCAGGCCCCCAAGTTCGGGGACGCCTGGGCCCAGTTTAATGTCGGTGCCTCGGCCCGCCATGTTCGTAGCGATCGTCACGCTGCCCTTCTGACCGGCCTGGGCGACGATCTCGGCTTCCCTCTCGTGGTACTTGGCGTTCAGGACGCTGTGGGGAATCTTAAGACGCTGGAGCATTCTGGAAAGGACTTCCGACTGGTCGACCGTAACGGTGCCGACAAGGACCGGCTGGCCTTTTTCGTAGCAGCGGGAAATATCCCTTATGACGGCGTTGTATTTTTCCCTTCTGGTCTTGTAGACGATGTCGTTGAGGTCTTTCCTCTGCACCGGCTTATTCGTCGGGATAGAGACGACGTCCAAACCGTAGATCTGCTGGAATTCCTCGGCCTCGGTCTCGGCCGTACCGGTCATGCCGGCTAGCTTCTTGTACAAACGGAAGTAGTTCTGGATCGTGATGGTCGCGTAGGTCTGCGACTCGCCCTCGATCTTGACGTTCTCCTTGGCTTCCAGGGCGCTGTGCAGTCCGTCGCTGTAACGTCTGCCCGGCATAATGCGGCCTGTGAATTCGTCGACGATCAAGACTTTGCCTTCCTGCACGACGTAGTTCACATCCTTCTCGAACAGAACGTAGGCTCTCATCAGCTGCGAGAGATTGTGCAGTCTCTCCGAAGTGTCGTGGTAGACTCTCTGGAAGGCTTCCTTGGCCGCGACTTTCTCTTCCGCGGTCAAGCCTTCGTCCTCGTCGATCTTCATGGTCTCCTCGACGGGGTCGGGGAGGATGAACTTCGATTGGTCCTCGGGAGAGAGCGTCGCCAAACCCTTGTCGGTCAGGAAGACTTCGTTGCTCTTCTCGTCCATGGCGAAATAGAGATCTTCCGTGATCTTGTGCATCTCTTTGCGCTTCATGTCGGCGATAAGGTCGGCATGGATCTTGTCAAGGAGCTTATGGTTCGCCGGATCTTCCATCATCTTGGTCAGCTGATGGTTCTTGGGGTTGCCGCGGCGAACGATGTACATCAGGCGGCCCGCTCTGTAGCGGTCGTTCTCGTCGCCCGTCTTCAAGAGTTCCCTGGCTTCATGCAGCATGTCGTTGCACATGATCTGCTGCTTTCCGACCAAGGTCTGCACAAGACCCTTTATCTCCTGGTAATTGTCTTCCCTTGACACGCCGACCGGACCGGAAATGATCAGCGGCGTTCTCGCTTCGTCGATAAGAATGGAGTCAACTTCATCGATGATGGCGTACTGGTGGCCTCTTTGCACCATCTCTTCCTTGCGCATGGCCATGCCGTTGTCGCGTAAATAGTCGAAGCCGAACTCGCTGTTCGTGCCGTAGGTGACGTCGCAGTTATACTGGATCCTTCTTTCCGCGGGATCCATCTGGTTCTGGATGCAGCCGATGGTTATTCCCAGGAAATCAAAGACGCCCTTGTTCCACTGCGAGTCGCGGCGCGCCAGATAGTCGTTGACAGTCACGACGTGCACGCCCTTGCCGGTCAGCGCGTTCAAATAGATCGGCAGAATTGACACAAGCGTCTTACCTTCGCCGGTCGCCATTTCGGAAATGGCGCCGCGGTGCAGCACTATGCCGCCCAGGATCTGCACGTCGTAGGGGACCATGTTCCAGACATACGGCGAGCCGCAGACTTCCCAGCTCTGCCCGCACAGTCTCCGGCAGACGTTCTTTATTACCGCGAAGGCCTCGATCATAAGGTCGTCCAAAGTCTCGCCCTTTGCGAGCCTCTCCTTGAATTCCGCGGTCTTAGCCTTTATCTCGTCGTCCGAAAGCGCCTGATATTTCTCTTCCTGGGCGTTGATCTTCGCGACCAGGGGTCTGAGCCTCCTGATCACCCGCTTATTGCGGTTGCCCAAGATAAGTTTCATTATCCAATTAGCCATAAATACAATACTCCAAACGTTATCTTGTTATTTTATCATAAATCACAAGATCCTTAGGAAATAAGCCGAAAAAAGAAAACAAGAGCGCGAGCGTCAGAGCGTGGAGATAATATTCCGATAGCGTTCTTCTATATGCTTTTCCAAATCAACGAAAGAGTCGATATACTCTGAAATGATTTTTTCAACGAGTGTTTTCGCCGCTTTTTTGTCATAGACGTGCGATGTACTGTTCCTCTCGGAGAGCATAGACAGCCAGATCTCCTCGTTTATGAAATCATAAGTCCTGTATGCGGCTTTGATTATTTCTCTCGGCGATCCGTTCGCCGCTTCCGTTACTCCTTCGTAAACAAGGAGTTCCTTTAAAACTTTCCAACTGAGCTCGAACTGAATGTAAAATTTGTTGATAATGCCTCCAGTGACGAACTCGTTTTTCAGGTCCTGCTTGCCCGCTTCTTTCAAGACCTTCAAATTCTCCTTAAAGTTTTCAAACTTTTTCATAAAGCGTTATACCGTCTCTTGAAATTTCGTTCAGCAGTTCCTGATTGGAGACGCCTTTGAGGTCCACTACGTCAAAACGCAGCAGCGTGCTCGTCTCTTCCTCAACGTCCGTTCTAAACTTCTCTATGTTCCCGCCAATGACGGCCAGATCAATATCGCTCCCCCTTCTCTGCTCGCCTCTGGAACGGGATCCGAAAAGCACCGCTTTTTCAAGCCCGTTTCCTTTGGCAAAACGAAATATCTCATCCAGGACCGATTGTTTGATACCGGTCCGCTTAGAGAGTTGAAGCGTTTTCTTTGAATCTTTGCCGAACATTGTACGAAATCAAATAATGTTAATTTTTCCTTTTTTATTTTACCATAACGTTCTCGCCTTTGACAAAAAGCTTGTAAACCTTCAGATCGCTTCCGGCGCAGCCCAGCAAGCCAAGGCGTTCCGCCGGACGCTTAGTATTGTCCGCGTACCAGCAGACCAGCTCCCCATCGTACAAAAGGAAAAAGAATTTCCCCTTCCGGCTGAACTGCATCGTATGCCGTCCAGGGCTGAGCCCCAGGGCCTTCTCGTTCACTTCCCCGAAGCCCTTCAGCCTTATCTTCGACAATTTGTTCCCATATCCGCCCAGGAAGCCTACGCTGTCCTTCCCGGGATCGATGTTTTCGGTTCCCACTTCAAACGCTCCCAAAACGGCGTCCGCCGCGGCCTCGAATTCCATGAAGATCGTGAAATCGTTCCCCGTAAACCCGGGCGCCAAGAGATAAGCCGTGGCGTTCCCGGGCATCCCGGCCTTCAGGCACAACGCCCCGTCCGAAATTTCCCACCATTCACCAGTGCTCTCCCAGCCCGCCATATCCGCCGACCCGGAGAAATCCAACCCCATATCCGCCGCCGAAGCCTGCAGTTCAGCAGGCGCGGACATTGGGCACTTCGCCACGCCGGCAGTCGGCAGCATGAAGCAATACACCGGCTGGTAGCCGTCTCCCAGGCTGTAGGCGGACTTATCCGGCAGCCTGAACGTAACAATGAATCCTATCTCGTGTCCTCCGCCTTTCCAGAACCAGCTCGACTCGCCCCTGTTCTCAATGCTTATCTCCACGTAGACCATGCCGTCCCGAACAGTGTAAGCGCTCTGCGTTCCCCCGAACCGACCGCCCTTCCTTATCTCGTAGCCCGAACCCGCCGGTCTTATCCTAAATTCGTAGTAATCCTTGCTTCCCCCAGGCGCGTCGTTCCCGCTGAAGATGCCGTGCCCTTCCCCGTCCAGTTCCAGCATCACTTCCGTAACGCCCACCGGGAAAGTCAGCAGCGCGTAATAAGCGCTCTCGTCATGCGCCTGCTTGAACGATACGCAAAGCCCATCCACCGTCTTGGAGCCTCCCAGAGGGGTGCTTCCCCATTCGGAGGGATCTCCATCCACCTCCGCCGTCAAAGGCCAGATATAAGGCTCGTAGGGCACCAGAGGCAGGGGATCCACGGCGTCCGGCACCCCGTCGTCGTCGCTGTCCGCCGACACAGGCGACGGTCTAACATTTTCTTCCGGCCTTCTAGCGAACCAGGGCTGCATTATCCCACCGCTCCAGATACTCTCCCTAACCTTCGTAAAATCGTCCACCAGCCCGTCCGTACAACGCTTGTTCTCATCGGAGCCGAAGTCCGCTTCCGTAAAGGGCAGCTTCCCGTCGCAGAACATTCCCCCGTCCGGCACTCCGTCCATATCCCTGTCCACCACCAGAGTGGGCGTTCCGAAATACATCCTCAGCCACTGCAGGTCAGTAAGCTTCCTGTCCGTCATGGCTATCCCGCTCCAGTGGTCCCCGCACTTCGCCGACAGATCCCAGGGCGTCTCGTCCCACTCCCCATTAGCTTTCTGGAACCTGTGCCTATTGATGAAGTGGTCGTAGATAACGTGATCGTCTTCCCTGTCCAGCCCGCTGTACGTTCCCAGACTCTCTATCTGGTGATGATATTCATGACAGGTCAACCAGGCTACGTCGTCCCCCAAGAACTGCGACCTTCCGGGCACCCCCTTGTCCCAATTGAACACTCCGAAGGTCCCTCCTCCGCTCGTCCTGTATTTCCACTCCCCCGACCGAGCATCAAAGAAACGCAGCTGCGCGTTCTCTATCTGCCCCACATACTCGTCCTCGACAGGCTCCAAATTCGTCTTCTCGATGTTCCTGAGATCCACTATCGTAAACGTTCCGCCTCCCGGGAACTTATATTCCTCTCCCGAGAAGCTCCTGCATGGCACCAGCGCCTTATACGCTTCCGGCGCGTCAGAAGGAACTTCTCCCCAATGCTGCGGCCTCTCATCCCAGAATATCTGCAGATCATACCACACCCTAAACCCGTTGTTCACGAACCAGAACCTCTCCGCGAGCTTAAATTCCCTAACGATCTTCTCTTTCTCAGCTTCTCCCACCAAAGGAGGCAGCTCAGGATACGTCCCATCCGCCTTCTTAACGTTGTACATGCTGAAAACATTCGGCATCACCAATACCTTCACCGGCACCCGAACCACCGTCCTGCACCCGTGCGGCGACAGCGTATTCACAGCGTACTCCCTGCTCCAATCCTTAGCGGCTCCCCACCTTGCTTCCTCTACCGTAGGCTCTGTTCCCAAGTCATGCAAACGGTAATAATACCTGGTGCAGGGATTCAAGCCCGTTACCGTCAGCCTGTGCCAGTTCCCGGTCGTCCCATTCTCGACAACACGCGCCTCATCCTTCCACACGTCTTCCCATTCCCCCTCGGGCTTCCAAGTATTGCAGGGCTCTCCCCCTTCCCTAAGCATGATCTTCGTCGCGCACGGCGAAGCAGTGTGCCACTGCAACGTGAACTCCTTTTGCCCCAGCATCGACACAGGCCGCGTCGGATCGTAAATGGTCCTCTCCGCCAAAGCGGAAAAAGCAAGTCCCAAAGCCAAAAATCCCAGCAAAGCTCTCTTCATGCGTGCCTCCCAGCATAATTGATTATCAGTCAAATTGTAGCATAAACCACCCGCGCTTAAAATAAAAACGGGTGGTTTCTCACCGCCCGTTTGTTTCTCAAATCTCATATCCCAAATGTCTCAATAATTTTATCTCATAATTCTTAATCTTGTGATTTTTCCAACGCTCATAATATTTCAGTCTAAATTCAGCGCATTGTTCGGAAACTTTAAACTCTGACATAATAACCTTAACGGTTTTGCAATCAATCCTATCTATCACCGGAGGAGGAGCAATAGCGTACCCTGCAAAATGATTTGCCAACCGTTCAGCTAAATCGCTTTCGCCTTTATGTCCAAGTACAATATGTCCAAGTTCATGTAAGATAGTAAACCTTATAGCATTTTTTCCACATCGTCTGTTATATAAAATAATGCTTCTCTCTCTTGTTAATCCACCTTGAGAATATCCTTCAATCACACATTTTCTGTCGTTATACGCCATTATTTGTATTTTAAGATTTTTAACAATCTCAAACGGATCTATCGGATATTTTTTGATTCCGGCTTCGATAAGGCATTCAACAACCTTATTTTCAATTTTGTAGAAATACCAGTATGGAATTTTTATAGGAGCTTCATCTTTACAATCAATGTCAGTCATCATTTTAAAAGCAATTGGAGTAAATCAAATTTTTGCTCTTTCGTCAGTTTGCTTCTGCAACGCGCCACCATACTGTAGGTCTGGTTGTACTCTACCTCTTCATCTTTTCCAGTCAGTAGATAATCAACCGTTGTTCCCAAGGCTGTAGCCATATTTTTGATTGCGTCCGGCCGAGGGACTCGCTTATCTTTTATATAATGATTCATAGCGGCCGGCGTGACGCCTGACAAGCCAGCCAGTTCCCTTTGGGTTAATTTGTTTTCAAGCATTAGCCTCAATATCCGTTGACCCATGCTTTCGTTTTTGTTTTCCATGTTTGGCTCCTTCCTATTTAAAAATGTTTATTTTTTGTTATTACATTGTAGCAAAAAGCGTTTTCTCAATCAATCCCCATTCCGCGCCATCCTATTTGCATACCTAAGCGCCTTTCGTTGCCCATCCAAAAGTGTTTTTGCTAACATATAACCATGAAAGAAAATGATTACAGTAAAAATTGGAAGCCAATCATCCGCTGGCGCCACAGATTGGCGGCTTGGGGATTCACACGGTTAAAACCTACTGAACCCTATGAGTCGTACTATGTATATGGCAAGTATATAATTCCGCCTGAAAAAATACCTTCCGAATGGATTGGTAAGATGGATGAATCCAAAGAACGCGAATTACGTTTTAAGGCTTATCAGGAAGCTTGCGACCAATATGCCAAAGACGGGTATTGGAAAGAGAAAGCGCGAGTTTCCATTTTTGACGAAATCGAAATTTATAAAAATATACGCAAATATGTTGCAGCGCATCCGTCTGATGTAACAGAAAAGCAGAGATTGAGAGAGCATCTTATTGTTTTTGTTGTAGCAGCCATTGCAGTATTATTTGCGCTCACCATTTTTTCTCTTTTCCTTTTTACAAAATTTTTCCCCCTTGATTAGAAGTGCCGGGCAAAACCCGACACTTCTAATCTTCCTTAACGATTAACGGTATTTCAACCACTTATTGGCGAAATCTTCCCAAGATTCAATCGCCCCCAAAGCTTCAGAAAACGTTTTTTGGCTGACCACGTCTTTGAACCCTTTGGCGAGTTTTGGGTTGAACGCTTCAAGCATTTTTGCTTTTGCCAACTGGCTAGGCGAGGTCATATTAAAGGCTGAAACCGCTAATCCTTTACCGACAGCACCAGCAATAGTTTCTGGGTCATAATCGTAAAGAAAATCTGCGTCCTCCGCATGGGCAAACCACTTAGAAGGATCTTCGCCTTTCCTTTTGGCCGCTAGGTATGCACCAAGGCCGCGTCCAGCCATTGGTTTTCTATACCAGACACCGCCAAGATAATCTTCTTTATCCCAATCTGTCTTCTGCGCGCCGGCCATCTTTCCTAGAGCATCCGCTATCAGGATTCCTAAAGTCTTTCCTGCAGCAGTATGAGCCTTGTGAAAGAGATCGTCAGCCCAGTCACCAAGAAATTGGCCAGTGTAATATCCAGTCTTTGCGAGATTGACAAGATCGTCCACAACCAAATATCTTGGCTCGGTGGTTACTGCCGGACGAGGTTGATGATAAGAAGCAGGCCTTAATTGCGGCGCTCTTAGATAACTACCGCTAGGCCTAGGTGCTCTGGATAAATCAACAGTCCCGTTTTTGCTGTAAACACTCCCATACCGCGGAAAAGTTGTTTGCATTGTTCTCCTGGAAGCGGCAGCCTCGCCGGCTTCTCTTCCAAGTTGGGCCGCAGTTTTTGACTGCGCGCTATACCAGCAATTGTTGCCAGTTCCAGATTTGCGTTGAAACGCCTTTTTTACTTGAGCATCGAAATACATCTTAGCCAAAGCTTTTTCCGCATCTGCTTTTAGACTCTCTTCGATAAGCCTTAAAGCGCGTTTATGAGCAATCATTTCTGCCTCACTTTTAGGGGTTAACAAATCCCAAATTTGTTGTTTAGGATTTACGGTTTTGTCCCAACCCTTTTTCTTGATCCATTCCCGCCACGGGTTGGTTTGGCTTGGATCGTTCGAAATATATGATATTGCCATATATATTTCTCCATATTGATTTTTAAGGACACATGGCGCTTATACGCGACCGTTATATAGACCAAGCAAGGCCTCCGTTAAGGCGGCCTGTTAACGAAGCTATTGTTATAACCAGTGTTAATCATTTAGCATCTTGAGAGTAGTTTATTTTCTATTTCTATATTGTATATGATGTTAATCTAAAAGTCAAGAGGGGGTATATAGTCTGGTCAACAATTGTATTTTATTGATGTTATAAAAAATATTCTCTTGCTTTTAACATCTACATATTGTTAATATAAATATATTTTAATATACAAATGATTAATATATTAACGAAATGGAAATAGAAACGTTTAAACCCTCCGAAAAATCACGATCAGGCACAACCAAAAACCTCCAAAGCCCCGCCGAAAAATCCGCAAATCGCCAAACGATTTTGCCTCAAATCGCCAAATTAAATGTCACTATTTTTTCCATCAGGCCCCGAAAAACTTCCTCCCTCTTTGCTAACATAGTCTCAAGCAGAAGCGGCTACTCTGGCTACGGCCCAAGAGACTCCTACTCCGGCACAGTAACAAGGTACTGACCAAGGAACAATCTTTAACAATATCACTAAAAAACAAAGCCCCGCGCGCAAGCGCGGGGCTTTCCTTTTAAGCTCCAAATTAAGCTCAGTCTTTCAGAACGCTCCAGTCTTTAACTTGGTCTGTCATAAGCTTCCCGCTGCGGGGATTCGCAGAAACGTAGATCACCTGCCCGTTTGCTAACAATACCACGACGCCTTTCGTGGAGAGCGGCATAACGCCGTGGTCATTGCTATCCAGACGAAGATATCCGCTTTCAACGCCCTGGTCGGCCATAAGGGGCTCATCGCTGCCGATACGGGCGCGGGAATTGTAAGACCAGCCGATATGGTTCTTGTCGAACTCCGCCGGACTAAATTTCGCGGAGAACCGCTTGAACTCGCCTCCGGGCGGCTGCATGAGCTCGTTCAATTCTTTCTCGCCCATGCGGCCAACGTAGGCCAAGGGATATAGATCTCGCACACCGCTACCCACTTTGTAACGGGTCTCTTCCGGCTGCACACTGGGAAAAGATCCGAAGTCCTCCTGATACGTCTGCAAATACACGTAAAGGTCGCGCAGCATAGCGTTGCGCTGCAGCTGACTGACCTTCTCCTTGATAGGTCCCTGTGCTCCGATACCGATAGAGAGCAAAACAGGAACCAAACAAAATCCCAATACCATAAGCACTATTATCCAGATCAGACACGATGTCGGCTTATCTTCGACTTCGTCTTGAGAAACTTCGCACTGATCTCCTTCGCTCTTAGCCCTTACGCCTTTCATAAACGCCAAAACTATTTTGAAAACTAACGAGACGCAAGGGAACAGCAAAATCAACGCCCACCATCCCGAATGCCCGCTGTCATGAAGACGCCTGACAGTAGCGGCGATGAAAGGAACGATCGTCGCGATCTGCAGCAGCCAAATAATCAAGAAAAGCAAATAAATGATAAGCGGGATCTCAACGGAATCATAATCCAAACATTTGGCCGTAGACACAGACGCGAAGTCGACAAGCATCTTAAAGACCAAAAAGCAGGAATACTCTCTCCTCGACGATGTCCCCTTAAAGTCGAAGTACTTTTTAAAGCAGGCCGCGATCTCTTTCATAACGTTTCCATGTTGTGTTTTGGCTAGAAATTAAAGGCATGTTTTTCAACAATATAAGCCTTTTCAAATATTATACCATCCCGCTCAATCTCGCAGCGACACTTAATGTCGCGATTTTTGCGCATTTGGGATGGAATGGTTGCTTTTGGGGTGACGTTATAGTTCGTCAAGCAGCAGAAAGTCTTTTAGCTTGATGTGGCGGACTGTGGATGTACTGTAGTCTATGTCGTCGGTGGTTATAAGGATCTTCTGGTGAGCATTATCAAGCATTGAGAATGGCTTCATTTCTCTTTCGTAGGTTTTTTCATTAATAACGCTGTAAGCTACCTGGACATAAAAGGTCTTGCCGC
>Ga0265298_10007506_pt1 | contig 13238 bp, 10 predicted proteins | sample AusTroGonzalo_MG_3_FD_193486 | JGI IMG/M metagenome (GOLD analysis project Ga0265298, IMG submission 193486) | Bovine rumen microbial communities from tropical cattle in Woodstock, Queensland, Australia - Gonzalo_01 | ecosystem: Host-associated > Mammals > Digestive system > Stomach > Rumen ... | reverse complement strand
AAGATGGTGTTAGATTATACGGATTTAAACCAACACCTAGTTTGCCCAAAGGAGTCTCAACTAACGAAGCACATGCATATCGATTACGACAATTCCAGATTCTAAAAAACAAGCAAATACATATAAGCGACTATTTTGAATACTGCGACCATTTTGTCTCCAACGGCAAATGGAATACTCAAAACACCTTATTCTATTTAGTAATGCTGGAAAATTTAACAACACAAAACGACTTTGATCGATGTACATACCCCTTTTACAATAAAGTTGATTTTGAACTATTCGCTCAACAAAGGGCTTTTTACTATGGATTTCCGACACCAATTCGACACCAATTCGACACCAATTCGACAAGCAATTTAGAATGACACTTCCTTCCTTTACAAAATATTATATTTGGCACTCAGGTTTAACTCGCCCTAAGTTAATAGATGAAGAATGGGAAGGCGGAAACATTGTTGATAAAATGGAAGGTGAGCTCCAAGATTCAGATTTATTTAAAGAATCTAAATTTACAGAAAAAGAGAAATCCTATTGGCGACAAATACTAAGTTGTGTTTACGAAGATAACCAAGAAGCTAACATTGAAGCTCTTTTAGGAGCTCTTTATTTGGCATCTCTGTGTAAAAAACATGTGCAATTAGTATCTCCACCTGCAAAAGAGGAAAGCAATATTGACTATTGGAGTATCACTAATGACCGTTACTTTCCTATTCTTGTTGATGAAATTCCAGACTATCTCTTTTCCAAATAATACAGAAGAGCAATATATATCATTAGAGAAATAATATGTAAATATAATATAAATATTGTATATTTGCATTTTTTTTTCTCTAATGAGCAACATAACAAACAACCATCATATAGATCTATCTAAAGAGATTATGTACCAGTTTACAAATGGAGGTAAAGTGGTAGTTTATAATTCTATAAATCGAACTTCGACTGATTTTCAACGAATTATTTCATGTGCCGTATTCTTTGCTGAACAGGGCAAGCAGGTTATACTTACACCAAAATTCAACTCTCCATTGAAAAATGAACAATATCACGAAATATACCATTCTTTAATAGGAACAAAATATTATGGCAAATGTCCAGACTTATGTATTAACGGAATCTTTTATGAACACGAAGGATATATTGTAAATAATCCCAAAGCAAATTTCAGTAATATGCTCCACCGTGGCTTGAAGCAATCAAATCGTATAATAATTGAGAAATGTGGCTTGTCAGAACGTATCATGAAGAAGTCTATTCGGGACAGAATTAAAGCCGGAGTATTTATAGAGGAAATATGGGTACATGAAGGGAGTCAACTTACCCTGCTGTTTAAAAACACGGAAGGCCAATGAAAATCATCAGCCCACGCCTTCGTCGAATCCGCAGAATCGACATGGCAAAAGTACATAAAATTTTAATACAAAATATCTCAGTAACGATTTTTTTTGCAACGAGCTATATTCCGGCGAGAATTGCAAAGGCAAAGGTGGAGAGCACCAGCAGGGGCAGGGCGGGATCAAGGCTGGAGCCATCGCGAGTCCAAACCATACGGAGGTGCATGGAAAACAGCGGCAAGGTAAGACAGTAAAGGAAGTTGACCGGAGACGTATAGGTAGCCACCGTAAAGAGCAACATGCAGAGCCAGGCGAAGACAATGAGCACGGTTTGGTATATCTTGGCATTGAGAGCCCCTACTTTAAGCGGAATGGTGACACGATTGGCCGCATCCGACTCCATATCCCTGATATTGTTGACATTAAGCACCCCCACACTGAAGCAGCCGATGGTAACCGCCGGCAGCAGCAACAACCACGAGTCAATAGTGTGCGCCACCACAAAATAGGCACCCAATACGGAGGTCAATCCAAAAAAGACAAAGACAAACACATCACCCAAACCCCTATAGCCGTACGGATTTTTACCCAAGGTATAATGCATGGCTGCCCAGATTGCCGCAACGCCCAATAACAACAGCACTGCTGGTTTCCATGCGAAAAAAGTGCCAAAGGAGCACCATATCATGGCGGCACCAAACACACAGCATAAAACCACAAAAAGTGCAATAAGTTTCTTAAAATCACCCACTTCCAATGCACCTTGGGCCAAACTGTATTGCGGGCCCTCCCTTTGTTCCCCATCGGTACCGCGAAGGAAATCGCCCAACTCATTACTCAAATTTGACAGAACCTGCAAACAGACTGTCGTCAGCAACAAACAGACAATCAGTCCGGCAGAAGCCTCGTGTGTTTTCAAGGCCAGCATCAATCCCAGCACCACTCCCGCCAGAGACAACGGCAGCGTACGCAGGCGCATGGAGAAAACGGCAGCTTTCAGTTTACTCATTACTTCTTGTTTTTAGAAATCAAAACCCACACCCAGGTAAACCCCCACTCTATTGGTACTACTATTCCAATGCACATTGGCCATCATCGGACCAAACTTGGTCTTGTAGGCAAACTGTATGCCGGCAGCATAGACAGCTGCGGGCTTAGGCTTGTCAACGTTCGAATTATCACCGTTTGCTACTATACCTCTCATATTCAACTTGTTATCTACGAGCTCCCCGTCATGAAAAGCAGATGCAATGGCCGACAGATAGCAGTTTTTATACACCTTGAAACGGAAATTGAAATCGACAAGGGTCAACAGGTTTTTACAACCAAACTCACCATTCATGCCAATAAAAGGAATCTGATGGTCATAATATCTGCCCTCCATAGTACCTCCCACATAATTATCCATATATTCATAATTGTTTTCTTCCCCAAAAATGTAGCGAGCCCTTAAGGAAGCAATGAAAGTGAAAATACGGGGTGCCGGAACGGTGCCTATCACCCCTGTCGCCAAGAAGTGGGTATTCTTGAAGTTGTAATCGTAATTGAGATAGCAACGCACCCCCTTGTTGGGAAAATAGCGGTCGTCTTGGTTGCTGAAGGTACAACGCACGAACAAATAGGGATAGAATGTTTTCCAATCATTATTTTGTTCGGAGCGATCTGAACCAAAATAACGATAGATAGGCATATGCTCAACACGGAAACCTCCCCATAGGTTGACCATGCTCCAATGCGTGTCGGAGATATACACGGTAGCCTCGTTGCGTAACGACTGCTCGATATACATTTTACCACCATAGAGGAGATCAGTGATTCCAAACAACATACGGTAGTGCACCTTGAGGGAAGCACCGACTTTGGGGCCTCTGATGGGCGTGTAACTATAGTCGAGTTTAAGATAGGGAGAGGTACTCAGACGCAGAATAACATCGAACTCGGAGCCGTAAATCTTGTTGCGGTTGAGTCCCAAATTAACCAAGGCGGCAAACCACTCCTCCGTGTCAGCGCGCAAGCCTATGCCAAGGGAGTGTTTGGGACGTTTCTCGCAATTGAACACCAACTTATAAGAGCCATTGCCATCGTCAATTAGCTGGTAGGTCACCTGCGAAAAAGCCCTGGTACCAAAAATGATGGACTGGGCCACCTCAAAGTCTTCCTTGCCATAGGGTTCATCAAATTTCATACGGATTTTTCCGTCCAAATATTTTTTCTCTTTCTCGTTCACCCCCACATATTCCACAGAAGAAATGGTGACTTTATCCACAGCCAGATTAATAGCCTTAGGATGATAGGTATGACGGCCCCCGTTGCCAACGATACGCACCACACTGTCTATCTCGCGCTCGTGTTTAGCTGCCTCATTATAGCCCCTTTCTATCAGGGTGGCAATTTCCTTGGTGCCGAAACTCAGCATGCCGAAGCCCGAAATATCAGGGGTAATATACACGGTGGTATTCTTCACATTGCGGTTGTGGGCTTCCAGTCCACCCGAATACTGAGCCGTCTGCATCAGGATATCAGCCACATTGTTGACATCATCATAATTGCGCGGCATGGTCATTTCCACACCAATGATGATATCGGCCCCGGCAGCCACCGCCAAGTCAGTGGGGAAATTGTTCTTGGTACCTCCATCCGATAAAATCATAGAATCTATCCTTACTGGCCTAAAAAAGCCTGGAATGGACATCGTGGAACGCATAGCAGGAATCAAAGACCCTGAAGTCCAGTGTTTTTCGGTCTGCGTTACAATCTCAGTAGCCACACAGGCATACGGAGTGGGCAGGTCCATAAAGTCCATTTTTTGTTGATAGCCCACCGACAGGGAGCTCATCATATTATATACATTCAGTCCATAGAGATAGCCCGACGGCAAACTCTTCTTGAAAGCGAAGCGCGAGAATGGAATATCAATGACGTAGGTTTCCTTGTAGCGCTGATTGTTGTATGCGTAAAATCCCATCGGAATATCGTCGCTCATCATCACATTCCAGTCGATAGACCGCACAATCGTGTCTATTTCCACCGCTGAATAGCCCATGGCATACAAGCCTCCCATCAATCCCCCCATGCTGGTACCAGCCACAAAGTCAACCGGAAGACCCTTCTCTTCCAAATACTTCAGCACTCCGATATGGGCGGCACCTTTGGCTCCACCACCCGCCAACACCACGGCCACAGTAGGTCGTGTCTTACGGATTTCGGCCATATACCTATGCATCTTGGCAAAAAAAATGGAATCGCCCTGCGGGTCGTAGCTGATATTCACCAGTTTACTGTTCTGAGCGGATAAAGCTCCTATGAAACAAATTAGCAAGGCACAAAGAAATAGTTTTCGGAGGTAGTTTTTGTTCACTGTATTATCATTTAGGTTCTTTCTTTACTTTGCCGATGAATAAGGATATATTCCGTGATTAGGCGATAAATTTCCTTCAATTGATTATCTTGAAGAGCCTTCTGATGCATATTGATGATATTTTGGTCGCCACGCTGGGCAGGACCGGTTTGCGCATCATGGGGATTCATGGTTTTCACTTTATCCAGCGTATTTTGCAGCAAGGGCAATATCATCTGCCAGTCAATATGATGCTCTTGCAGAATATCGTAGGCTATGGAATACATGGCATTGGTGAAATTACAGCCGAAAATAGCGGCCCGATGCAACACCAAACGCTGGGATTCGTCCAAAAGCTGCACATTTTGACTCAAGTGCCGTGCCAATGCCAGCAATTTGGCTTCCGCTTCCGCTTGATTGGCCTCCACACAAAGCGGCACTTCCACCCCTTCAAAATCCATGCCCTTGTTCACACTCTGATACGGATACAAAATGCCGTATGACTCCGCGTAGGGCTTAAGAATCTGGATGGACAAGGAGCCAGCGGTATGTGCAGCCAGAGGCAGCCGGAAAGGCAACTGCTTCAGCAAAGTCTCATAACTATCGTCTTTCACCGTAAAGATGTACAGATCACTGTTCGGTGACAAGTTCTTGAAATCGTCAATCGCCTCAGCATTCACCTTCTGTGCCAAGGCCTCAGCATGGGACAACTGGCGACTATACACCTGACTGACAGTCATTCCAGCCCGATGAATAGCAAAGGCCAACCAATGGGCGATATTTCCAGAACCGATTATGGTAACCTTTTCAATCATCATTTATCCTAATTTAATTTCGTATGAGAATGGCAGATGCAGATTTCTGACAAAGGTCTCCGGATTGATTTTCATCTGGGAATTCTGGAAATTCGAAGAATACTTTCCCCTACGTTCGTAAATCTTAATCATCAACGGCACCTTGGCCTGCTCCTGCGAAGCGACAATCGCCTCTTTAATCAGGTGGGCATTGTTGGCCGATACATCATCGATGCCAATCTCCAAGGTCACCGAGCGGCACAGATGATCGTATGCATCACTTAAATAACAGATATCCAATGGCTTCTGATTATAGAAAGCCGGTCCCTGATAATCCTTACCCATAAAACGCTTGTCGATTTTCATACGCACAAGCACCATTTTACCGGGTTCCAACAGGTGCTTATACTTGGTAAAATCCTCACTGAACAAACGCCAAGTCCAAGTGGAGTCGTAGTCTTCGAAAGTAACCACTCCCATATCCTTTCCCGTCTTGGTCTGGGTTTCGTTGACCGCCACTACCATCGCCGCGAATTTGACATCCTTGCCGATATGTTTCTCAAAGAAATCGGTTTCTTTGAACTGCTCTAACTTCGTGTTGGTATAATGCTTGATAATCAGCTTGAACATATCAAGCGGATGCCCCGAGATATAGAAACCTGCCACATCCTTTTCAAACTGCACCTTTTCAATGTCATTCCATGGCTCGCATTTCGGCAATTCGGGCAACAATTCCGCCGCAATTTCTGGCTGGTCGTCAAAAATGGAGAATTGTCCCTGGCTATTCTGGCTTTTGGTCACGTAAGCCACCATCTTCTCAATGAAGTTCTTGTCACCGCCATCCGTGGCAAACAACTGTGCCCGGTGCATGCCCGTGAAACAGTCGAAAGCGCCACCGTAGGCCAAAGATTCTATCACACGGCGGTTGCAGTTACGCAAGTCCACACGGTTCATGAAGTCGAAGAAATCCTTGTACGGACCATTCTTCTCGCGCTCACCCACAATGCTGTCCACTGCGCCATGACCCACCCCTTTGAGTGCGGCCAAACCAAAGCGGACATTGCCCTCCTTGTTGACACTGAATGACAATTCCGACTCGTTAATATCTGGTCCCAGCACCTTAATACCATGTTTTTGTGTATCTTCAATAAAGACACTGATTTTATCCATGCTATCCAAGTTGTTGGTCAAGTTGGCCGCCATAAACTCAGCCGGATAATGCGCCTTCAGATAGGCCGTCTGATAAGCCACCCAGGAATAGCAGGTAGCATGCGACTTGTTGAAAGCATAAGAGGCAAACTTCTCCCAGTCGGCCCATATTTTCTCCAGCACCTTCGGATCGTGACCGTTTTTCGTACCTCGCGACAAAAATTCCGGTTTCAGATAATCCAGTTTGTCTTTTTGCTTCTTACCCATCGCCTTACGCAAAGTGTCGGATTCGCCACGAGTGAAGTTGGCCAGCAATCGCGACAGCAACATCACCTGCTCCTGATAGACAGTAATGCCATAAGTGTCTTTCAGATAGCGTTCCATCACAGGAATATCATACTTGATTTCCTCCCTACCCTGCTTTCTATCGATAAACTGCGGAATATAATCCATCGGGCCGGGACGGTATAGGGCATTCATAGCGATCAAATCCTCGAACTTACTTGGTTTCAATTCTTTAAGGTATTTTTGCATACCTGCGGATTCAAACTGGAACGTAGCCACCGTGTCGCCCTCGCAGAACAACTGATACGTTTTCTCATCATCCAAAGGAATAGCATCAATATCGACATCCTCTCCTTTGGAACGTTTGATATTTTTCAAAGTCTCCTTGATGATGGATAAGGTCTTCAGTCCCAAAAAGTCCATCTTAATCAAGCCGACATCTTCTACCACAGAACCTTCGTACTGTGTCACCAGCACCTTACCATCGCTTTCCTTGTCCTCGATGGTGGCCAAGGGAGCGAAATTGGTCAAATCGTCGGCTCCAATAATAACTCCGCAGGCGTGGATACCGATTTGGCGCACGGTTCCTTCCAATTCGGCCGCATAATGCAGAATGTCATGCACTTTCTGCGACCCGTTCTCATAGGCATCCTTCAGTTCCGGCACCAGTTTCAAGCAATTTTCAATCGTCACCTTGGGGGCTTTTTTTGTTTTCGGGTCTTCGGAAAAACGGTCAGGCACCAATTTTGCCAAGCGGTTAGCCTCCTGCAATTCAAGGTCTTCCACACGGGCCACATCCTTGATACTCGACTTGGTCGCCATTGTACCGTAAGTGATAATATGAGCAACGCGCTCTTGACCGTATTTTTTGGTGATCCAATCCAGTATCTTGTAGCGGCCTTATCATCGAAATCCACATCAATATCCGGCAAGGAGATACGGTCTGGATTCAAGAAACGCTCGAACAGCAAATCATATTTCAGCGGATCCACATCCGTGATTTTCAAGCAATAGGCCACCACAGAACCAGCGGCGGAACCTCGTCCAGGCCCTACCGACACCCCCATTTCCCGCGCCGCGGCGATAAAGTCCTGCACAATCAGAAAGTAGCCGGGGAAACCCATGTTACGCATCACACTCAACTCAAAGTCAATGCGTTCCATCACATCGTCTGGAACAGGATCTCCATAGCGCTTAAGAGCACCCTCCAACGTTAGCTTTCGCAGGTAATCGGCCTCTAACTTAATACGATATACCCGGTCGAAGCCACCTAATTTCTGGATTCGGCCAGCACCCTCCTCATCGGGTTCAAACTCGGCCTTCAGGTCCTCTTCGGTAAAGCGCTCCTTGTATTGCTCCACGGTCCCGAAAGACTCCGGAATGTCAAATTCCGGCATAATAGGATCATGTTTCAGTTTAAACACCTCCACCTTGTCCACGATTTCCTGCGTATTAGCCAAAACCTCAGGCACATCGGCAAAGATGGCCTCCATTTCCTCGGGAGACTTCAACCATTCCTGCTTGGTGTAATGCAGACGGTCAGTATCGCTCATTTTCTTGCCCGTACTCAAGCAAATCAGGTGGTCATGCGCCTCACCATGCTCTTCCAGTACAAAATGCACATCGTTGGTGGCAATCAGCTTCACGCCTGTCTCCACCGCCAGTTTCAGCAAGGCCTCATTTACCACTTTCTGATGCGCGTACACATCCTTGTCACCGCCAGGCTTATCAGTTTCATGTCGCTGAAGTTCAAGATAATAATCCTCTCCGAAGATATTTTTATACCACAAAATAATTTGTTTGGCCTTCTCGTACTCGCCATTACTGATGGCACGAGGCACCTCGCCCGCCAAACATGCCGAGGAGACAATCAGTCCCTCATGATATTTTTCAAGCAACTCATGGTCGATACGCGGTTTATAGTGGTAACCTTCCGTCCATCCTGCCGAGATGATCTTGCACAGATTGTGATAGCCAGTCTCATTCTTGGCCAGCAAAACCAAGTGATTGCCGTAACCGTTCTCCTTGCCTGTACAAATCTTGCGACTCCCTGTGGGGTTGGTTTTGGTTTCCTTGGCCACGTAGGCTTCACAGCCAAAAATCGGCTTAAAGACACGCTGTTTCGCAGCCTCTATTTTGGCACGGCACTCCTCTTGCTTTTCAGCATCTTCCAACGATTCCAGTTCATTTTCAAGATCCTTGATCTCCCCCTTCACCGACTTGTTGTGTTTGTCCACAAAATCGAAGAACTCCTTGATACCGAACATATTCCCATGGTCGGTAATGGCCATCGAATTCATGCCGGTTTCAAGACAGCGTTTCACCAGTCCCGGGATGGTGGACATGCCGTCAAGTATTGAATAATAAGTATGTACGTGAAGGTGGGTGAACTTTGCCATAACAGAAAAATTAAGCTACAAAGTTACACAAAAAACTTGAAATACCAAGCAGTTTTCCATGCTTAGTTTCAATGTTTTTTCAACTTAAAATTCCGTTACTTATTCCTTATGAATGAAGAAGGAGGCAAAGGTGATTGTTTTTACATCGCCTTCTTGATTCTCTTGATCAGACCCGTCAGCACCTTACCCGGACCGACCTCAACAAATTCCTCTGCACCGTCAGTTATCATGCGCTGCACGGATTGGGTCCAGCAAACAGGAGAGGTCAACTGTGCAATGAGATTGCATTTGATTTCGAAGGGATCGGTATGCGGCTGGGCATCCACATTCTGGTAGATGGGACATAGAGGTTGATTAAACACTGTGGCATTGATAGCCTCTGCCAGTTCCACGCGAGCCGGCTCCATCAATGGAGAGTGAAAAGCACCACCCACCTTCAGGGGAGTCACCAGTTTCACTTTTTCCTTTAGTGCGGCACAAGCCAGTTCCACCCCACGGACAGTACCTGAGATAGCAATCTGACCAGGACTGTTGAAATTAGCAGGCACCACAATCTCTCCTTCCACAGCGGCACAGGCCTCTTCCACTACCTCTGTAGATCCTCCAATAACAGCGGCCATCGTTGACGGCTGCAACTCACAGGCTTTCTGCATGGCCATCGCACGCTGCGACACCAGTTTCAAGCCATCTTCAAACGACAAAGCACCCACGGCGGTCAAGGCGGAAAACTCACCTAGAGAATGTCCTGCCACCATGTCAGGATGAAAATCTTCCATCATCTTTGCCATTACCACAGAATGAATGAAAATAGCCGGCTGGGTTACCTTGGTCTGCTTCAATTCCTCTTCCGTCCCCTCAAACATGATGTCGGTGATGCGGAATCCCAAAATATCATTAGCTTGCTCGAACATTTCAGCCGCCTTGGCCGAACTGTCGTACAAATCCTTGCCCATTCCGGGGAACTGAGCGCCCTGACCAGGGAAAACGTATGCTGTTTTCATAATTGATAATTGACAGTTGATAGTTGACAATTAAAATTACCTATGTTTTGGATTATTTCAGCTGGCGCAGATAGCTTTTGATGGTCTTCTCGAGGCCCAAATACAGAGCGTCGCAAATCAAGGCATGGCCGATGGAAACCTCCAAAAGACCAGGGATATTACGGTTGAAATATTTCAGGTTAGCCAAGGACAAATCATGGCCGGCATTCAGACCGATGCCCTGCTTTTTAGCCTCTTTGGCAGCCTCCACAAAATCTTTGATGGCCTCTTCAGGGTCGTCGTTGAAATTGCGGGCATAGCTCTCGGTATAAAGTTCCACCCTATCGGTACCGGTTTTCTTGGCCGCGGCAATCATTTCCGGATTGGCATCCACGAAAATACTGGTTCTGATACCTTCCCGATGGAATTCCTCGATGATTTTGGTCAGGAAGTGCGCATTGGCAATCGTATCCCAGCCGGCATTGGAGGTCAGCGCTTCGGGCGGGTCAGGCACCAGGGTTACCTGTGTCGGTTTCACATCCAATACCAATTTAATGAACTTTTCGCAGGGATACCCTTCAATATTGAATTCGGTGGTCACCACTTTTTTCAGGTCATACACATCCTGATAGCGGATATGACGCTCATCAGGACGAGGGTGCACAGTGATGCCTTGAGCGCCAAAGCGCTCACAATCAATGGCTGCCGTCACCACATTAGGCATGTTTCCACCGCGTGCATTACGCAACGTGGCAATCTTATTGATATTGACACTCAGTCTGGTATTGTTTCTCATGTCGTTCGATTTTTGACGCTGCAAAAATATATTTTTTTTTCATACCTTTGCCGCCGTTTTAAATCTTTCGGCATAAAAAGATAATTAACAAAACAAGCATTTAAGAATGAGCAAAATAAAAAGAACTCCCCTGAAAGACAGACCCTTCCCCGACTACACCCGCACGGAGGAAATACTGAACAGTTCAAGTCATCTGTTAGGAGCCCTGTGTGCCATAGTCATGATGTGGTTGGCGATAGACGCTTCGTTGAAAAGCGGCTCTCAGATAGCCCTTGTCAGCGGCATTATCTATGTCAGTACCGTACTGCTCACCATGCTGGTATCGTGCATCTACCATGGACTGCCAAAGGGGATGGCCAAGCAGGTGATGCGGGTAGTGGATCACTGCGACATATTCTTCACCATTGCCGGCACCTACACCCCCATCATGCTGATTGGGGTTTGCCCCATCAACCCCGTCATGGGCTGGTCCATTTTCGCCATCGAATGGGGATTGGCTATCATCGGAGCCACCCTCAACGCCATCGACCTGAAGAAATACTCCAAGTTCTCCATGGCCTGCTATCTGGGCATGGGCTGGTGCGTCATCATCAGTCTGAAAGACACCATCGCATCCATGACACTGCCTGGCTTTATGTGGATTATCGGTGGAGGCATCGCTTTCACCATCGGCGCCGTATTATACCTGATAGGCAAGAAAAAACGCTACCGCCATTTCATCTTCCACGTTTTCGTGGTCATCGGTATTGTGACACAATTTATCGGAGTGTGGTGGTACTTGCTGCTACCGCGATAACAATAAAAAAAAGAGACGCAATCCAATGCGTCTCTTTTTTTTGGATGCGACAAAACGCATCCTTACACTTATGTTGATTTTATTTCACTTCTTCAAAATCGACATCTTGTACTTCAGAATCCTTACCATTGCTGCCACTGGCTTGGCCTGCACCGGCTCCAGGATTTGCTCCCGGATTGGCACCACCGAAGTCAGCTCCAGGGGCACCACCACCTTGCTGGTACATCTTAGCGGAAGCGGCCTGCCATGCACCTTGCAGTTCTGCGGTAGCGGCATCGATACCAGCGATGTCTTTCTTGTCGTGAGCTTCTTTCAGCTTGGCAGCTGCAGCTTCAATCTTAGCCTTGTCGTCAGCGGGAACCTTGTCGCCGAATTCTTTCAGCTGTTTCTCGGTCTGGAATACCAGGCTGTCGGCAGCATTCAGCTTATCAATTTCTTCTTTAGCTTTCTTGTCAGCTTCAGCATTGGCCTCGGCTTCAGCTTTCATTCTCTTGATTTCGTCATCTGACAAACCAGATGAAGCTTCAATTCTGATCTTCTGTTCCTTGCCGCTGGCTTTGTCCTTAGCGGTCACATTCAAGATACCGTTGCTGTCGATATCGAAGGTCACTTCAATCTGAGGAATACCTCTCATAGCTGCGGGAATACCGTCCAAGTGGAAACGGCCGATGCTCTTGTTCTGTGCGGCCATAGGACGCTCGCCTTGCAACACGTGGATTTCCACAGAGGTTTGGTTATCAGCGGCTGTAGTGAAGGTTTCAGTCTTCTTGGTCGGGATAGTGGTGTTGGCCTCAATCAGTTTGGTCATCACGCCACCAAGGGTTTCCAGACCTAAGGACAGCGGGGTAACATCCAGCAAGAGGATGTCAGTCACATCACCGCTCAACACACCACCCTGGATAGCAGCACCCACGGCCACCACTTCGTCGGGGTTAACGCCCTTTGAAGGCACTTTGCCGAAGAAGTCTTCCACAATCTTCTGGATAGCGGGGATACGGGTTGAACCACCCACCAAGATTACCTCGTCAATGTCTGAGGTTCTCAAACCTGCGTCTGCCAAAGCTTTCTTGCAAGGCTCGATGGTAGCACGGATCAAGTCATCGCAAAGCTGTTCGAACTGAGCACGGGTCAAAGTTCTCACCAAGTGCTGCGGAACACCGTCAATAGGCATGATGTAAGGCAGGTTGATTTCTGTAGAGTTGGAGCTTGACAGCTCGATTTTGGCTTTTTCTGCAGCCTCTTTCAGACGCTGTAGAGCCATAGCATCTTTTCTCAAGTCAACATTATAGTCTTTCTTGAATTCTTCTGCCAACCAGTCGATAATCTTGTGGTCGAAGTCATCACCGCCGAGGTGGGTATCACCGT
>Ga0265298_10007505_pt1 | contig 13238 bp, 7 predicted proteins | sample AusTroGonzalo_MG_3_FD_193486 | JGI IMG/M metagenome (GOLD analysis project Ga0265298, IMG submission 193486) | Bovine rumen microbial communities from tropical cattle in Woodstock, Queensland, Australia - Gonzalo_01 | ecosystem: Host-associated > Mammals > Digestive system > Stomach > Rumen ... | reverse complement strand
GTCGTGACCTAAGTATTCGCGGTTGACAGCAAGAATGTGCTCGTCGTCGCAGAACAGGTAGCCCACTTCCCCGACTTTTTTGCCGTAGGAGGCTGCCACGCGGCGAATCCATGCCGTGGTTTCACGCCGCTTGATATTGGGGAATTTAACGTTCTCTGTAGAATAGGTAATCATAGACGGATTGGCAATTAGAAATTAGTTGTTATGATTTGTCCTGCTTCAATTCTTCCTGCGAGGTAGAAACGGAGTTACATCTACGCCGAAGTGCTGGAGTTCGCGAACCATTGTCGATGAAATGGCCGAAAATTGTGGCTCAGAGAAGAGCAGGATGGTCTCGATGCCACTGAGCTGGCGGTTGATGTCGGCTTGGTCACGCTCGTACTCAAAGTCCTTGACGGAGCGTACGCCTTTCACGATAAAATGGGCGTTTTCTGAACGGGCGAAGTCGACGGCCAGCCCATAGTATGGTTTCACTTCAATGCGCGGCTCGTCCTTATACAACTCCGCGATGGCCCTGATGCGCTCCTCGGCACTGGGCATGTCAGGCTTGTGTACTTGGTCACCCACGACGCCGATGACCAGCCGGTCGAACAGCGGCAACGCTCTGGTCACGATGCTGTCATGACCTACCGTAAACGGATTGAAGCTGCCTACAAATATACCTGTCCTCATAACTATGAACTATTAATTATGAACTATGAATATCATTCGAAGAGGCTTGGCTGCATGATGTTGCCGCCATAGGGGTTACGGCCAAAGTGCTTATAGGCCAGTTCAGTGGCCATACGACCACGAGGTGTGCGCTTGATGAAACCCTCCATGATGAGGAACGGTTCGTAGACCTCCTCCAGCGTGCCGCTGTCCTCGCCGATGGCCGTAGCAATGGTGGTGACCCCCACAGGTCCACCACGGAACTTGTCGATGATGGTCAACAGGATGCGGTTGTCTATCTCGTCCAGACCGTACTGGTCGATGTTGAGTGCCGTCAGCGCCACCTTTGTAATATTGGTATCGATGCGGCCTGTACCCTTCACCTGGGCAAAGTCGCGCACTCGGCGCAACAGGGCATTGGCGATACGGGGCGTACCGCGACTGCGGCGGGCTATCTCGAGCGAGGCATCAGTAGTAATAGGTACACGCAGGATGCCAGCCGAACGCTCGATAATCTTCTGCAACGTCTCAGGGTCATAATACTGCAGGTGCATGTTGATGCCGAAGCGGGCTCGGAGGGGAGCCGTCAGCAGTCCGCTGCGCGTGGTGGCTCCCACCAGCGTAAAGGGATTCAGGTCAATCTGGATAGAGCGTGCTGACGGACCTTTGTCTATCATGATATCGATGCGGTAGTCCTCCATCGCCGAGTAGAGATACTCTTCTACTACAGGTGAGAGACGGTGGATTTCGTCGATAAACAAAACGTCGTTCTTCTCTAACGATGTCAGGATACCTGCCAAGTCGCCTGGTTTGTCGAGCACAGGACCACTGGTAATCTTGAAACCCACACCCAGCTCGTTAGCGATAATGTTGCTGAGCGTCGTCTTACCCAGTCCTGGAGGACCGTGCAGCAAGACGTGGTCGAGCGGCTCACCACGGTATTTGGCAGCCTCGACGAACACCTCCAAGTTCTCCACCACCTGCTTCTGACCACTGAAGTCATGGAAAGCCAGGGGGCGCAGGGCGTTCTCAAACTCCTTCTCGCTGGAGCTCAATTGTTCCTGCCGGATATCAAAATCTTCTTCCATCATCATTTTCTTGCTTAAGTGTGTGCAAAGTTACACAAAATTTCGTAACTTTGCACACAAAATAATAAAAACCTACTTATGAAACGTACTTTATTTGCATGTTATGCACTTTGCACCGCTCTTTTAGCCTGTGCCAGCACCACCCTTCCGCTAAGGGGGAACTTAGTGAAACCTACAGACAAGAACATCCAATATGTAGGACGCATCTGCTTCGACAACCCAGAGCGGCCACGCTTCACCTTCCCAGGCACACAGATTAATGCCCGCTTTACGGGAACGTCGCTGCGACTCATTGCCAAGCCAAAGAGCGGCTTCTTCATGGCGCAGATAGACCAGGGCGAACCTTTCAAGGTGGCTTTCATGGGTGAGCGCGACTCTGTGGTGACGTTGGCTACGGCGCTGCCTCAGGGCGAACACGAAGTCCGATTGATGTATGTCGTCGAGGGTTACGACCTGAAGCCTAGCTTCTGGGGCTTTCTGTTAGACAGCGGTGCCCAGTTGCTGCCACCACCCGCCTTGTCGTCAAAAACCATCGAATTCATCGGCAATAGCATCACCTGTGGCTATGGCAACGAGAGCATGACGCCTGCCGACCATTTTGAGTATGAGACAGAGAACCACTACTACTCCTACGCCCAGATAGCGTCCCGTTTGCTGGGTGCCCAGGCATACGTCGTAGCCCGCTCTGGCATTGGTGTCTATCGCTGCTATGGCGGAGCAAAGGAAGGGACGCCTGAGAACGTGATGACGACGGAGTATGAATACACCAACCTTTACGACCGTTCTGAGCGCTGGGACTTCAGCCGTTACCAGCCACAGGTGGTGTGCATCAACCTTGGCACCAACGATCTGTCAACCAACAACTACGACATCAACCTTTTCCAACAGGCTTACTACCGCTTTGTCAGTCAGGTGCGCAGCCATAACCCTCAGGCAAAGATAATCCTGCTCTGTGGCTCGATGCTTAGTGGCAAGGAATTGGAAGTTTGCCGTCAGGTTCTTGATGAGGTTGCGCAGGATGCCAAGAAGAACGGCGACCAGCAAGTCTATCGCTTCGACTTCACTCCCATCGTTTCAACGCCACAAAACACGCTGAATGAGACAGTAACGTCCTATTCCGCACCATCGGAACGCGACTGGCCAAAGTACGGTGCTGACTGGCATCCCTCTTTCTGGCAGCATCACCTGATGGCAAACGAGTTGACGGCCTACCTCCAGAAGCTGATGAATTGGTAAATTGCGCTTCGCTAATGAATAGTGAATAGTGAATAGTGAAAAGTGAAAAGGTGGGGGGTCATATTCCTTTTGTGGCTGTTGGGGCTGACTGCAACGGCTCAGCCCGTTTGTCACGTCCTGAAGTACGACGAATCGGACGGTGTGCCTTCAAGCCATCTGACACAACTCTTGCAGGACAATAAGGGTTTCATGTGGTTTTCCACCTGGAACGGTCTGTGCCGCTATGACGGTTATGAGTTTCAGACCTTCAAACCGCAGGTGGGCGACGGCTGTAACATGAAGACAGACCGCATACGCAACATCAATCTGCTTCCTCAAGGACTTATTCTTTGTCAGGTGGACGAAGACTACTATATGTTCGACCTCAGCACTTACCGTTTTCGTAACCTGACCAGCCAAGAACGCCAGCAGGCGGATGAATATAGACACAAATACCGTCAGAGCCGTTCTATGCAGAATAGGGAACATTTCTCTTGGACTGATGCCCATCACACACAATGGTCGTTGGACGGAAAGGGACGGCTGACCTATCAGACAAGCGATGGTATGGAGACGGAATATCCTCTGAATATCCCGTTTAATAGGCTCTCTTTTGCTTTTCCAGACAATAGCGGTAACCTGTGGGTGCTTGACAATGGCTGTATCTACCAGTTCTGTACTGACGTCAGACGAACGCAGCGGCTGGACATCATCCCCAAGGCGGAGGTGAAGAGTTTGTTCCTGGATAGCAAGGGGCGCTATTGGGTGTCCACAAAGGGCGACAAGGCTGTGCGTGTCTATCGCAGTAGCGATGATAGCCTGTTAGGATACTTGGGCAGCGACGGACGACTGCATCCACAATACACAAACTTTGATGTCGCCGTCTATTGCATGTACGAGTCGAAAGACGGTACGCTATGGTTTGGCACGAAGCCCCAGGGCCTCTACAGACTACAGGAAACCAGCCCAAACACTTTCGAAATCTCCCATTTCATCGAAGAATCGCATCATGATATCTATCATCTGAAAGCAGATCGCTGGGGGCGTCTCTGGGTGGCTACACTCGATGGCGGCTTGTGCTACCTGACAGGTATTAAAGACGAAACGCCACACTATGCCGTACCCAAACACTATCCAAAAGAGAAAAGTACTCGTGCCCGCTACCTGTATATCAGCGATGACGACATCCTCTTAGTGGCAACGTCGAATGGCCTGATGGTATCGCAACTGAAAGAAAATGCCGATGAAATGGGCTTTATCTTGCATGAACGGGAGTCTGAACGTGAAAGCAGCCTCAGCAGCAGTGCCACGATGGACGTTGTACAGGGCGGTCGAGGCCAGATTTTTGTCAGTACTGAGAGTGGGGGCATCAATCTGATACGAAGTAAAGACTTGCTGGCAGAAAGCTTAAAATTTCGCCATTTCAACGAGATTTTTCAAGCCCAGTCGAACGACATCGTGCAGTCGTTGACGCCATTAGACCAAGGTATGCTGATGGCCGTTGGCAGTCATCTCATTACCCTCCTTGACAGTACCTATCATGGTCGTGTACTCGATGCCCGATATTTTAATGAAAACTATCGCTTTAGCGAGGCTCACCCCATCCGCATAGATGGCAACCGTTGGCTTTTTGGACTCATTGACGGAGCCTTTATAGCCGATAGCCAGAAGTTGTTGGACACCAGCAAAAGCCCAAAGTTGGTTCTGACACACGTTTCCGTTCAGGGTGGCAACAGCAACTGGGCTATTGAACAGGCCGACACCCTCACACTCATGCCCAACGAACGAAGCGTTACCATCAATTTTGCAGCCTTGGAGTATAGTTCACCAGAACGTATCAACTATGCTTTCCGTCTGTCAAGCGGTGAGGAATGGAACTATATTGGCCACAACCGTTCGGCAACTCTGCTCGATTTGGAGAAAGGAACATACGTGTTGGAGATCCGTTCCACCAATGCCAACGGCGAGTGGCAAGATAATACGCGTCGACTGACTATCATTGTCGAGCCAACCTTCTGGGAGGCGTGGTATGGTCAGCTGCTTCTTGTCCTGCTCATTGTGGGAGTTCTGGCTACTGTAGCTTACACCTATTTATATATACGTCGTATCAAGCGCAAGCATCGTGAGACGTTAGAGAAGTATCTGGCGTTGATAGAGGTGAGTAGTACGCCTGTTGAGGCGAATAGCTTGCCCCCAAGTGACCAGTCCGATGCTGTGCAGGAACTTGACCCCACCTTGCAACGTGTGATGCAGTACATCGAGGAAAACATCTCGAATAGTGACGTTGGTGTGGGGGAAATGGCTGCCGCTGCTGCCGTCAGCCGGAGTGGACTTCAGCGCAAACTGAAACAGACAATGGGTGTCACGCCTCAGGAGTTGCTGAGCAAGGCCCGCATCAAACATGCCTGTTTACTGCTTCAGCAGACCAGCAAGTCTGTGTCCGATGTGGCTTACGCCTGCGGCTTCAACGATCCAAAGTACTTTAGTCGTTGCTTTAAACAGAACACGGGGAAGAGTCCTACGGAGTATCGTGAAGGGTGACAGCTGAGTGAATTGGAGATGAAAAATGAGTGAAAAGGTAGAAAAATAGAGTGAAAATTCGCGTCAAATTAGTCTTTGACGCGTTTTTTATACCCCTTTGATGCAAAATTCACCCATTTCATCGGCTTTTTTGCAATACCTTTGCAGCCGAATAACTGTTACAAAACAAACTACAAACCACAATGAAAACAAAAATCTATTCTTTGATGGCGCTGCTGTTACTGCTATGTACAGTAGCAGGCAGTGCCAAGAAGGTGCACACGCTGGGTGACTCCACGATGGCACCTTATGATGAAAATGCCACACAAACGCGTGGCTGGGGAATGTACTTCGGCAACTTTCTCACCAACGGCTGGTCCTCAGTGAACTACGCCAAGGGAGGTCGCGACTCACGCGGTGGCTACAACGAGCTGTGGCAGAATGCCAAGAACAATGTGGAAGCTGGCGACTACGTGCTTATTCAGTTTGCCCACAACGACGGTAAGTACAATGGTGTGGACAACCTGGAACTGCAGGCCTACTACACTGACAAGGGCGATGCCACGAGTGCCGCTGCCGTCAAGAGCGACGGGCGAGGCACTACGCCTTCGACTACCTACAAGCAATGTCTGAAGCAGATTGTGGATGCTGTGAAAGAGAAGGGTGCTACGCCCATCCTCGTCTCTGCCGTCTGTCGTTGTTACTTTGGCAGCGACAATAAGATTACGCGTCCTGGCCGTCACGACCTGGGTGACAAATACGATGCACTCGTCAATGGTGAACTGAAGACTGGCCTGAAGATTTCGGCTGACGACCACACTATGGACTACAGCTACCAGATGCAACAGTTAGCCTCTGAACTGAACGTGGCCTTTATCGATATGACCTCTGCCACTAAGGAACTCTACGAAAGCTACGACTCTTACGACAAATGCTATGCTGCCCTCTTCGACAAGGGTGCAGAGACAGACAATACCCACTACAACCTGACTGGAGCTCTGACGGCTGCCCGCCTCTGTGCTCAGCTGTTGAAACAACAGGGCATCCTGGCTGATGCCATTGAGATTCCTACCGACCTTTCTATTACGCCTTCGACAGTAGACCTTGGCGAGGGATACTTGGGCAAGACGGCCATGAAGGAACTGACGCTCAGCGGACTGGGACTTGAGCCTGCCTCAGGCACCGTCACCATTACAGCCACTGAGGGCATCATGCTTTCCACAGACAAACAGAACTGGAGCAACACGCTTGAGGTGAGCTATCAGAACGGTTCACTCATCAAGACTTTCTATGCTCGCATCGCACTCTCTGCCGTTGGCCAGTTCAATGGTACCATTACCGCCACACAGGGCAGCAAGAGCATCAGCGTTCCCGTCACCATCAACGTCGTCGAGTTAGGCGGCGGCGATCCCTTTACCGTCAGCTGGCCTATGGTGCCCAACGACGATGCCACTGTAACAGGTGGCGTGACGGCTGCTGCCGCCAAGCTGGAAGGTCTTGAGAAATACGGCAACGTCAATGGCTACGGCGCCCTGATAGCTCCGACGGGTTCGACAGGTTCCTGGCCTACTGCTGGCATTGACGACTCGCCCAACCAGTATGTGCAGTTTGCCGTCACGGCTCCTGAGGGCAAGAAGCTCGATATCAACAGCCTCGCCATGAAGATCAAGGCTCAGGGCGGCGGCTCGCTGCAATGCCATGTGTACTATTCTACTGATGGCTTCGTGACACGCAAGACCATCTTCTCTTCAGCCGTACTGACCAGTACGTGGAACGACATCACTTCTGAAGACGTCATCAAGGTCGAGGAGGGCGAACAGCTCCTTATCCGAGTCTATCCCTGGTCGCAGAATGTCGACAATGGCCGTTGGATCTGCATCTCTGACGTGGCAGTGAACGGTCAGGTGAAGGATGCCGCTGGCGTCAACATCACGGGTTCCATTATTTATAAGCTTGACAAGGGCGGCCTGAACCAAGGCAACGACGCCGTGTTCGACCCTGAGACGCTTGGTGCTGGTTTCGCTGGCAAGGTTTGGACGGCAGGCAGCAGCCTCACGGTGAACAACACTATCGTATATGCTGGTGCAGGTTCCGACAAGACGACGATGACTCAGATCCACAACAACTCTGGTGCTTCGCTGCCATCTACTGCTTCTGTTGACAATACCATGACGCTGACCCTGACTCCTGAGGATGGTTTCAGCTTCCTCCCTACGAAAGTCAGTTTCAAGGGTGCCCGCTTTGGAACTGACAGTGGTAAACTGACCGTCTCTGTTGAGGCTGGCGAGGGTAAGGAAACGCTCTGCACAGATGCTGATGTCAATCGTGGCAATAAGGGGTTGGACATTGCATCGTTCAGCTACGAGGTGAACAATCTGACGGCTTCTGCTGATAAACCGCTGAAGGTCAATTTCTCGTTCGTCGGACTGGGTAAGGACAAAGATATGGGTCTGGCTGACGTCGTTATTGAAGGCCAGTTGGTTGGTGCCGCACAGCAGGTCACGAAATATATGCTGACCACTCAAGTGTTGCCTTCTGCCGAGGCAGGAAGCATCAGCCGCGACCCAGACATGGAGCAATATAAAGAAGGTACGCAGGTGACGCTGAAGGCCACCAAGAACTTTGGCTATCAGTTCAAGGAGTGGCAGGATGCCTCTGGTGCCGTAGTCAGTACTGATGCTGTGACCACCATTACGATGGACAGCGAGAAAACCATGAAGGCCGTTTTCGAGACGGTTCCCGTTTTTTCCGTCAAGACCAAGGCCACCAACGATGCTGGGCGTGACGGCTTGGGCAGCATCACGCTGACCCCTAACGACCACAACGGCCAGTACGAGGCTGGTACAAAGATTACTGCTACGGCTAACGAGACCAAGATCCTGAAGTTCCTCTCCTGGACTGACGAGAACGAGAATGCTGGAGCTTCTGCTACACGCGAACTGACCGTCAACGGCGACATGACCCTCGTGGCCAACTACGAGGTGCAGGACTTCATCGCTGTCTTTGATGCCAGCAAGACCGCCAGCTATGCATACCCCTCGACGACGGGCTATCCCTTTGCTGCTGACGAGACGTGGGACAGCGAGCGCAACGCCAAGAGCTGTGTAGTGAAGGTCAGCGACGGTTCGCTGTGTTACACCAACGACGGTTCGACGGTAGGTACTGCTGGAACTCCCGTCGTACGCAATCGCCAAAGTGTGGTCATCGCACAGATTAACGGTCTCTATCAGAATGGCTATCACACAGCCGACATTGCCTGGCAATACCAGTTCTCGACCAAAGGTTTTACTTCTGCCACCTTCGTTGGTGACATGTGTGCCAAGAACGGCGCCACCACCAAGTATAAGGCTCTGATTTCCGTCGATGGCAGCGCCTTCACAGAACTGAAAAGTGCTTGGGACGTGACGGCCAATGTCGTCAATCCCGTCGAGATGGCGCTTCCTGCCGATGCTATGGAGAAGGAGAGTGTCGTCATCCGCATTACTGGCGACGGCGATGCCACTTACAACACGAATTATCCTTTCGACAAGACTTTCGACGGTCTGCGCTACTGCGACCACTCGGAAAGCGGCGTGGGTAATGTCTATATCCTTGGCAAAGCCGTCGTAGAGGCTGACGAACAGGCTCCCGTGGTGACAGGAACTATTCCTGCCAACCAGGCTACGGGTGTCAGCGCTACGGGCAAGATTACCATCTCGTTCGACGAGCGCATAGAGTCTGCTAACAGTAACGGTGCCGTAACGCTGGGCAGTCAGGTACTCCAGCCCACCTGGAGCAGCCGTTCAGTGAGCTTCGACTACAGCCAGCTGGACTATGGCACGACATACACCTTCAACATGCCTGCCAACTACGTGCAGGACAAGTTCGGCAACAAGTACGCTGAGGCTGTGACCATCACCTTTACTACTATGGAGCGGCCTACTGTGACCAAGACCCTTTACAACAAGGTCGTGGCTTCTGCCGACGAGCTGAAGGCTGCCATCGACGAGGCTAACAACCGCGGCGACAAGAGCCAGCGCTATCGCATCTTCCTGAAGAAAGGTACCTACAAGCTGCCTACTGGCGACATGAAACACTACGTCCACAAGAGTAGCGACGGCACTACTGTCTATTGGGAAGGCGACCTGCCTGACCCCATTACCTATCTGAAGGCAGCCAACATCTCGTTCATCGGCGAGGACCGCGATGCTACCGTCATTACGCAGGACATCACCAACGACGCTGACATGCTGTTCAACGGACAGTTTGGCCAGGCCCACAAGTACGAGGAGATTGCCAACAGCGCCGTCTTTGAGATCTCAGCTACAGGACTCTACTTCCAGGACGTCACCATCAAGAGTGGCATCAACGACGCACTCGGACGTAACCTCGCCATTCACGACAAAGGCTCGAAGACCATCTATAAGAATACCTTGCTCTATGGCTATCAAGACACCTGGACGTCGAACAACCAGAACGGACTCTACTACTTCGAGGACGGTGCTGTTCGCGGACGTACTGACTACCTTTGTGGAAAGGGCGACGCCTACTTCAACCACCTTGAGCTGCGCCAGGTGAAGAGCGGTTACGCTGCAGTACCCTCTACGCCAAAGAACATCGGCTGGGTTTTCAGCCAGTGCACCATCAATGGCGACGGTGAAGGCGTCGATGGCACCTATACCTTAGGTCGCCCCTGGGGACAGGGCACGCCAGTAGCTGTGTTCATCGACACCAAGATGAACGTCCAGCCTACGAGGGAAGGATGGAACGAGATGAGTGGCGGATGGCCAAAGCGCTTTGCCGAGTACAACTCCGTCTCTGAGAGTGGCAACGCCATCGACCTCAGCGGCAGAAAGACCATCTTTGCTGAGACCCACCAAAACAATCCCGTACTCTCTGCAGAAGAGGCTGCTGACTACAGCGATATGGCAAGGATGTTTGGCGAGTGGCAACCAGCCCAGCTCACGGAGCAAGCTCCTGTTCCCACAGACCTTGCAGCCAATGGCAACCTGCTGACGTGGACTGGCAGCGACTACACCCTGCTCTATGCCATTTGCAAGGACGGCAGCATCGTTGACTTCACCACTGAGCCTGCCTATACGGCAACAGAGAACGGCACATACGCCGTGCGTGCCGCCAACGAGATGGGAGGTCTGAGTGCTCCGTCGGCCACAGTCTCCGTCAGCTCCGCAACAGGCATCGTGGAAGTGGACAATGGGTTTGACAATTCCAGCGACAATGGTCAAACTGCCAAATGGTATGACTTACAGGGTCGTCAATTGCAGCACATGCAGCGCGGCCTCAACATCATCCGCACGGCAGACGGCCGCATCATTAAAGTTAGGAACAAGTAAAAGCAGGATTGTATTAAACTCAGCGGTCACATGGTTTAATTACCGTGTGACCGCTTTGTCTATCTGTTTGTCTTAGGAGATTCCTAAGGTTGTTGAGGCTTGTTACGACTTATTGCCAGTCATACCGTCCACAGCATCGCGAGCCTGGTCGTTCAAGTTCACGTTGCGCGTGGTCTTGGCCTCAATGGTTCCAGCACGCATGATGTCTGCCATATCAACACCAGTAGCCGACTTCAGCACGTCAAAGGCCTGCTTGATGGCTACGGGTACGCCACCACTCATGGCTGCCACTCCAGCACCTTCGCTGCCAGCACCAGCACCGCTGTAAACGTGGACGTCCTTGATGGCTGAAATGGGCTTGGCGACGTTCTCGACAACCTGTGGCAATACCTCGATCATCATCTGTACCACGGCAGCATTGTTGTACTTCTTGTAAGCCTCAGCCTTCTTGTCCATAGCCAGTGCCTCAGCCTCACCCTTCTTCTGGATGGCATAGGCCTCGGCCTCACCCTTGGCCTTGATACCAATGGCCTCCTGCTCCAAGCGGTAGCGTACGGCATCCGACTCAGCGTTCTGGGCCAATGCCCGCTGCTCGGCCTCATACTTCTGGGCCTCGGCCACGCGCTTACGCTGTTCCAGTTCAGCGGCAGCATCGCGCTCTACCTTATATTTATCTGCATCGGCACGTTTCTCAATCTCCGCAGCCAACTGGTTCTGCTTGATTTCGATTTGCTCCTTCGACAGAATCTGCTCACGCTTCGTCTTCTCAATCTCAGCCTCGACAGTCTTGATGTTAATCGTCTTCTGCTGCTCCTGCTGCTGGATGGCGTAGGCAGCATCAGCATCGGCCTGAGCCGTATCAGCCTCGCGCTTCAGGGCGGCACGCTTCAGCGCCAGGTCGTTGTTCTTCACGGCAATAGCCGTATCAGCATCCACGCGGGCATCGTTCGACTCCTTGTCGGCCTTCGACACCTCAATCTTCACGTCGCGCTCAGCAACGGCACGGTTGATGGCAGCATCCTTCTTGATCTTCGCCGTGTTGTCGGCACCCAGGTCCTTGATAAGTCCTTCGCGGTCAGTGACGTTCTGGATGTTACACGAGATGATGTCGATGCCTAACTTCGCCATATCGGGCGACGCCTTGGCCATCACCTGGTCGGAAAAGCCGTCGCGGTCCGTGTTCAGCGAGCGCAAGTCCAGCGTACCTATAATCTCACGCATGTTACCCTGCAGCGAGTCCTGCAGCTGGGCGGCAATCTCGTCGGGCGACATGTTCAGGAAGTTCTTGGCAGCCAGTCGCGTACCCTCGTTGTTGGGCGTCACGCGAATCTTGGCTACTGCGTCCACGTCAACATTGATGAAGTCGTTCGTCGGCACACTTTCCTCAGTCTTGATATCGACGGTAATCTGTCCTAAATAGACACGGTCCATACGCTCGAAGAAGGGGATGCGGAATCCGCCAGAGCCAATGAGCACGCGGGGCTCTTTCGACAGTCCGGAGATGATGTATGCAAACGAGGGCGGTGCCTTGACGTAAGAGATGAAGATGAACACGAAGAGGGCGATGGCGCCCACGGCAATGTAGATGTACAAGGGATCGATTTCCATAATTATATTGTTTAAGGGTTGAACATTTCTTTGTACCTGTCTTGGCGTCCTTTACAAGTGCCTACGGCCCTTGGTAGAACAGACCAAAACTCTCATGGTGCAAAGTTAGTGATTATTTCTGAAACCACAAAAAAAACGATAAAAAATCATGCATAGAGCCTTTCCCCCTCCCTTCCCCCCTCCCTTTCCCCCCTCCCTTTTCTCCCACCTAAAGGTAGGAGTGTGGCACGCAATGGGAGGGGTCGGGGGTAGGCTTCAGATAGCGATGGGGCCGTAGCCCATGCACGAGGTCGTGCCCAGCGCCGTCAAGGCGGCGGTGATGATGCTCGCTATCACCTGCAAGATGGTTTTCCAAGTATCCTTTTTCATGGCATTTTAAGATTAAAGGTTAAACATTAAAGTTAATTCTCTCTGTGGGTAACCCCTCTCCCCCTCCTTTTGGAGGGGGTTGGGGGGAGGCTCCTCCCCTCCCTTTGGAGGGGTCGGGGGAGGCTGGAGGGGCTGGGGTAGGCTTGAAGGCTCCTTAGGGCTCTGGCTCTGCCTGACGCTTCGCCTCGCGGACGGCCTTGGCGCCGTACAGCGGATTACCCTTGCTGTCGAGGGCGACGTCGCGCATTGCCCAGGTGACATCGGCGATGGCCTCAGCGACCTTCTTCTTGCCAACCTTGATCTTGTTGGGCGTGAAGATGAGCTTGGTCGACTTCAGGTGCTCAGCCTGGTTCCAGTCCTCCAGGTGGTTGACTGCCTTCGAGCTCAGACCGGGCTTGAAGATGCCCAGACCCTCGATCTTGATCTTGCAGCCCATGCCCAGGAAGTGGCGGAT
>Ga0265298_10007504_pt1 | contig 13239 bp, 5 predicted proteins | sample AusTroGonzalo_MG_3_FD_193486 | JGI IMG/M metagenome (GOLD analysis project Ga0265298, IMG submission 193486) | Bovine rumen microbial communities from tropical cattle in Woodstock, Queensland, Australia - Gonzalo_01 | ecosystem: Host-associated > Mammals > Digestive system > Stomach > Rumen ... | reverse complement strand
CGCTATCATTAAGCACTTTATCATAATTATCGAAGCACAAGGATAAAGCCCCAAAATTAAGGGCATGTAACCTTTGACTCGTTCCCTTTATCTGAACGACTCATCCGGATAAGGGGAACAACTCATTCGGATAATCCCTTACCCCCCATAGAGATTATCCGAACAAGTCGTTAAGATTATCCGAACACACCGTTCAGATAATCCCTTTCAAAGATAGCTTATTTCCGAGGAAAAATCAACCTACAAAATAAAATATTTAAGTTGATTTCTGCCCGTAATTAAGTTAGAAAAGTATTCAGGTTTCAGGTTTCAAACTTCAGCCATCACATGTGATCAAAGAATCTTCCCCTTATCCCGTTCTATTCCCCCAACACTCAAACATCAGTTATATCCTTCCCATACTCTAAGCATACTAAATGAGTATGGCACGAAGCAGGCTAGAGTATGGCTAGAAGCAGAGTGATTGCTGCCTGAAAGCAGGCTAAAGCTTGCGAAGTCCTTGTCAATGACTTGCTCTCAGCCTTTATGTGATTAAAGAATTATCCACTTGATTCGTCTATCAGCCCATTAATAAAGATAGGCCTAACGAGTTGTTAAGCCTATCCCATTCTTGATTGTAATAAAAGCGTTACCCTTCTTACTTAAAAATGATCTTTTTTACAGTTCCGTCTTTCATGCGGATGATGTTCAGACCTTTCTGCAGAGAAGGCAGCTTGCGGCCATTCGAGTCATAAACTTCACCTTCGCCTTTAGAGAAGACTGAGGTGAGGCTATCAATAATATCTTTTGCCTTACCGTTGACTGTTATGTCGCTGGCTGGCATTGTTGCCGGAACATCTTCCCAAATGGTATAGTCCTCCAAGCCGGGTATAACAGGTGGCACAATCTTCGCTCCATATTCTAGTGTCTCTGTGGTATAAACCTCACCATCAAGCACGTATGTTATCGTATAGCTATTAATCGTAAAATAGCCCTTAACAATAACATCCTTCGCCGGCATTGACCTTGGAAGTCCGTCCCAACCGGAGAAGGTATAACCTTCCTTTGTGGGGGCCTCCAATGGTGTGATAGCCTCTTTGTACTTAACGGTGAAACTCTGATATACCTCGCCATCCACCATGTACGTCAGGGTGTATGATTCAGGCTCCGTCACTGTCAACTTTCCTGCAACATACATAATATCGTAGTTCGCTGCCTCAGCACCACTTAGCGTAATGTCATATTCACCAGGAGCACTGTCTTCATTCGCCTCACAGCTCAATACGGGTTGCTTCGTCAGCACCTCCGCTGTTTCATTATTGACGAAGCCCTCGTAAGAGACAGCGAACTCAGGCATCGGGTCATACTGCTTCTTGGTATAGCTGCCGGCGGTAATGGTCATAATTGCTTTCGCTATGGTAACATTAATCGGACCGGCTACGGGAAGGCTGTTATGACTGTCATCAGCCACCACTTTATAATATATGGTATAGTCTCCTGCATTGGTTGCAGTGGGCAAGGCTGTTGAGAACTCGCCATCGGTACTGAGCGCATACTGCACCTCACCACCCTCGGCTGTCCCTGTTGTGATGAGCACTTGCGGCTCGCCTGTATAGACGAGGTCGGCGATGGCGGCAGGAGCGCTGGTCAGTACGGCATCCTCCTTGAAGTCGGGATGGAACTGACGCAGGAAGGGATAGCCGTCGTTGATAGCGCTGCTGATGCCCCATACTGTATCAAAGTCCCAACCTTTGTAGGTGGACTTCTGCTGCATCTCGGCGGTGCTCCTGGCTGTACCGGTTCCGCTATTCACGGTAATAATCTCGCTATCATAATAACTGCTGCTGACGATCATCGACGAACTCCGTGATGACAGACCCCTGTAGGACTGACCGCCGCTGTAGCAGTTGGTGATGGTTCCGCGCGGTTCGTAAGAGCCGATGAGACCATAGCCGGTCACATAAAGTTCTCCTGACATGTCGGCATCCATATCCACTCGTGCATAGCAATCGGATAGAGAGATAGAGGTGTCTCCCCAGTAATCACCTATGCCTATAAGACCTCCTATGTTTTTGCACATATTTTGGTAGAGGCCATCTTCGATAATACGTCCGACGGCATAACATTGTTCGAAAGAAGACCCAAAGGCATAGCCGGCCAAGAGGCCAACTGCATCCATGCGTTGGTCGATGTAATGCTCAACGTCGTCATATTTTTTTCCATTGATTACCGAGGCCTCGATGCCGAGGTTCTTGATAACTGCTTTCTCGCCAAGTTCGCTGAAAAGTCCCCAATAGTATCGCTGTGGGTCATAAACCTTCACGGCGCTCATCTCAATATACATGCCGCTGATGGTGTGTCCCTGTCCGTCAAAAGTTCCTTGGAATGAAGTACGTGATTGAGAACCCAACCAATCAATCACGCCAATAGGCCTCCAAGGCTCTGCATAACCATCATGTCCCCAATGCTGCCAGTCGGTAATGTCGTTGAGCACGAGGTCGTTGTCCAAAATGACGGTGCAGCCCTCCAGCGTGCGTGGGGCAACCAGTAGCGTAGGTTCATAATTTACAAAGTCAGGGTGTTCCTTATCGAAGTTGCTCCAATCCCACTTTCCATTCACCACCTGCGCCAATCCGCGCAACTGGGCAGCAGTCTTGATGTGGTAAACCTTAGTAAATTTATTATTGAACGGAGTCACATCTATGTCATTGCTGTGGTCTTCTATCCATTTTGCATAGAGTGTCTGGCTTTCCGTAAGCACCGTATTCTTCCAGTCGAAGAACTTTGTGAGTGCCTCGTCCTTATACCATCCGGCGAAGTAGTAGCCATCACGTGTGGGACGTCTGGGTGCTGTGACAGAACTGCCCTCTTCCAAGACTTTGCTAATCACATCCGTACCGCCATTGCTTACAAAGGTGATTTTAACAGACGGCTGATAGTCTGCAGATGTTGACACATGAGGATATTGCCCCTCCTGCCACTGCCAGCAGTTCAGCTGCAGACTTTCATCGTGCGCAGCATTCCAACGGATGACAGCATCGTTCAGCACGTTTGCACATTCCTTCGACTGTAGCCATGCGGTTGTCTTTGAATCAAAACTGAACTCATCGGTATTATCATAGTGCATAATGTCGTCATTGCAGAAAACGTTTTCGTTATACTGTCCACCAGACATGGCGGCAGAAGAATATCCCGTCCAATTCTTAGCCCAAGGCACATCACCTGTAAAGATGCAGTTAACGTAAGTGTCGCCCCAATTTCCGGGGGTATTAGCTAACGAACTGGCTACAGGTCCTGCAACACGTGCCGATGAGAAGCAGTTGAGAATGAATGAACGTCCCGACAGTTCTCCTGCAATACCTGCAAAATGGCCATATTCTGTACCCTGATACTCAACGTCGCCCGATGTCCAACACTGGATGAAATGATTGTCTTCTCCACCTTTACCGACAATCAGGCCACAACCGCCAGCACGGACATACGCACCTGTGACACCCAGATTACGGAAAGTGCATCCCGTGCCGATGATGCCAAACAGACCCTGATTCTTCAGGTTGTTGTCGATATACATGTTCTGCACCTCGTGGAAGTCGCCATCGTAGTTGCCACTAAACGGATAGTCGACGTCCACCACCATCTCATCACCAAAATGGTGAGTGCCTCCAATGGGTTGCCACTCCGTAGGCATTTCCTGCCCCCAGTTCTCCATCGGAAGGTTCAAGGCTATGTCTGCTGTTTGCTTCAGATACTGATGCTTGAAGTTGTAGCCATGATCCACATACCATCCTATATTAGCCAGTTGCTCCTTATTGTTTACAAGGTATGGATTAGCCTGTGTTCCATCGCCGCCTCCAAGATAGTCCGTCAGGTTGGCAGCCTTCACCCCTGTTGTCCGTGGAACGTCACCGGAACGATACTCCCATGTGCTGGTTCCACATAGGGCAGCCATACGGTTCAATTCGTCAACAAATACCTGACTCTTCATGTCGCTGAGTGTCTTTTCGGTTCCGAGGTAGGCAACCGAATGACCTACTCCAGTTGTCGTAAAGGCATCTTTGTTCCAATAGCAACCTATCTCACGGGAATATACGAACCCATTTGCTTCATCTTCCCAACTGTGGTTGAACTGTTCTGTAAACGGAGCGCAAGCATAACGGTCGGCATCGGGCAAGACAAAAGTGCTTGCCGCAAAACAGTTGATGCAGTTACCAGGCAGAGCCTCGTGCTGGAAATAACTACCATTTTCCTGAAGGAACAACGACATATAGGTTCTTGCACCATCATCGGTATCGGCAAGACTCATTTGGCTGGTGGTATAGCATGATTCTATAAGTCCGTAATTCCAGATGCCAAAGCCTCCTAACATTCCGCCATTATTGCTCTGCAGACTGCCTGTGGCATAACATTCACGGATGATGCCTTGGTGAGACACTCGCCCATCTTCAATAGCGTACATGTTGGAAAATAAGAATCCTCCTGCGTAGCGTCCCCTATATGCCTGAGAACCTGTGGCACCTTGTGTTTTTCCATATAGTGCCTGTATATCCACACTTGCAGAACATTGTTCGATGAGTCCGAGGTTTGTATGCACAAATCCGCCAATGTCACCCGATGTAGAGTAAGCCTTTCCGCTTACGGAACAGTCACGTATGACACCCGTCTCCTGATTGGTGTGGACAAAGCCGCCTATTCGTCCTTGCGTCAATTCTACGTTTGCGCTGCAATGCTCTATCAGTCCTCCATTTTCCCCTGCAATGGCACCCATGCTTGCCGACAAACTATGCAGTTTACCCTGTACGTGGCAATTGCTGATTGTACTGCCTTGTTTAACATTACTGGCAAGTAAGGCAATACAACCTATACCTGCAATATTCGCGTTGCTAAGTGTCAGATTCTTGACGCTTCCTCCAACGATGTTTCCAAAAAGAGCCTTATTATACGATGAGAAATCAACATCGGTCAGTTCATCGACATACGGATCAAAGTTCTCTCCTCCCCAGTCGTCAACCGGTACATAGTATAAGTTGTAGATGGTATGGTCATCACCGTCAAAATGACCGGAAAACAAAGCCTCCTGACGTTCAGGACTTATAATTTCGCCGCTTTCTGGGTCAATGGAATAATTGCCGTAGAACACGTCACCGATAGGTGTCCATTGCTTCCTGGTTTCCCCTTCTTGTGAGAGGTCCGTCAGATAAATGTCTTGTGTCAGTTTGATATACTTGCCGGCAAAATCCTCCTTGTCCACATTTGTACGTTCAGCCAAACCTGCCAGCTGTTCCGGCGTAGAGATGAGATAAGGACTCGCCTCGGTACCTTCACCTGGGAAGTTCTTGTCGGCTGTACCGTTCCAATAGGTTTGTGCCTGTGCACACAAAGCACACAACAAGGATATTGAAAGTAATAGTTTTTTCATTAGAATTATATTATTAAGTGTTATCGTATTAGTCTGTTTACAATGGATTACTCCACTTTCCATTTGCAAATATACAGATTTTTTCGAAACAAACTATAAAATCACAAATTTTTTCATAGGATGACACCTAAGCGCTAACTCTGTTGAGCAAATTATTTTCCTTCAAGAGCGTACATTTGTACCCTCCTCGAAGTTACACGTGCAGACTCCTGGGGGTAACACATGCAGACTCCCGAGGCTGCAAACATAGTCAGAAGCACCCAGGGAGTACTGCTAAGTTACCGCTAAGTTTCCTCTATGTTCAAAAACAAGGGGCAAACGCTCGTTACCCTACCACATAAATAAGATTGTAAACCAAAAATAATCGGGCAAAAACTTGGAATTAGGAAAAAAATGATAACTTTGTATGCGAAAACGTATTGTAAATACAATATTATGAACCCTAAAAATCTATTTGTGTCATTTAGAACACTTGAAAGAAAACGCGTCTCGATAATCATAATATGCTGCATGCTATGCCTCTCGGCTTTTGCACAGAAGACTGTTACCGGTAGCGTAAAAGATATGCATAACGAGCCACTGATAGGCGTCCGCATAATGGTGGCAGGCACCTCCATCGGGACACTGACGGATATGGACGGTAACTTCAGGTTGACGGACATCCAGAAACAGGCGGAAATCTCTTTCTCGTACGTGGGCTTCAAGACGAAAACCGTGAGGAGCACCGAAAAGGACTCGGTATACCATATAGTACTGGAGGAGGAGAATAAAATACTGGACGAGGTGGTAGTGATTGGCTACGGTACCATGCGCCGGAAGGACCTGACAGGTGCCGTAGCGTCTGTTAGCGGCGACAAGCTGGCTGCCAACCCGGTGCCTAACGTTATGCAGGCCCTGCAGGGACAGCTGCCGGGCGTAAACGTGATATCACAGGACGGCAGACCCGGAGCCAACATTTCCATTCGAGTGCGAGGCGGCGGCTCTATCACGCAGTCTAATGATCCGCTTTACATTGTGGATGGTGTACAGGTAAGCGATATCAGCGATATACCTGTAGACAACATCGAGTCGATAGACGTGCTGAAGGACGGAGCTTCGACTGCTATCTACGGTGCCAGAGGTGCCAACGGTGTGATACTGGTGACGACCAAGAGCTCGGACGGCGATGGCAAGGTGAAGGTGAAATACAACATGTACTACCAGCTGAAAAAAGCAGCCAGAACGCCTGAGGTGATGGATGCCTACAGCTATGTGCTGCACAACTGGAGCTATGCCACCGCCTATGGCAACAATGAGCAGGAGGGCATTGAGAACTACTTCGGCCTGTGGGCGGGACACGGCAACCGCCTGGACGACTACCGCGACGTTAAGGTTCATAACTATGTGGATGACGTGCTGCAGAGTGCCAGCTCGTGGTCGCATGACCTGTCGCTCAGCGGTGGGAGCCAGAACACGAAGTACTATGCCACCATCAACTACATGAGCGATAACGGAATACGCATCAAATCGGGGTTTCAGCGCTGGAATGCCAACTTCAAGATTTCGCAGAAGATTACCAAGAATCTTACCTTCGATGCTGATCTGCGATACGTGGAGATGAAGTTTGACGGCACCAGCTTTGACTATGCTGCTGGCAACTATGTATATGGCTATCGCCCAGTAGACTTTCCGCTGGGAGAGGACGACCCTTCTTTGCTCTCGATGGGCAGCTCGAGCGTGGAAGGGAAATACAATCCGCTGGTCATCATTGACAACTACACGCGAGACACCAAACGGCAGCGCCTGCGCGGAACGGGTGTTCTTACCTGGAACATCCTGAAGGGACTGGTAGGAAAGACGGAACTGACGGTGGGACGCCACTGGAGCAAGACAAGAGACTGGGATGCAGGGCAGGCCACCAATCCCTTCAACAAGGCACAGTTGACCCAGACGAACGGATATAATATACGCTGGGCTACCACATTGAACTACGAGGTTCATGGACTGGACGAGAAACACCAACTTACCCTGCTGGCAGGCAACGAGCTGCTGGCAAGCAAGAAGGAGACAAGCAATATGACCGGAGCAGGATTCCCCGAGGACTTCGATATGGACAGGGCCTTCGGACTTATACAGATGTATAATATGAACGAGAATTACCTGGACCAGACGAAGAAACTGTCTGACTTCGACAATACGGTGGGAGAACCCAAGCATACCCTCTCGTGGTTCGGTCGTGTCAACTATACTCTGATGGGACGCTACCTGCTCTCTGCTACCTTCCGTGCCGACGGCAGTTCCAACTTTGCCCCGCACAACCACTGGGGTTTCTTCCCGTCGGCTGCCGTGGGATGGCGCATATCTGACGAACCGTTCATGGTCAGGACAAACAAATGGCTCGATAACCTGAAGCTCAGGCTATCCTTTGGCACATCCGGAAACGACGACATAGATGCCAGCCTGTGGAAGGAATACTGGGTGCCCGAGATAACATGGAACGGCGACAAGCGTACCATCACCTACAAGCCGGGCGACATACTGGCCAACCCCGACCTGAAATGGGAGACTACCATCTCGCGCAACTTAGGTATAGACTATAGCCTGTGGAAAGGAAAAGTGCACGGTGCCATTGAACTATACTGGAACACCACAAAGGATATCCTGATGAGGGTTCCCGTGGCAGAAAGCACCGGACACAGCTACCAATACCAGAACGTGGGCAAGACATCCAACAAGGGTGTGGAGTTCTCGGTCTTCTATGATATTGTACGTTCCAAGGATTTCAACCTCGGTCTGAGCGCTACATATAACTATAACAGGAATAAGGTAGAGGATGTCGTAGACGGGGTGAATGCCGATACCTATACCAACTGGGGATCCACCACCAAACGCCCGTACAACGACTATATCATCCGAGAGGGCGAACCCGTAGGCACCATCTATGGCTATAAGGCAAATGGTTTCTACACGGTGGACGACTTTGATTACTCGGAGGGAGTATGGACCTTAAAGCCAGGCGTTCCCGACATCACGGGTATAGTGAACTACTCCGGCGGCCAAAACTATGAGCGTCCGCAGGGACAGACGGCATTCCCCGGAGTGGCAAAGTTTGAAGACACGAACCATGACGGCGTGGTCAACGAGGAGGATGCCTGTGTAATAGGTCACACACTGCCCCGCCACACAGGCGGCTTCAACATCAATGCCAGCTACAAGGGCTTCGACGCCTCCCTGGGCTTCACCTACCAGATTGGCGGAGACGTCTACAATGCCAATGCCATGCACTCGATGATGGGAAACAAGAATGCCAGCTACGGGTGGAACCGACTTGCGTTCGTCAGCGACTGCTGGAGAATCTACGATATAAACGCCCAGGGCGACCTGGTGGCAGTAACTGATCCTGCGGCCCTGGCGGCTCTCAATGCCAATGCTAAATACGCCCTGCCCTACTGTGAATACGGCGTCGTTTCGTCCCAGTTTGTAGAGGACGCTTCGTATCTGCGCCTTAACACCCTGACCATCGGCTATACGCTGCCGCAAACACTTACCAAGAAGGCAGGCATCAGCAAGGTACGCGTTTACTTTACAGGCGGCAACCTGTTCTGCCTGACAGGTTACAGTGGCAGTGACCCCGATGTAGACACACGTCCGGAAGGCAGGAACGGATTCTATACGCCCAACTACGACTGGAATGCGTATCCACGTGCACGCACGTTTACCTTCGGTCTTAATGTCGTATTCTAAATATAAATAAGGTATGAAGACAAACAGATATACTATACTCTGGGGAGCCGCAATATTGTCCCTGACCCTCTCGTGCAGCGACTTTCTGGAGACCTCTTCACCATCTAAGACGGATGCAGACTTCGTATTTGCCGATAACGCAAGAATACGCAACGTACTGGAAAGCGCCTATGCCAAATGGATTGAGGTGGCACAGGGCAAGGTCTTCGGTGACGGTCTGTTCTATGCAGCGGACATGGCGGGCTCTGACATAGAACGTCATCCCGAGCGGTTTGAATCCCAGAAGGGCAGGCACTATCCCGAATGCTTCTACCAGAACGGCAAATATGTAGGCAACTACGCCCTGCTGAGCTACCAGAAGGAGAATGAGACCTATGCCATGCTCTACTCTATCATCACCAAGGCCAATACCGTGATATCGGTCATTCAGGAATCCGACGGATTTGCCAAGATGGTGGCTGAGGGAGAGGAATGCACCAAGGGGCAGCTGTATGGCGAAGCCATAGCACTGAAGGCCACAGCCTACCGCGAACTGCTGAAATACTATGGCGATGTTCCCTATATCAACGGTAAGAAGAAGTCTGGCAAGGACAGACTCAGCAGCCGGGACTCTATCTATGATGTCGTTCTGGAAGAACTGCAGCAGGTAGCACCCCTTATGTACCGGTCAGGCGATATCCCCGATGTGAAAGGCAAGAACTACTTCTCCAGAACATATGTGGAAGGTCTCATCGGGCGCATGGCCCTGGAGGCTGGCGGCTATCAGACACGCCGCGGCGATATCATCAGAACAGACGGGAAGGGGAATCCGCTGACCTTCGAGGTGATGGGCAAGGAGAATAACGGTGCATCCTACGGCAGGCGCACCGACTACCGGAAATACTATGAGTTGGCCCGAAAGTACTACGGGGATGTTATTGCCAACCCGGGAAATGTCATTTTCCATACCACAGACCCACGTAAGGCGGAGAACGGACGCATCTATGGCAATGCCTACCAGTATTTCTTCCAGCAGATGCACGAGAAGGATGATGCCTTTGCCGACGAATCCATCTACGAGGTGCCTTTACCACAGGGCGAGACAAATGACGCGCGCCCCTATTCGTTCGGGCGACCAACCACAGGTGCCAGTTCCAATAACTATCCCTGCAAGAACTACGGCCAGTGCCGTATCAATCCAGCCTTTTACTATGGCATCTTTGATCCGCAGGATATGCGTCGCGATGTTTCCTGCACAGTAACGGCAACCAACGGTGCTTATGGCAGGGAGATTCTAATCCCCTTCACCCCCGGTTCGCAAGGAAATGGTGGAGGCATCTCATGCAACAAGTGGGACGAGAACCGCCAGAAGAAAGTATGGACGGCCAACAATCGGAGATCGGGTATCAACGGCCCCTATATGCGTATCTCGGAAATCTATCTAGGCTATGCCGAGGCATGTGCCGCCTTAGGCGACGAGGCAGAGGCTAAGAAGTATCTCAGCATCATCCGCGAACGTGCCTTCCCCGCAGGAAAAGCTGACGTGGACGGTTTCATTGCCCGGGAGGGATCGTTGCTGAAGGCCATAATAGATGAGCGCGGATTTGAGTTTGCAGGCGAGGGCGACCGACGCACAGTGCTTATCCGTACCGGACTCATCGGCGAAAAGGTGAAGGCTATAAAGGAACTGACCAAGGAAATGCTGGAAGGCCTGCAGGCCAACGGTTACTATCAGTTTGACAACGGAAACGTTGTTTCTGCAAAGATCTATACCAAGATGGTGGATGCCAAGTCTCTGAAGGGATACCGACTGACTGCCCAGTGCCCGCAGGATAGCGAGGATGATGCCGTCCTGTATCCATCATGGCGAGGCGTAAATGACGACTGGACCTCATACGGACTGAACTACAAGGGGGACACCAAGACCAATCTGGCCATAAAGGGACTCTTTAAGAAACTGAGTGATGAGGAGGTAGCTTCCCTGCTGGCCGACGGGTACTCTGCAACGAACTGGGGCCAGACACTTGTGGACTATGCAGATGAATACTACAAGTACCTGTTCTACGATTACGACTACGAATCAGCGCCCATTCATTACTGGCCATTTACACCTAATGTCCTGAGTAACGGAGGGTTCTCCAACGGCTATGGCTTTAAGCAGCAATAATGGCGTTCCTGCCTACTCGAAATAGAAGGTAAGAACTATCATCTTGGAGTGACCGCCATCTACGCTTTGGGTGAACTTATGCAAGGTGGTGTCTATAAGGTCCGAACGGTCCCTTTGGATAATGTCCAAAAGACCGAAGCAGAACTTGAGTTCCGGATTCAACTTGAAATAAGGCAGATAGATGTCGCAACCCATTCCGACCTCGATATAGCAATCAAAGGGTTTTATCCTGAGAGGGTCGTGCTTACGGGCTGTCAGGTCGATGGTAGGACTAAGACCGGCCGTGAGGTAAGGACGGAAATTGTTGTAACGCGGAGCTGCAAACTTTATGTTCAAGGGAAGGGAAAGATAACAGCTCTTGATATTCTGTGTGGTGTCGCGCTGACTGACCTGCTCGTGAAACATTACGTGTTTCTGACCAAAGTGTATAGTGGGAGTGAAACGCAGGGAGAAATGATTATTAAGACGTAACTCGCCCAGCACACCAACGGTGAAGCCTGGGTTGTAATTGTCGACATCGGCATACCACTCTTCTCCCTCGGGAGTTACAAAACCATTATTACGAACTTCCATATCCTGCATATGAAATCCAAGAAGGAATCCGTAATGCAATTTACGATAATCCAGGTAAGGCCGATTCATAACCTTACGCGGCTGCGCCACTGCTGCACTTACCATGCAGATTGTCAGGATTGTATATACAAAAACTCTAATACGTGATATCATCATGAAAATAACGTAAAAGTGGGCATGTTTATTGTCTAAATCATCAATTTTGATGATAAAGTAAAAAAAAGAAGGCCTATATAGTGCAAGAATCACTAAAATTAATTACCTTTGCGACGCAAGTGAGCCTTTAGGCTTTAGGCCGTAGACCCTGGCATATGAGAATTGAAAATTTAACGTTTAACATTTATAAATTATAAGATTATGGCATACGTAATTGGTGATGATTGTGTTGCATGCGGCACATGTATCGATGAATGTCCCGTAGGAGCTATCTCTGAAGGCGAGAAGTATTCAATTGACCCCGAGCAGTGCACAGAGTGTGGTACTTGTGCAGATGCTTGCCCCAGCGGCGCAATCTCTCTGTAAAGAATTGAAAATTGAGAATTGAAAATTGAAAATTCAATACTCATAATCAAAAAATAGAAGGCATTTCCAATTTCTGGAGATGCCTTCTTTTTTTGCCCTAACATTATTAACATAAAAGGAGCGCCTCCTGTTTTGGAAGCGCTCCCTTTTATTATACTTATAGCCTTCCCCTCCCCTCCCACTTGGGGGAGAAGGGGTTAGGGCTTGGAGAGGGCTTTATTTCAGGTACTTCTTGCCGTTAATAATGTTCACACCCTTCTGAACCTTTGTCAGCTTCTGACCAGAAAGGTTGTAAATGGTCTTAACGTCCTGAACAGGAGTTGTGATAACATCATTGATGCCATCGATAACATCCTGAGGATTCTCCTTACCCAAATACTTCAGACGCCAGTTATCAACTACCAACCAGTCACCAGCTTCCTGACCTTCCTTAATAGCACCAATGGTAAGTGCCTGGTCTTCGGGGAGGTAAACAACTACACGATTCCACCACAAGCCACTCTGGAAGTACTGCTCTGCTGCACTCCAGCATGCATCGGTACACCAAAGTGTTCCGTCACCCTGGCACTCGTACTTAACCTCGTTGCCAAATTCGTCGAAGGTAGTCCAACTTTCCTTAGTATCGAAACGACGACCCATACCGGGAACCATATTGATTCCATCAGAGAATGAACTGATAGTAGCCTTCTGGATATCTGTTGCCTCCTCGGCAATCTCACCGACATAAGCATATAAGCTTGCACGCGTTTCAACAGGAAGACCCAATGTAGCCTTAAGCATGTTAGTAGTATAGTGACCATCGCGGTAGTATGCCTGAACATCAAGTTCGTACCAACCGGCAGGCAGGTCATAGATGGTCTGAGAAATGTCAGCCTTCTCG
>Ga0265298_10007503_pt1 | contig 13240 bp, 11 predicted proteins | sample AusTroGonzalo_MG_3_FD_193486 | JGI IMG/M metagenome (GOLD analysis project Ga0265298, IMG submission 193486) | Bovine rumen microbial communities from tropical cattle in Woodstock, Queensland, Australia - Gonzalo_01 | ecosystem: Host-associated > Mammals > Digestive system > Stomach > Rumen ... | reverse complement strand
TTTTTTTTCGAACATTGCAACTTTTCTGCACCCTTCTTACGTCTAACAGACAAAAGAACAAAAAAAAGATGCATAAAGCTGTAATAAATCACACAGATACTGCATCTAAAGAACAAAAACTATAACTAAAATTTGACGATTATGAAAAAGTTTGTATTTGCAACCCTGATGTGCATAGCAGCCATGAGCGCTAAAGCACAAGTGATTACCTCAGAAGCCGTTAAGAACGCTTACGAGACAGCATCTACCCAGCCTAAGAGCGATTTCGTCTTCAATGCCGACTATACTGATAGTACTCTTACCACCATGTATATCTATAAGAAGAATGAAACTGGTAAGGACTTTCAGACGCTGACACCATTCAAGAAGTATGAGTATGCCTATGCTGCCGATGGCACGCTGACCAGCAAGGTAACCTACCAGTGGGATGCCGACATCCATCGTTGGAATTGTGCATCACGCCACGACTACACCCTCGAGGCTGGTAAATACAGCGTTGTCTATAGCATCTATAATGCTAAGACCAACAAATTCGAACAGCCCGTTGACAAGATGGTATATTCACTCGATCCATACACTGACACCAGCAACGTTAAAATCTATCATCGCAACAATTCTACATCACCGTTGCAGGTTGTCAGCGAGATACAACTTACAGAAGAACCGCTCCTCTTTGCTGAGAAGTAACACACCTCATCAATCATGGACCGAAACCGCTTAGGACTGCACTCTTCCTAAGCGGTATTTTTTTTGCCTACTTGATTTCCATGTTATTCATTGTTCATCTTTTCGCCCTTCAGCGAGTACGAAATGTGTGTAACTGTAATTCATAGACTATTTCAACTTAATAATATCGCTCCAGCGTGTGGTGGGGTTCTTACTTCTGAAGTCGTGCTTGATGGCATTGGCAAAGACATCGGCTTTACCCTTGCCGTCTTTCTTGGTGTATTGCTGCGAGCCGAGCACAATGGTTTCAGAGCCATGCAAGCGATTGATGCGGTCAACAACCTCGTCTAAGCGCTTCATCTTCTGGAACTGCTCGGCATTGGTGTCGAACAAATCCTGCTGGATGGGCGAGTCGGGACTGATGCCCATCACGATAACGCCAGCCTTCTTGTACTTATAGCCCGGACGGTAAATCTGTGCAAGTACATCAGTGGCTGACTTGGTGATGGCAATAGTGGAAGCAGACGGTGTTAACAGTCTTGTTTCTTGATAGTTCCAATATCGCGCTAAATCTTCACGGAAAGGGTTCGTGTTGAGGAAAATGCCTACAATGGTAGCCACTGTATTCTGCTGACGCAACTTCTCAGCACAGCGTGCAGCATAGTTGGCAACGTGCGTTTTCAGCCCGTCGATGTCTGACACCATGCCGTTAAAGGAGCGACTGGTACAGATGGATTTCTTCTTTGCCAGCTGCTCGTTAGGCACTGCGTCAATGCCGTTCAATTCGCGCCATGTGCGCACGATATTGGTGTTGTTGAACGTAACCTGTACCCAGCTCTCGTGCAGCTTGGCAAAGTCTAGGGCAGTCTTGCAGCCCAGCGCCTGCATCTTGGCAGCATAGCGGCGACCAATGCCCCACACGTCTTCTATCGGGCACCATTCCAGCGCCTTCTCACGCTTATAGTCAGTGTCTATCATGCAGCAGTGGCGGTAGGCCTCAAACTTCTTGGCCAGCTTGGAGGCTATCTTTGCCAGCGTCTTGGTGGGTGCCAGTCCGATACTGATGGGCATGCCCACCTCGCGCTTTACTCGCTTATACAGGTGCTCGCCCCACTGTTGTAGCTGGTCGTGAGGGATGCCGTCGAGATACATGAAGCACTCGTCGATGGAGTAGCGGAAATAGGCAGGTGTCTCGCTGCGGATAATGCTTACTACCCTACCCGTCAGTTCGCCATAAAGCTCGTAGTTAGAGGAGAATACGGCAATCTTATTGTTCGGGAATTGCTGTTCCAGCTGAAAGTACGGCGTGCCCTCCTTCACGCCCATTGCCTTAGCCTCGTTGCTGCGTGCCACCACACAGCCGTCGTTGTTCGATTATTCCTAAATTTTGATTATTCCGAATATTCTTTGTAAGTTATTGATTTACTGTTGTTTCTTTAGAATATTCGGAATAATGATTTTGCAAGAAGCAGAACAACATTAATAGGATGTACCTATTTTCTGGTATTTACTTCTTAACTTTAATCAGGCTTCTTAGCCCACCCTCTACTTTTGTAAAGGAATCTTCTTCTGGACTGACAGGACATGCCCGTTTCTGTAATGCAGTTCTCAATTCTTCGCTGCTAATTCCCAGATATCTGACGGTTGTGCTTAGGGATGAGTGTCCCAAAGCGCTGGATATTATAGCAGGGTTCACGTTATCAAGTAGCCAATGTGTGGCAGAGCTATGCCTCAGTTGATGGCTGTGCATATGCAGGGGTACATCAGGACAGATAGCATGTGCCTTGGAAGATATTTTATCAAGTCTTGCGTTTACTGCATCTGTAGACATTCTCCTATAGATTCCATTGTGTGAAGAGTGAAATAGGAATGCATCGGGACTGGGACAAATACCAAAGGTAGCCTTGATATATCTACGAATCAGCAGGACTGTGGTATCTGAGAACGCCATGGTTCTGGACTTGTCACCTTTGCCTCTTATGCGGACATGCGGAGCATCTGTATCAAGGAACAAATCCCGCAGTTTGATATCAAGGAGCTCACCTACACGGCATCCAATGTCATACATTATCGTAAACATAATGAAATCCCTCCGTCCGACTTTTGTCGAGCAGTCTATACATTCAAAAAAGACTTTCAGTCCCTTTTTCGTAAGTGGTTCTACGATTTTCCCACGGCCATGGGAAATACCCTTTATGCCTGAGGCTTCTATGTAAGTCAGTTTGTATTTGGAGTCCCTTGACTGTAAGTACGAAAGGAATGACATTATAACTGCCAGTCTGTGATCTCTGGTCAGTTTACTGTTTCCCCTTTTTTCTTGCAGCCATTTCAGCCACTCTTCGAGATAAGTTCTACTTAGACATTTTATGTCTATTTTCTTTACAGGAATCTTGTGCTCTTCTTCAAGAAAATCAAGAAAAAGACACAAGGCGTTGAAGTAACAGGAAACAGTTTTTGAACTAAAGTTCCTGACATTAGACAAATAGTCATTCAACCAATTGTTCATATGATCTGTCAGGGAGACCTTTTTCGGATTATTCTTCATCATAGTCGTAAAAGTAATTTGTTCTGTCGGGTATTATTTCTTGAATTGTATTTTGTTTGCTTTCTTTTATCGAGCAGGAGGTGTGGAGTGTAAAGTGATAGTAGTACATGGTCGTTTCAATAGTGGAATGCCCCATGGACTTGCTCAGGTAAAACAGGCTTTTTTGGAATCCTTCACGGGGAAACCGATTAATGTTAAAAGTGGCGTAGTTATGTCGGAATACATATGTTGTTGCCCTCGCATCGTTGTATGTATACCAGATTCTATGGAACATTCCATGGAGCCAATCGTTACTCAAATACTTATCGTTATGATTCGGGAAGAAGCATTTCCTGCCTGGCATGATTTTCTCCATTTCATTGTTGTACTTTATCATGAGTTCCAAAGTATATGTATGTAATGCGACTCTATGCTCTATATACCCTTTCGTATGCCGTATGTTTATCACGCCATATCTCAAGTCGACGTCCTGCATATCCAACTGTCTTGCTTCCTTCATCCTGATTCCAGTCGAGAGTAAGACACGGAAGATAGTTCTTGCTACAGTTCCCCAAATTCTGGCTTGCCGGGGATTCTGTCTCCTGTACTTGAAATTGTCACAGGCATAGAAGAAATTGTATAACTCATCATCCGTCAGTTCATGATACTCATGTATGATTTTCTGATTTCTGGGTGTTGGAACATAATATGGCAATATATTCCAGCCATTGTTCCTACAGCCATATTTTATCAGTCCATTCAGTACGACCACCCTGTTTTGCCAAGCATGGATTCCTTCAGACATCCTTTTCTGACACCAAGCGTCAACCATTTCCTGAGTCAGTTCATTCATGTCGGGATATTTCTTGCAACAGAACTCCTCAAAGGAACGCAAGACGAACAACTTGGGCCTGGACCATTTTCCTGATGTCGTACAATAGATTCGATACTTCTCTATGACAGATGATACAACACAATTCAGGATCTCTGGAAACCTTTTGGACTTGGCTGCACTTAATGCAACCTGATGTGTATGTGGAGCCCGCAGATCAAGCTTATGCTGCAAAACCAAGAAACAGACAAATCTTGCAATTTCATCCATTCTATTGCTGTATTGTTTGTTGTACTCCCCTTCCATCGGTTTGGCAAACTCCTCCAGCATATCCTGCGTAAGAGCAACAGATGAAGGATAATTCTCAGAAAGGAAGCAGTCTAGCGCCCTCATGTAAATATTGGAACCGGCATACCACACATCTCTGTCCATGGCGTATCTTTTATAATCACCCAACAGGTCTGCCGCAAAACTTTGATATGATTTGGTCGTAACTTTTCCTCTGTCAAACCTGCTGATGTCGATGGCACATTCCCTGAGCCCTTTCAGGTCAGCGTCCAGATATGATTCTAATGACTGTAAAGAAGTATGGCCCACAAGTCTTGAAACGATTTCGCGTGGGACATCGGCATCGACCAATTCTGTAACCATCAAGTGACGAAAGACGTGCAGGCCCCTCCTCCTTCCGCCTTCCTGTCTAATGTCCGCTTTTTTGAAGAATCTGGCAGCAATTGCCGTGACTGTATCAGGAGTAAGTTTACTAAATGGCCGATGTGCCTGAAGGAATACATGAGTCATATTTTCACTTACAGGGCGTTCTTTCAGCATGTACTCAAGGATGGCATTCCCAACTACAGAATTGAAAGGTATTGAATGTTCAACGCCCGTCTTTTGCTGGACGAAATGCAATTCTTCATTTTCTTCGTCAATATTGTCGAATTTCAGGTTTGCAATGTCACTTCTCCTAATGCCGGTGTAGTATGCGATTTTCATGATAGCCTTGTCTCTGCTTGAGAGTTCCTTGCTGTTATACAGTACTCGTTGGAGGGGTGCAATTTCGTCAGGTTTCAGATAGTCGTACAATTTGTGCCGACGTGTAAACTTTGGCAACATATATGATATGTTCTGGCACAATCCAGAAGGATATTCTGCCTCACACAGACGCAGGGCGGCCTTTATACATGAACAAGCGTTTTCGTGCCTGTTTTTACCGGAGAACACGCCAAGGACACTTTCTTCTGTAATGTCTTTCATATGGGTAATATGGAATGAATCCTGAATGTCACGCAGAAATGTCGAGCATGCACTGACAATAGTTTTCACATTCTTGTGCTTTCCCGTTTCTTTTTCGCAAAATCTAAGTGTATCAATGAAGTTTTTAAACTCTGGGCAAAGTTTGTCATATGATGATTCCTTTTTTGTGAGACCGCTCCAGCCTCCGGCCTCTCCAAGAAATATTCCCTTTTCAACATACGAATATATGTGTCCTATCGTACACCTATATTCATCCCTCGTTCGTTTGGAATACTTTGGCACAACAACCTTATGGTAGAGATCTTCATATGATTCTACCATTGGATTGTCTCTATGCTTCAGAATCAGGTTTCTCGCCTCCTTAATCTTCCTGATGTAACTCTTGCTGTAACCGTATTCGTCCAGCAACTTCATGAGTTCTGGGTACTTTTGATTAAACTTCTGTAAATCCATTTTCCGTAATTTTTTGTAGATTTGTACTTTCAGGACACAAAGATAACAAATCTACAATATTTTACGGCATTATAATATCTCTGAGAAACTTTAGTTTGTTGATTATGAGATGACAGGTATATAAATTCCTTTATTCCGATATCCTGACAGAGAATAGCTGTAAACCAATAGCTTACAAAGAATATTCGGAATAATCAAAATTTAGGAATAAAGCAACTTATTCGGAATTCTGAATAAGTTCGACAGCACCACCACGGGCACCCCTTTCAGGTCGGGCCTGAAGACGCGCTCACAGCTTACATAGCAGTTATTATTGATAATTAGTAATAATAACTGTTATTCCGAATAATTCTTTATTCCGAATTGTCTGAAAAAGTAATTCTGCATTTACTCAGTTTACAAGATTAATTCGGAATAACATAATAGTAAAATAGCCATCTTTTCAGTTTCTGGGATAGGGACCCCCTAATGGTAAACAGCCATCCTAAAGACCTAATAATCCTCTTAGTCCTCCTTGTATTTTATATTTCTTGGGCTGGTCAAGAGGCATATATTCCCTTTTTCTTAAGGCTGTTTCCAACTCTTCCCGACTTATCCCAAGATATACACGGGTCGTTTCGAGACTGGCATGGCCAAGATATTCTGATATCATGGCGATGTTTATCCCGTCCATGAACCAATGCGTTGCTGCGGAATGGCGAATCTGATGACTATGCATCTTCAAGGGTATTTCCGGACAGGTCTTATGTGCAGTGTAGGAAATGGCGTATAGTCTGGTGTTCACTGCATCAGCGGACATCTTTTCCGTTCGGCCCTTATGGCTTGAATGGAACAGATATGTCTTAGCATCATACGGAATAGAGAAATATGCAATATATGCCTTGAGCGTGTTCACGGTTTTCTCAGAAAGTATGAGGCAACGGTCTTTATTACCTTTTCCTTTGACAATGACATAGGGGGATCCGTGGTCCAGTATGAGGTCGCAAGTCTTAACGGACAGGACTTCACCGACTCTACAGCCTGTGTCATACATGAATGAGAAAAGTGCATAGTCGCGCTTTCCTGCTATAGTGTTGCAATCAATACTGGCAAAAAATGCTTTCATCGCCACTTTACTCAGAGGTGCGACGACTTTGCCTCTTCCGTGAGAAATCATCGGTATCTCGCAGGACTCTATGTACCTTTTCGCATATGCTATATCACGGGACTGAAGATATTTCAGGAGTGACCTTATCACTGTTAGCCTGTGATCCCTCGTACGGCGACTGCATGGTTTCCCTCCACGTCCATTTTGTAACCAGATCAGCCAGCTTTCTACAGTCTCACGGCTAAAACATATATCACTAAAACTGTCGACTGTGACAGATTTCTTTTCTTCCAAATATTCCACATAGAGGCGCATTACCTGCTTGTATGACATAACTGTTTGGACAGAATATCCACATGTCTTGGGAATATATACTTTCAGCCAAAGGTCTATATGACTGACAAGTTCTTTTGCTTGCTTAGATATTTTCATCGCTGTAAAAGTTTGAACGGTCTAATAATATGTCATTGAAAGTCTCAGCCTTGGCAGCCTTTATGTGCTCGGCCATCTTCGGGGTAAAATTGTAATAGTACATTGTCATTTTGAAACTCGCATGCCCCATGCTTCTTGACAAGTAGGCAATGTGCTTGTTGAACAGTGCAGAATCAGCAGGGAGGCCATTGATGTTCTCTGTGGCATATCGATGTCTGAAATCATAGGCCACGGCATGTTCTTTGTTAAATTCATACCAACATTTTTGGAAATTGTAATCAACCCATTTCACGCTATGGTGCTCGTCTGTGGAAGTCGGGAAAAAGCACTTCCTTTTTGGTACGAGTCTCTCTATAGCCTTATCATATTCCATAAGCATTTTAAGCATTGAAGGATGGAGGGCCACCCGGTGCTCCACATACCCTTTCGTATGCCTGACATTGATGATGCCGTTTTTAAAATCCACGTCCTTTGTGTCAAGCAGACGTGCCTCAAATGTTCTCAGCCCGGAGGAGAGCAATAGCAAGAAATATATGGGCAGAGATAGTTTTGTGATTTCTGATTCAGGAGAGTCCTTAATTGTCAGGTGAGATAGCGAGAAAAAGAAATTGCACAGTTCGGATTCCGTAAATGCATGGGGCTTCTTCAGCAGAGTCTCTGTCTTCGGTCTTGTCGTAAGGACAGGACAACAAAACGTCCCATATCCCCTTCTATGGAGAAACTTGAGAAATGTACGTAACTCACTTACCCTCTTTGCTCTGGTACAGGCATTCTCCGAACTTTTCTGCATGCACCATCCGTCAATGATTTCCTGACAGAGATCTTTGCTGTCAGGAAAATTCACAAGACAGAATCTGTCGAAGTCATACAAATGATAGGATGCATAATAAGTAGGACTCCCCTTACATGTTTTCTTGTAATCCATGTATTCAAGGATATAAGGAGCGGCACAGCTGACAGGTATGGCATTCAAGAATTGCTTCTTTTTTGTCGGGACCTCATTGTTTGGAACAGTTGGTACATCGCATCCTCCCTCATGTAGGTATCGCAGGAAGCCTCTGATGCCTTGTATCCTGTGTTTGTAATAGTCTGCTGATTCTTTGGGAAAGGGTTGCATCCATAATCTAAGGATCTCAAACATACTGTTACCAATGCTCGTATCACATTCTTGGCAGAAGCTATCAAACGAGTGAAAAGCAATGTTCTTCAGATATGACCATTTGCAGGAATTGAAAGATTCTTGCCGGTATTGCGTGAGTATCTCGGAGAATCTGCATTTGAATGGCTCCATTGTAGGTAATACTTTAATGTAAGAACTGATGTCTAAAGCACACTCCCTCAAATTCTCAATATCTGCATCTATATATGGATTCAGGGATTCCAAGCTCACATGCCCCATCAGTTCACGGACAGTGTTCCTTTCTACATCATTCTCTATCAATGAAAGTGCAAAAGAATGTCTCATTGTATGTAGTCCTTGATTCCGCCCTGTTTCCTGTCTAATGCCAGTCTTTTTAAATATGTCACGAGCAATGTGTGAGATGCGTTTATGCTTTTGTCCACAGTAGGGTTTATTCGTTTCCACAAAGATGTTGTCTGTATTACATGTCGGACGTTCCGACAGTATATAGTCCGCGATGGCATTGCCGATGACCGATAACAGTGGAATTCGTATTTCTGTTCCCGTCTTTTGTTGGACGAACCGAATCTCCTCCTTATCTACATCCACGTCTTCGAATCTTAAATTGCTGATGTCACTCGCCCTCATTCCCATATAGAATGCCAGCATACCAATAGCCCTTTCCTTATAGGTCAGTGGCGTTTCTTCGCCGTTAAGACTTGCTGCTAAAATGTTGCACTCTTCCTTTGTAATGTAGTCAAACAGCTTTCTTTTGTGGGGGAATTCCGGAATCTTTGCCAAGAGCCTATGACACTCACCATTCGGATACATTGCTTGACAAATTGTCAATACCCGCATAACATGTCGGCTCACATGATAGCTGTTATGTCTTCCATACCTATCTCCAAAAACGGTTCGCACCATATATTCCGAAATTTCGTCCAAATCCTTCGCTCCCAAACGCTGGATATCCAGCAACAGAGATGCCATGCAGCCAGCCATTGTTTGGATACTACCTTCTTTGATTCGTCCTTCCTCTCGCTCCTTCTTGACGTATCTGTCTATCAACAATTTGAATTCAGGAGAAAGTTTGTCATAAGCTTTGGGGGATAAAGTAAACATACAGAGTTTACCCGTGTCAGGAAAGAAAATACCCTCTTCTTCAAAAGCCTTGAAATGACCAATTAAACGACGGTAGTCACGAATAGAATCCTTCTTGTAAGGACGTCGGGCCATCAATGCAGAATAGGCCTTCTCATAGGTATTCAAACTCTTGTCATTTTCGACGATATCAAATAAACTCTTGGCTACATACTGATACTTCCCTATATAACCATCACCATAATTCCTTGCCCTTAACTTTTCATAGAAAGTGGGAAGGAGAATTTTCAATTTTTCTATATCCATAATCTTCTAAAATAAAGTGGTTAATATATAAACGCTTAACTAACTTTATTAGCATAAGGATTAGAAGAATAATGAAATCAAGATTGTTTATTCCGAATAGATTTCGTAGAAGTTTGCTATCTACAACACAGTAAATACTCAAATTCAGAATAACGAATTATTCGGAATAACAGTTATCGAGGTCGGCAATTCCGTACATTTTAAGTTGAAAGTTCTTTGACCTAAAGGTGCAAAGCGAGCAAAGCTCGTGGGAATGTAGAAAGGTGAAAGTTAAATGGATTCGAAGGTTCTAATCAGGTGAATCACGGTGCCCCATACCTCGAAGTTGTCGCCTGCCTCTACCTTGAATACGGGATAGTCGGGATTGGCTGGTCGCAGTTCTATATACCCTTCCGCCTTGTGCGTCAGGTCGAGGTACTTCATAGTGAACTCTCCGTTCCAGAAAGCCACGACGATAGAGCCGTTGCGAGGTTCTACAGCACGGTCTATTATCACGCGGTCGCCGTTAAAGATGCCTGCGTCCTTCATCGAGTCGCCCTCCACATCGCCGTAGAACGATGCCTCTGGGTGGCGGATGTAGTCGCGGTTGAAGTCCAGCGTCTCGTGGATATAGTCTTCCGCTGGCGACGGGAATCCCGCTTTTACGCCAGCATGAAGCAGTTCCAGCTTGGTACTGAAGTCGCCTTTGCTTATCTTGATGTTTCCCATACTATAGACATTTTTCAATGCTCTCGTTTACTTCTTGCTGGTTTTGTTTTCGGTCAGTCGCTTGATGTGCTGTTTCAAAATGTAATAGGCAGGATGCGGCATGGCACCGTGGTCGTAGCCCTGCATCTCATAGAGCGTCACATCTTTGTGGCCTACGAGTTTTAGCATGCGCCAGAAGTAGGCCTGCTCCTCATAACGGCCATAGAGCTCAAGTTCCCTGTCACCTGAAATAATAATGATAGGTGGCGCATCGGGACGGACATACGTGAGCGGAGCGTACTGGTCAATGGTGGCCTTAAGAGGGCCGATGTCTTGCTGCTTGCGGATGTTGTAGTGCGTAATGCACTGTCCGCTGAAGGGCACTAAGGCAGCCAGCGAGTCTGCATCGACGCCGTATTTGGCGAGCCATTTCTTGTCGAGACCAATCATGTCGAGCAGATAGCCACCTGCAGAGTGTCCGGCAACGAAAATCTTACGATGGCTGCCACCATATTTCTCTATGTTCTTGTAAGTCCAGGCCACAGCGGCTGCAGCATCGTCGAGGATATCATCGATATGGGCCTTGGGTAGTAGACGATAATTGGCAGCAACGACTACCAGACCGCTATTCTTGAGCTGCTCGTCTATGTGCTTGCTGCCACCTTCGATGCCACCACCGTGAAACCACACCACTACGGGTGCATCCTTCTGGTCGACGGGGTAATAGACATCGAGCTTGCAGCGCTCCTGAGCGTATGCATCGGCGGACGCTGTGTAGGGAATGTCATTTACTTGCTGATACTGCTTACGCTGTGCCAGTGAAATCATCGGCAGCAGCATAAGCGCGAGGATTGTAATAATTTTAAATCTCATAAGTTTGTTTGTTTTTGTGTAGTTACTTCATTAATAATGATAATTCTTCGTGCAAAGATAGCGATAATTCCGTAATTCTTACTATCTTTGCACATAAAATTAAGTGAATTTATGAGAATAATACTTTTGCACCTTTGCAAGCAACAAACTACATATCTACAGAGCGCTAGTCGTGGCTGAAGGAAGTAAAGGATTGAAACAGAACATGAAGTGGACAGTCTTATCAGATAATCGCACCAATCAAGACCAGCTGCAGACGGAGCATGGTTTGTCGATACTTCTTGAAACAGAGAAGTATCGCATTTTGCTGGACACTGGAGCAAGTGATGTGTTTATCCACAATGCAGAGCGATTGGGCATCGATCTCAGCACGGTCGACTATGTGTTTATCTCTCACGGACATAGCGACCATGCTGGAGGTCTGAAGTCTCTAATGAATATCAACAACAAGGCACAAGTCATTGTATCGCCCGATGCCGTCAGCGGAAAGTTTTACTCCAAGCGCCGCTATTTTCATAGTATCACAGCGGAGTGGCCAAAGGATATCCAAGAGAGAAAGGTGCTTGTAGATATAGACCCAGACTTGCACATCATAGCCAACATTCCTCAGATTCACCCGATGCCACAAGGCAACCAACATCTGTTTGTAGAGAACGCAGAAGGTTGCTATGTGAACGACGATTTCCGCCACGAGTTGGCACTGTATGTCGATGGTCTACTGTTTACTGGCTGTGCACATAGCGGTTTAGAGAACATCCTGGCGGCTTGTCCTTATCCTTGCAAAACCGTTGTAGGTGGATTCCATCTGCTTGATGGCCACGAGAGTGAGGAGGAACTCACCGGACTTGCAAAGAGACTGACGAAAGCCTATCCCAAGACACAGTTCTACACCTGCCATTGTACTGGTGACAGGGTGTATGAGATTATGAAGAACGTGATGGGTAGCCAGCTACTATCCTTCAGATGCGGAACTATGATTTCCGAAGCTACTACTATAGACACGTTGGAGTGACATTCCAGAAACTACATAAATAATATATAATATGAAAGAGATTAACTACAAGGAAATGAAGTTCAATCCGTTCAACCTCATTGGTAGTGAATGGATGCTGGTGACTGCAGGCAACGAGCAGTGGGGTTGTAACACAATGACAGCCTCTTGGGGACACCTCGGGTGCCTATGGGGACATAATGATCCGACGGCAGTGATCTACCTGCGCCCTTCAAGATACACCAAGAAGTTTGTAGACGAAGAGCCGTATTTCACGCTCTGCGTCATGGACAAGTCGTTCAAGAAGCAGATGGCCTACTTAGGCAGCGTATCTGGACGTAACGAGGATAAGATAAGCAAGACAGGCCTTACTCCCGTCTATGCCGACCACTCCGTCTACTTCCAAGAGGCTAAGTTGGTATTGGTCTGCAAGAAGCTATATGCTTCAGAGCTTCAGGAAAGCGGCTTCCTCTATCAGGAAACCCTTGACGAGAGCTATCCACAACGCGACTTCCATACCATGTACGTCGGAAAGATTGAGAAGGTGCTGGTACGCGATGATGAATACTCTGGCAGTCGAGAGACTATAGAAAAACTATAAGATAATCTAATTATACGAATGAAGAATGACAGAGCGCAACTCCCAGACGGGAATTGCGCTCGAACTTTATATCAGAGTATGTTTGATTACTCCTCAACAGCGGCCTGGGCGGCAACCAAGGCGGCAGCAGTCAGCAACTCGTCGTCTATACCACATCGACCCCAAGCCTGAAGTCGGGCGTCACCATCAGCGGCGGCACAGAGTACTTCGGCGGAATGGCCAACATCGGCTGCACCGTCAGCGGTGGTTCGACAGTAACCCTGAGCACCTATAGCGGTGGCAACAGCGGCCCCGGGGGACACTAATCTCCTAA
>Ga0265298_10007502_pt1 | contig 13240 bp, 11 predicted proteins | sample AusTroGonzalo_MG_3_FD_193486 | JGI IMG/M metagenome (GOLD analysis project Ga0265298, IMG submission 193486) | Bovine rumen microbial communities from tropical cattle in Woodstock, Queensland, Australia - Gonzalo_01 | ecosystem: Host-associated > Mammals > Digestive system > Stomach > Rumen ... | reverse complement strand
CCAGCTGACCTTCCAGGCTGGCATCCTTCTTGTTGGGGTTCTCCATCTCCACGCAGACCCCTTGCGCCTCCTCAAGCATGTCGGCAGTCTTCACGCTGTTGCCCTCGTTCCACCACAGCATAGCCGTGGCACCCAGGAATAGCGTGAAGCCTGTCGCAATTTTCTTGAACGACTGCTTGACTTGCGTGCCGTAACCCGTCGTTACTGTTTCTTGATATGCCATTACGTATTATTTTGCCTTACATGAAGCGATGATCTTGTCAACAAGGGGCTGGTACTTAGCCTCGTCGCTCTTAAGGAACTTCAGTTCACCAGTGAAGGACTTCTTGTTTAATGTCCCCACACGGAAGGAAATCCTGACCAACGTCACCGTTTCACCCTCATCGTTCTCCTTTTCACGCTCAGAGCGAATAGTTACCCGATTGCCTTTAATCTCAGCCTGTCCGACCATCTTCCAGGGCGAATCCTCCATCTTTGCTTTCTCAGATCTAATAAATTCCCCCATTATCCGTGCATTCAAATCCTCCTGAATTAAAGTCAGAGTGAAACCACACATGCGGTCATCTGTCTCAGCGCTAAAAAGATAGTCAACGTATTGGTCCAAAGCCTTAAAGTCGGCAGGATACTGGCAGCTGAACGACTTGCCGTTAAATGTCTTCAACTGTGCACTTGCAGTTAATGTCATAGCCATCAGGGCCATCATCACAAATATCTTTTTCATTGTCTTTTCTTATTTTAATTGTTATTAATGTTGCTATCACTGGGGAATCAGTTTCGTTCGCTGGTTTCCACCTTTTTCTCAATCTTGGTCTTGTCCTTCCCCTTCCATTGCCATATCTCGCGGTCAGAGCCGATGTGGCTGGTGATGTTTGAGGTTTTCTTGTCGATACCAGGATTGGGAATCTCGCGGAAGTTTCCGACGAGGCCGAAGACCCAGTATTCATTATCCCACAGGTAGGCATCATAGTACAAGTCCTTGTTCACGCCATAGCGGCCCAGGCAGACAAGCGCATCGGTATGCTTGTCACCGTTCAGGTCGATGAGGATGACACGGCCCACCTCCTTCTTATTGGCAGGCGTACCGGGCAGGTTCTGGAACAGTTGCTGAAGCGGACGGTCATAGCCCAGATTAAGGTTATAACGCACTACGCCCTCTTCTTCGTCCTCCTGATAGACGTCATCCTCGTTCCAATACGGGATATACTTTTCCACATCGTCCTTAACGTCCGACAGGTTCAGCGGTTTGTCGTTCTTAAGGTCAGGAACAAACACCAGTTCGTCCATCTCGTCCTCCTCGTCAGTCGCCTCGGCGGCAACAGTTTTCACAGAGTCGGCAACGGCTGTTGTGTCTTTGACGCTTGTTGAGTCGGCAACGGCTTCGTCACCACTTGCTTTCTTGCCTCCGCATGCCACGAGCAGCATCAAGGCCGAGACTATCAGAATACTTTTTCTCATATCATCAGAATTATTTCGTTTTCAATTAAACATCCAGCGGAAAGTCGTGCGGAGCCTGCGCCTGCAAGTGGCAGCAGAGCCACCACCGCAAGCAACAGAGTCACGATTCATTTCCTCATTTGGCTTTGAACATAAATAATTATTTTGTCGATTTATTTTTCCTTACAAGAAGCGATAATCTTGTCTACAAGGGGCTTATACTTGGCCTCGTCGCTCTTCTTGAACTTGAGTGAGCCAAGAAACATATTCTTCTTAGCCGTCAAGATGCCGAAAGAGTACTTTACTGCAGGCACCTTCTTGTCATCGACTTCCTCTTCGCCTTCAGAGCGGAACGTGAACTGTTTGCCCTTCACTGTCGTAGGACCGCATTTCCAGCCTGTTGGCTCACCGAATGAACGCTCTATCAAGTACTTCACGCTCTCAGAATACTTCTTCATCTCAGCCGGCGTCATATCCTTGCCATATTCGCCCAGACTCAACTCCATAAACTCAATGCCGTCCTCAATTTTGGCGTTGAAAGCCTCGTCCATCCACTGCTCCTGAGCCTCGAAGTTGGCAGGATACTGGCAAGAGAACATCTTGCAATCAAACGTCTTCAAACCTTGTGCACTTGCACTCAATGTCATGGCTGCGAAAGCCAGAATAGCAAAAATCTTTTTCATTGTTGTTTAATTTTAAAGTTTATAATTCTTATTTATATATTTTGATTGGTTGATAAATTATTCTCTTGATTTGAGTATCTCTTTTAATTGTCGCTCCACCTCCCATTTCACCATATCGCGCATGGCGAGCAAGAGTCTTGCCTGTTCCTCAGTGTAGCTGTTGGCTGCCTGATGCTTGCGCTTTAGAATGTCGGTTGGTGTCATCTTATCCATTGACGTTTCGTATCTTTTTGATTTCGGTTGCAAAGTTACGACAAAAAAGTAGCACAACCTTCAGCAGAAAGCGCGGAAAGTTGTGCAGAATCTTCTAAAATGCCCCGTTTTATCGGATTTCAAACCTTTTTTGTGATTTTAGAGCAAATTCCATTATCGAATTTTAAACCTTTTCCTCGTTTCGGGTTAAATATTCGCTGGGCGTGATACCATAAAATCGCTTAAAAGCTCGGGTAAATGCACCTTGATCTTCGTAGCCACAACTCAAGGCAATGTCTAAAACAGTGGTCTGGGGAGAGTTGTTGTCCAGCAAGTGGCGAGCCTTCTGCATGCGGATGTTAGTAATATAGCCCTGTGGAGTCTCTCCAGTAATCGCCTTCAGATGGTAGCGGAATTGTGTAGTGCTCAAGGCCATCTGCGATGCCAGCGCATCAACATTGACGCTGTTGGTCTCAATTTGCTCAGCTATGATATTCATGGTGCGAGTCAGGAAGTCCTTATCGCGTGCAGATAGTTCTTGTTGTTTGTCGGCACACATCTTCTCGTATCGCTGGCGCAACTCGTCGAGCGTCATGGCGACTTCGTTAAGTCGGCGACGCTGAAGTGCCGAACGACGTCGCTGTATCATTACCAGCATGACGGCTACAGACAGCAAAATAATGCAAATAATGATAATGATGGTACGAGAATGGCGGGCTTTGGTGTTCTCTTCAGTCAGTTTGGTATTGCCAAACTCGGCATTGTAGCGAGCCAGCAGGTCGGCTGCTCCATGGTTGTAGAGCGAGTCCTTCAGCAGGTCAAAGCGTTCAAGCTCCAGTTGCGCACTATCAGGGCTGATGGTCCATAGTGCCTGATACAATCCGTCGCGAGCGTGCATCTCGTTATAAGGATTGCCCATCTCGTGACACAGGCTGACTGCTTCGCGCAGATAGGGCACGGCTTGCCGCTCCAGACGGTGCTTCTCTTCATCGTTACATCCATCCTCGCGACTCATGGAGAGCAGCGTGTGGCCCACCTTGTTAAGCGAGATGGCAAGCGACTGGCGATTACCCTCGCGACGGAAATATGGGATGATGGTGTCGAAAATGGCCAATGCCTCTTGATACTGCTTCATGCCTAACAGGATAGCAGCCTTCTGGGACAGGCGCACACGCAGTTTCATCTGCCGTCCGTCTTCGCGTTCCAGCCGTATGGCCCGCTCGATATAACGTTGAGCCGCGTCAAAATGATTCATGGTGAACTCCGTCTCGGCTGCCGCTCCACAATACATGGCTATGCGGGCACGATGGTTTATCTCTTCAGCCAACTGGAGCGCCTCAAGTATGTATTTCAGTCCCTCCTGTGGCTGCTTGGCATCAACATAGATGGCACCAATCGTGTTGAGCGACGAAGAAATCATCTCCTTGTCACCGCTGGCACGATCCATGGCGTTGCACTCTTTAGCATAGCGCAGAGCCTTCTGGTAGTCTGACTGTCGCGAGGTACACACGGCAAGTATGCTAAGTTCGTCGGCTACCTCGTCAGTCATACCAAGCTGGCGAAGCATGGGCAGCGCCTGTTCGCCAACGATGACGGCACTATCGTAAAGTTGCTCTTCGTAGTAACTGCCACTGGCCTCATAGAGACGCAAGGCCTCCTGACGGTTGACAGTCGGCTTGCCATCAGCCTTATTGGCAGCCACAGCTCCAACACCCATGTTGGCAGTAAAGAGCAAGAGGACGAGCAGAATTTTGGCCAGATAATCACTTGGGGTTACGCCAAAAAAGCGCTTGAAGGCACGTGTGAACGACGACTGGTCGTTGTAGCCGCAACCTTTGGCCACATCAAGTATGGTCATGTCGGGCGTGGTATCCAGCAGATAGCGAGCCTTCTGCATGCGGATATTGGTAATGTAGCCTTGTGGGGTCTCACCTGTTGTTGCCAAGAGTCGCCTACGGAACTGCGAAGTGCTCATGGCCAGCTGTGAGGCCAGCTCATCCACATTGACATTGTTGGATTCTATCTGATTGGTGATAATCGTCATTGTCTTGTTAAGGAACTGCTTGTCCTGTTCTGACAGTTCATGGGCTTTGGCATTATTGCCAGTGCCGTCCTGCTGCTGATGTCCGTACTGCAACTGTAGTTCCTCAAGGGTCTTGGTATCTTCGCTGAGGCGTTTCTTCTGCAGGGCTATCAATCGGCGCTGGCGCACTAACACCCAGCCCCCAACTCCCAACAGCAGGATACACATTATTATAATATAGATACGCGAACGGCTCACGAAGTGGTTCTCCTCCTGCAGCAGGTCGTTGCCAAACTCAGCATTATACTTGGCCTGCGCCTCTGCTGAAGCCTTGCTATACAGCGAGTCCTTGAGCCTGTGGAGGCGTTCCACTTCCATACGGGCACTATCGGGACCGTCCGTCTCTCCGAAAGCGCGTGGTATAGACAGACACCATATCATGATTATCGAAACTATGATAAAAGTACTTTTCTTCATCATCAACCGCAATTACGCGGGCAAAGATACACATTTTTGCCTAATAATTCGTTGTTTTCCCAAAAGTTTTAATATGTTTTGTGATAATTATCACCCATTTTCTGACAAGTAAGCAACGACGTTGTTCGAAGTAAGCAAAGATATTGTTTAAAGTAAGCAAAAACATCGTAATACGGCTTCTAAAGTTCATTCCACGTCGAAGAACGTTAAATCCACGTCGAAGAACGAGGATTCATCGTCGAAGAACGAGAATTCACCGTCGAGGATTTGGTTTTTCGAATCCTTTTGAGTATCTTTGCACCAAAATCATAAGAATTATTCCAGAATTCACATTATTAATATATATCGAGCTTATGAAAAAGACTGTTATATTTGCAATGATTATTGCGTGCTGCACGCTGAACGTGTCGGCACAAGAGGGTATCAAGGTGGGATTTCTTGGTGGCGCACCCGACATCATGGACTTCGCATGGGCATGGGCTACGGCCAACGACGATGATCCCGAAAGCGAGACTGACGAGTCGTCAAACGCACTTAGACAGTCGCTGGAGTGTTACCGCACAGGCGAGGCCCAGCCTGAGGGTTTCACGATTACCGTCGACAGTAAGGCCGGCTATATCCTGGTGGAGTCGAAGCACGACGGTTACACGAATAAGTGGGAAATGTGCTACTGGAACATGGCCGACAAGAAGCACAAGCTGTTTGCAATGTGTGTGGAGTTGTCGGAAGGAGGCAAGCGCATGGGCCCAGGACAGTACGACGGACTGACGTTTTACCGCTACGACAATGCCACGCGGCGGATGAAGCATGTTGATATGGGCATTGATGTGCAGTACTTCAACACTTCATATGCGCTACCACGTGTAGGCAAGGACATCATTGTAACGCACTGGAGCGAGAACGGTCGCGAAAAGTGGCAGACAGCCCTGAAATGGGATGGTCGCGGATTTAAGAAATAAGGTTGAAAGATGGTTTTGAGAAAATAATTTGGTTTTCTCGCTTTTTTTGTGTATTTTTGCAGGAAATTTGAAACTACACATCATTTATGGACGACGAAATTAAGGACGATGAGATCTTGGAGCAAGACGCTTCTGAGGAACAGGAAGGCACTGCGCAGGACGACATGGCGGAGGGTCATTCGGACTATAAACCCGTGAACCGATTCGATGCGGCAGCCGTTCACCACCTGAGCGGCATGTATCAGAACTGGTTCTTGGATTATGCCTCGTATGTAATCCTGGAGCGTGCCGTACCACATATTGAGGACGGACTGAAGCCCGTGCAACGCCGTATCCTGCACTCGATGAAGCGCATGGACGACGGACGTTATAATAAGGTGGCAAACATCGTAGGTCATACCATGCAGTTCCATCCTCACGGCGACGCCTCCATTGGCGACGCACTGGTGCAGATGGGACAGAAGGACCTGCTCATCGACACACAGGGCAACTGGGGTAACATCCTGACGGGCAACCGTGCTGCAGCCCCCCGTTACATTGAGGCACGCCTGTCTAAATTCGCTCTTGATTGTGTCTTCAACCCCAAGACCACAGAGTGGCAGATGTCGTACGACGGACGTAACAAGGAGCCCATTACCCTACCCGTCAAGTATCCGCTTTTGTTGGCTCAGGGTGCTGAGGGTATCGCCGTAGGCTTAAGCTCAAAGATTCTACCCCACAACTTTGTGGAGATATGCGACGCAGCCATCAGCTACCTGCATGGCGAGGAGTTCCATTTGTATCCCGACTTCCCCACAGGTGGTTCGATAGACGTATCAAAATACAACGACGGACAGCGTGGCGGCGTCATCAAGGTACGTGCCAAGATTGAAAAGTTGGACCCCAAGACGCTGGTCATTCGCGAGATTCCGTTCTCGAAGACCACGGAAACCGTTATCGATTCCATTCTGAAGGCCATCGAGAAGGGCAAGATCAAAGCCCGCCACGTGGAAGACCTGACAGCCGCAAAGGTAGAGATACAGGTACAGTTAGCTCCAGGCGTATCGAGCGACAAGACGCTGGATGCGCTGTACGCTTTCTCTGACTGCGAAATCAACATATCGCCCAACTGCTGCGTCATTGAGGACAACAAGCCGCAGTTCCTGACCATCAGCGACGTGTTGCGCCACTCAACAGACCGCACGAAGGACTTGATTCGTCAGGAGTTGGAAATCCGCAAGAACGAACTCCTGGAACAGTTGCATTTCTGTTCGTTGGAGAAGATTTTCATCGAGGAACGTATCTATAAGGATAAGAAATTCGAGCAGGCACCCACCATCGATGCTGTCTGCGAACATATCGACGACCGTTTGACGCCGTACTATCCGCAGATGGTGCGCGAGGTGACGAAAGACGACATTCTGAAGTTGTTGGAAATCAAGATGCAGCGCATCCTTAAATTTAATAAGGATAAGGCTGACGAGTTGATGGCACGCATCAAGGCAGAGATTGAGGAGATTGATCGCGACTTGGCAAACTTGACAGAGGTGACGGCTCAGTGGTTCCAGTTCCTGAAGGACAAGTACGGCAAGGACCATCCGCGACTGACGGAAATCCGCAACTTCGACACCATCGAGGCTACGAAGGTGGTCGAAGCCAACCACAAGCTGTACATCAATCGTCAGGACGGCTTCATTGGCACAGGTCTGAAGAAGGACGAATTTGTCTGCAACTGCTCGGACATCGACGACATTATTATCTTCTATAAGGACGGTAAGTTCAAGGTAGTTCGCGTGGCCGACAAGTTATTTGTCGGCAAGAATGTTATCTGGTTGGGCGTCTTCAAGAAGAACGACCAACGAACCATATATAATGCCGTATATCGCGACGGACGAAAGGGTTATTACTACATCAAGCGCTTCAACGTATCGAGCATTACGCGCGATCGCGAATACGACATCACGGCAGGTACGGAGGGGTCGCGCGTGCTTTACTTCACAGCCAATCCCAATGGTGAGGCAGAGGTTATCAAGGTGACTTTGGATCCTGCACCCAAACTGAAACGCATCTTCTTCGACAAGGACTTCTCGGAGATTATGATCAAGGGACGTGCTGCCAAGGGTAACCTACTGACGAAATTCCAGATACACCGTATCGGACTGAAGAGTCACGGACACTCGACACTGGGCGGACGCAAGGTTTGGTACGATCCAGACGTAAACCGTCTGAACTACGACGAACACGGACGCTTGTTGGGCGAGTTCAACGATGGTGACCAGATACTGGTCATCCTGAAGAATGGCGACTACTACCTGAGTGGCTTCGATGCAAATGTACACTTCGAGGACAACATCGATCGCTTGGAGAAGTACAAGGCCGATAAAGTATGGAGCTGTGTGCTCTACGATGCAGACAATCAGGGCTATCCCTATGTCAAGCGTTTCCAGATGGAGGCTTCGAAGCGTAAACAAAACTACATTGGCGAGAACGAGAACTCGCAGCAGATTCTGTTGACGGATACCGTCTATCCGCGCTTACAGATCACCTATGGAGGCAACGACGCCTATCGTGGTACAGAGGAGATTGACGTCGAACAGTTTATCAGCGTCAAGGGCTATAAAGCTAAAGGCAAGCGACTGACAACGTTCCAGATAGAATCCATCGTAGAGTTGGAGCCCCTACGTTTCCCAGAACCTGCGGAAGAGCCGGAAGAAACGGAAGAGGAAGAAGAGAATCTGGACCCTGACGCAGGCAAGAGCCAGCAACAGGTGCTTGACGAACTGACAGGACAACTAAGTCTATTCCCTGATGATGAGAACTAAAGCCCTGCTTCTTGCCCTTATTGCGTACTCTACGCTACTGGCGCAGTCTATTGACTCGCAAAAGGTCATTACCCGCAGTACGATGCTGGGCTTTGGCAGCACCTATATTCTGGACACCTACCTGTCAGCAGAGCATTTCAAAGGTAGCGGCTTGTCGTTTGTCACCACTATAGAAAGACAACGTCCTGACAGGCGATGGAGCACGCTGATGGAACACGAGGCCAACCTCTCGGCCACCAAGGATCGTGCTAAGACGCAACAGGAACTGGAGGGTGCATACAACTTCTATTGGGGCAAACTTTACAGCTGGCAACTGTTCGATAACAGTTTAAAACTACAGGCTGGCGGACTGGTAAATGCCTCGCTGGGGTTTATCTATAATACTAGCAACAGCAATAATCCGGCTCAGGCCCGTGCTCATCTGAACATCATGCCTACGGGTGTTGCAACATACAAGTTCAACCTGTGGCGCAAGCAGTTTACCGCCCGCTACGAAGTGGCCTTGCCTCTGTGTGGCATCATGTTCTCGCCCAACTACGGACAGTCGTACTACGAAATCTTCTCGCTGGGCAACTACGACCACAATGTCGTACCCACTACCTTCATCTCAGCTCCCGAATGGCGCCAGATGCTGACCCTCGACGTCCGACTGTGGAAGTCGGGCACCCTACGCGTCGGCTATTTAGGCAACATGCAGCAGGCTAAGGTCAACAACCTGCGCCAGCATGTCTATACCCACCGTCTGCTGATAGGTTTCACCAAACGATTCTCCATCATTCCTCGTTCGCTATGAAAAAATATCTGGTCTATCTTATATCACTAGTCTTACTAGTATCCTGCGTCGATACACAGGAAAGAGATAATACGCCAACAGGCAATTTCGAGGCCTTGTGGGAGATCATCGACGAGCACTACTGCTTCTTCGACTACAAGCAGCATGAATATGGTCTCGACTGGAACGAGGTCTATAATAAATATAAGGTACGCGTAAACGATAAGATGAACGAGGTACAGCTCTTCGAGGTTTTGAAGGATATGCTGGCTGAGTTGCGCGACGGACACGTTAACCTTTACACCTCGTACGATATGGGACGTTACTGGACTTGGCACGAGGCCTATCCACAGAACTATAGCGACACGTTGGAGCGACGCTATCTGGGAACGGATTACAAGATTAGCGGCGGCATGAGCTATCGCATCTTCGACGACAACATTGGCTATATTCGCTACGAATCATTCCAACAACCTATTGGCGAGAACGGTCTCGACGATGCCCTTTCCTATATGTCGCTATGTCGCGGCCTCATCATCGACATCCGCAACAATGGCGGCGGCAACCTGACCACAGCCGAGATGTTGGCAGGCCGCTTCGTGCAGGAGAAGACATTGGTCAGTCATCTGCAACACAAGACGGGCAAGGGACATAACGACTTCTCACCTCTCGAGGCACGCTATCTGGAACCCTCCAGCAAGAGACGCTGGCACAAACCCGTCTGCGTACTTACCAACAGAAGTGTATTTAGTGCCGCCAACGACTTCGCCGTTATCATGCACGCCCTGCCTAACGTTAAACTGGTAGGCGACCGAACGGGAGGTGGCTCAGGTTTGCCTATGTCCAGTTCGTTGCCCAACGGTTGGAGCGTCCGTTTCTCGGCCTGTCCCATGTACGACAGAAACAAGCACCATACAGAATTCGGCATTGATCCTGATATCAATGTAGCCCTGACGGACGAAGCCACAGCACAAGGCATCGACCTCATCATTGAGAGAGCGCGAGAACTGTTAAGAAACTAAAAATACTATACGGCGGAAGCAAATTTTTCATTTTTCACTCTTCACTTTTCACTTTTTTTCGTACCTTTGCACCCGCAAATCGACTTCAGTCCCCCTTAATAGGGAATTGACTTCGTCGATTCAACAAAAAAGGAATTGCCTTCGGCGATTCGCGCCTGTGGCGGAATTGGTAGACGCGCTAGACTTAGGATCTAGTATCTCACGATGTGCAGGTTCGAGTCCTGTCAGGCGCACAGAACAGTCGGCATAGCTCAGCTGGTTAGAGTATCACCTTGACATGGTGGGGGTCCTTGGTTCGAGTCCAAGTGTCGACACAAAACAAATTCCCAAGTTAACGTAAATAGTTACTTGGGAATCTTTCTTTTACAGGATGTTTATGATTTCACGCAGACTCGACACTACAGATGTCGGAGTTTGTGGTGCTTCCTTAACATCTACAGTCCACCGATTAAACAGTAAGGCATCAATGCCCGCATTGAGAGCACCAAGGATATCTGTCTGCAGATTGTCTCCAATCATTAATGTGGTCTGTCGTGTTGCACCAGACATCTTCAATGCATAATCGAAATAGGCTGGCGATGGTTTGTTGACACCAGCATCCTCACTCAGGATAATGGTATCGAAATAATCGCGCAAACCGCAGGCAGCCAGTTTCTTGTATTGTACTTCATGGAAGCCGTTGCTCGTCATGTGCATCCGATAACCCCTACCCTTCAGGTAGTCCATCAGTTCGTGAGCACCTTCCACCACACCAGGTTTCGAGGCACAGAAATCCAAAAAGCGATCGCTCATCTCCAAGCAGAGCGCTTCGGTGACATCTATGCCTTGCCCTACGCTCAGTGGACGACGAAAGCGTTCCACAATCAGATAGTCACGCGTAATCTCGCCTTTCGAATAACGTGTCCACAAATCTATATTAGCCATCCAATAGGCATCGTAGAAAACCTGTGGATCGGCAAAATAACGTTCCAGATGGAACATATCAAAAGTTTCGCTCAAGGCAATGACAGCATTGCCGTGGGTATCATAGAGTGTATCGTCAAAGTCGATAAATAGGTCTTTATACTTCATATCTTCTATTTTCATTGCAAAGAAGAGAGTCGCTAACGTTAGCGACTCTCTTTGTTGGGGTACCCGGACTCGAACCAGGAAAGGCAGGACCAGAATCTGCAGTGTTACCATTACACCATACCCCAAACTTGGTTTTCAGAACGCTCTTATTCTGATTTGCGGGTGCAAAGGTACATCTTTTTCTGGAACTGGCCAAATTTTTGGGCACTTTTTTATAAAAAAACGCAAAATTTCCTGCTTTCTGCTGTTTTCTCAATAATATAATGTAACTTTGTACCTTGAAATACACATTAATATATATAAATGGAACAAACAACACAATTAGTAGAAACAATTAAAAAAGGAATACAAGAGAAAAAAGGGCAGCATATTGTAGTAGCTGACCTACAAGGCATAGACGGCGCAATAGCCCGTTACTTCGTGATTTGTCAGGGCTCGTCGCCCGCTCAGGTTGAGGCCATCACGGAGTCGATAGGCGAAATGGCCCGCAAGGAGTTGGACGAGAAGCCTGCCCGCGTGGCAGGACTGGAGAATGCACAATGGGTGGCTATGGACTATGGCGACGTATTGGTGCATGTCTTCTTGCCCGACGTGAGAAGCTACTACGATTTGGAGCATCTGTGGGAGGATGCGGAACTGACAGAAATCCCGGACTTGGATTGAAATTGATAATTGATAATTGATAATTAAACATTAAATAATAATAAAGTTGGAACAGAACAACAAGCAAAATAAGGGACCGCAGATGAATATGCCGAGATTCAACATGAATTGGATCTACGGAATCGTCATCATTACGCTGATAGCATTGTATATGACAACAGGGCGAGAGAGTTCAAGTGTGACGACACAGACTTCATACTCGGAATTCAAGACGCTGGTCATGAAGGGCTATGCCAACGAGATTGTGGTAAACAAATACCAGAATACACTTCAGGTGTACATCAAGCCAGAGCACATCCGTGACGTATTTCATAAGGGTGTAGACCAGACTGGTCAACGCCCGTCGGTATCGGTGGCCATCGGTTCGACAGACCAGGTGGAAGCCTTTGTCGAGGAAGCTCGCGAGGCTAAAAAGTTTACAGGTAAATACTCGTACGACAATGCCAAGGAGAGCGAATTCTTCAACTCGCTCATTATGAACATCCTGTTCTTTGGCGGTATCATCATGGTATGGATGTTTATCATGCGCCGTATGGGCGGTGGTGCAGGCACTGGTATGGGTGCTGGCATCTTCAACGTGGGTAAGTCGAAGGCACAGATGTACGAGAAAGGCGGCGAGTTGGGCATCACCTTCAAGGACGTAGCCGGACAGGCTGGTGCCAAGCAGGAGATGCAGGAGATTGTGGATTTCCTGAAGAATCCTCAGAAATATACCGACTTGGGGGGAAAGATTCCCAAGGGTGCCCTGTTGGTAGGTCCTCCGGGAACCGGTAAGACACTGTTGGCTAAGGCCGTAGCCGGTGAGGCTGGCGTGCCGTTCTTCTCGATGTCGGGTTCCGACTTTGTCGAGATGTTCGTAGGTGTTGGTGCCAGTCGTGTCCGTGACCTCTTTGAAAAGGCCAAGACGAAGGCACCATGCATCATCTTCATCGACGAGATTGACGCCGTGGGTCGTGCCCGTTCTAAGAATCCCGCCATGGGTGGCAACGACGAACGTGAGAACACGCTGAATGCCCTATTGACGGAGATGGACGGTTTCGGCACCAACAGCGGTATTATTACGCTGGCTGCCACGAACCGTGCCGACATGCTGGACTCTGCTTTGATGCGTGCCGGACGTTTCGATCGTCAGATACATGTAGA
>Ga0265298_10007500_pt1 | contig 13241 bp, 14 predicted proteins | sample AusTroGonzalo_MG_3_FD_193486 | JGI IMG/M metagenome (GOLD analysis project Ga0265298, IMG submission 193486) | Bovine rumen microbial communities from tropical cattle in Woodstock, Queensland, Australia - Gonzalo_01 | ecosystem: Host-associated > Mammals > Digestive system > Stomach > Rumen ... | reverse complement strand
CCACCAAGCCTTCGAGTCCGTGAAGCGGCATTCGAGATATTCTTGTAGCTTCCCTTCTCCCTCTTTCCTCCCACTCTCCATTCGCTTGGGCGCGGCAGGATGCCGCACCCAGGTGCCAGGCCGCACGCTTTCCGCTTTTTTCCCGCTCCACGCTTTGCGTTGTTTCTTCGCGTTACCCTTGCTCCTTGCGACGGGTCAGACGGTTAGGAAGCCGGAGGAGCCAAGGCCGCCGAGGGCGGGGGAGTCGTCTTCTTCCTGCATGACGGCGGCTTCGGCGGCGGGGCGGAAGTCGGAGAGGGTATGGCGCCATTGGTCGGCGCGGTTGAGGAAAGTTTCGAGGTGGTCGCAGAAGGTGTCCAGGTCCAGGGTGGAGGTCGGGGTGCGCCACTGGAGGATCAGGTCGCCGGTTTCGGACAGCAGGCCAAAGGTGGTGTCTTCGCGGGCGTGGAGTTCGATGGCGGCTTCGAGGAGGGTCTCCAGGAAGATTTCTTCTTTTTCGGGCGGGGGTTTGCCGATGGAGGTGCAGACGACCAGGGCGGTGCCGTCGGGTACCTGTGCGATTTCCACGGGGATGCCGTCGATTTCCAGGGCGCAGGCGCCGTCACGGACGGCGAGGCCTTCGATTCCCAGTCTGGCCGCGAAGGCCGGCAGCAGTTCGTCGAGTTCCATGGGGCGGCTCCGTTGTCAGTCGTCCGCGGCGGGGACGAGGTTGAGCTCGAAGTCGAGGAGGCATTCGGCGTTGATCTTGAATTGTTCGGGCATGCTGCCCACCGCACGGAACATGGCCTTCGCCTTGTAGTCGTGCGTGCCGTCCGGCAGGTCCTCGGATTCGTTGAGGGCGGCGGAGACCCGGTCGTCGTCGTAGGGGGCGTAGTCGAGGCCGGCCACGCGCTCGTATTCGGTGCCGGTGAGCCGGTAGCGGAGCTTGCACTGGAAGTTGCTCTCGGTGGCCAGGGAGTGGTCCTCGCCGGGGCGGTCGGAGGCCTGGAAGGAGTTGATTTCCTTGTCCATGTCGTAGTCGAGGTTGATGCCGCCGTCGGCGCGTTTCTCGATGGTGAAGGTACGGACGGTGCGCCCGGTGCCGCGCGGCGGGGTGCCGAGGTTGAAGACGGGACAGCTTTCGCGGGGGTTCACGGCGTATTGGGAGCCGTTTTCGCCGGCTTTTTCGGTTTCCTGGGAGAGGAGGGACATGAGCAGGTGGACTTTGTTGCGGTCGGGCCGCTGGAGGGTGTCGTAGCGGGCGTTGTCGTCGCCGGTGACGAAGCGCGCGAGGTCGTCGCGGGCGGTGGCGAAGTCGGCGGAGAGCTTGATGGTCTTGTTGCCGTCGCGGAGGGTGCAGTTGATGCCGCGGTCGATGTCCTTCTCGAACTGGCTCGTCTTGCCTTGGGAGAGCCGCTGCATTTCGCCGCAGATGGTGATGTTCATCATGGCCATCGCGTTGGCGCCGAGCCGCAGGCCGAGTTTCTCGCCCGGCTGGTTGGCCTCGCCCAGCTTGGTGCGGAGCAGCCGCTTGCATTCGTCGGCGGCGGGGCTCCGGCCCTTGACGGTGGCGTTGACGTACTCCTCGACGCTGCGGGCGTTGAGGGCGCGGGCCGAGGCGAGGGCATCCTGCACGAGTTCGTCGCCGCCCAGGGCCGGGAGGTCGGGGATGCCGTTGCACTCGCCGATTTCGACCGGCTCGGCGCCGGGGGCCGTCCGCGCCAGGTTCTCCTGCACGCAGAACGCCATCATCTCCAGGAAGTTGAAGGCGAGCTGGGCCGTATCCCTGAGGCCCGCCCGCGTTTCGGCGCCGACGTCGGCGGGTACGCCGTCCGCCTCCCCGTTCCCCCAGCGGTTGTAGAGGCGGGCGAGGTGCGCGGTGGTCGGGGCATTGATGGCGTCGCGGATGTGCCCCAGCGCGGAGGAGCTGCAGCGCGAGAGGGCGATCATGCACAGGAACTCGCGGGCGGCGGTCTTCGCCTCCGGGGTCTCCGCGAAGCGATTCGTGGCGCCGGTGGAATCCAGGGCCGCCTGTATGGTGTCGAGGAACTGCCGGAGCGCCGTGTGGATCTGCATGCCCGTGGAGCCGCCGTCGAGGCGGCGCAGCAGGTTCAGCGGCAAGCGGTTGGCGGCCTGCACGAGGGCGGCGAGGAGATCCCGCGGAAGCGGCTTGCCGATGGACGAGAGCATCTGCTTGCCCGCCGCGTAGACGACGGGGTTCTTGCGGGAGAGGGACTTGAGCTGTTCGAGATTCTTGACCATGCCCTCGATGCGCTTCTGCACGGCCTGGTCGGTGCGCAGTTCGCCGTCGCCGCTCTGGATGATCGAACCGAGGTGCTTGTCCACGATTTCCATGGCGTCGGCGTTGCCGTGGCAGCTGGAGAAGGCGAGCTTGACGAGGGTGGCGCCGCGGCCGTTGTCCCGGTCGCCGTAGTAGTTGAGGCCGTCCTGGAGGAAGGCGTCGTGCTTGGCGGCGATCTGCTCGAGGGCCGACTGCACGGCCAGGATGCGGCGGGCCGTCAGGGGGCGGCCCTTGCCGAAGTCGCCCATCTTCATGGCCGACTTGACGGCGGCCGGAATGTGCTCCTCGCCGCCGAACATGCGCGCGACGGACTGGCGGAACAGCGTGCGCACCTCGTTGTTGACGGACTTGTTGGAGCGTGTGCGGAAGAAAATCTTGTTGAGCACCGATTCCGACTTCGCGGCGATGGTGTGCAGCGGCCCGTCGTTGCCGATGGTCGTCCGTACCTTCGTGCCGGCGTCCGCGTTCCTCGCGAAATCCACGAAGTTCTTGAACTGTGCGTTGATGAAAGCGTTGTCGATGGGATTGGGCATGGCTGGTACTCCGCTGCTTTGGTTTTCCTGTTCACCCCGTTTACACGCAGAAACGCCGTTGGTTACACCATGTCCCCGATCCCGTTTCAAGCGGAAACGCCGGAACGTCCCCGCGCCCGCTTCCGCCCCGGTTCAGAGGTCTCAGAGCCAGCGGCATCTCCCAGATGTCGGTGGCGTCGAACACGCAGCAAAAGCGGCAGTCGGCGCAGGTCTTTTTGTCAAGGATGGCTTCGAGCATCGTGTTCCTCCGTCGGGTTGGAAAGCGTCAGCGCACCTGCGTCGCGCGGAAGCGCCGGATCATCGCCGCCGGGCGGTACGACAGCTTGGCCTTCCGCAGGCCTTCGTCGCCCAAGTCCTCCTCGCGGTTCAGCCACGCGAAGGGCGAGAGCATCGCCGCGAGGCCTTGGTTGACGGCGGCGTAGGCGTGGTCGCGGGCGAATTCCGGCAGGGCCTTCTCGAAATGGACGTCGGCGGTCTCGTCGTTGACGGGGCTGGCCAGCGCCATCGCCGCGGGACGCCCCCCGGTGTGGAGCACCTTACCCGTGAGTTCGAGGGCGGCGCGGTTCTCCAGGGCGAGGGTGATGGCCGCGAGCTCGTAGCGCACCCCTTCCGCGTCGTCCTTTCCTTCCGCGAGGGCGAAGTCGAGCCAGCCCCGGGCGACGGCCAGGGCGTCGGTGGCGGTGGCGTCGTCCAGCGGGAGGACCCGGAAGCCGGGGTGGCGGCGGGAGAATTGCGAGACGGCGTTGCGCTTGCGCACGAAGCGGTGCCCGGGCAGGTCCGCCAGGTCGGTCCGGGCATAGACGTAGTCGTCGTCCCCGGGGGTGGGGACGGCGTCGCGCTCCCCGAGCCGCGGCGCGTGCCAGGGGATGGGGCCGGAGTTGCCGGTGGTTTCCCGGCGCGTTTCCTGCACCACCTGTTGCCGATGGGTCGTCGTACTCACTCCTGCCGTTCCAGAACGCTTCCATCTTCCCATTCCGCCGACCGGAAGGAAAGGACTTTCGGCCATCGTCCGGCGGGGAACCATCCCGCTTTCCGCCGTTCCGTTGCCATCCGCACTTGCAAGGGCATTCACGCCTCGTGGACGCGTTTGCCGGTGACGTGTTCCGGGACGAGGGCGAAGACGCGGACGGCGGCCCCGGCGAGGCGGATTTCCTTTTCGATGGCTTCTTCGTCCATCGGGAAACGGCGGCAGAGGCGGCGGCAGATGTCGAGCGCGGCTTCCCGGTCGTCGACGAATTCGACGCGGCCGTGGACGACGACGCTCTTGAAGGTGAGCGCCCATTCCGGCGGGCGGGTGGGGTCGTGCGTCCCTTCGTCGATGGCGGTGAAACAGGCGCGCGGGTCGCGGCGGAGGGCGTCGATTTTGTGGCCCTCCTTCGCGCCGTGGAACCAGAGGCGGCCCGTGGCCTCGTCGTACAAGGGATTGAGCGTGACGCAGTAGGGCCGCCCGCCGTCGCCCGTCACGGCGAGGACGCCGCGCTTGGCGGTACGCAGTACCTCGCGGATTTCGTCCTCGGAAAGCGCCTGTTTCGCGCGGCGCAGGGGGCGGAAATCGCTCATGCGAGGGCCTTTTCCGCCATGCGGCGGCCGGCGGCGCGGGCGGCGGCGAGGTCGTTTTCCCAGTGGGCGTCGCGCCAGGCGAGGTGGGCGTCGGGGTCGAGCATGGCCATCGCGTAGCGGGAGTAATCGGCGACCTGCACGGTGCGGAATGCTTCGACGCGCTCCGGCGCTTCCAGGAACATCCCGACGAGCCGCTCGTTGGCCTCCTGGTTGGGACGCATGTAGGCGGCGTGTTCGGGGCCGCCGTTCATCGTGTAGAGAAACGCCGTCGGCACGCGGCGGGGCACGTTGCACGACCCGTCGTCGTAGGACAGCCACGGGAAGAGCAGCCGTTCCAGGAACGCCCGCAATTCCGCCGTGATTTCGCCGAAGTAGATGGGCGAGGCGAACGCGAGGCCGTCGGCGTCCGCCGCCTTGGCCAGCACGGGCGTCAAGCCGTCCTTCCACGCGCAGACCTTGGTGAAGCGGCTGTTCTTGAGCTTGCACGCAAGGCACGACGCGCTGAAGGCGATGTCGCGGAGCCGGACGTGTTCGACCGCGATTTCGGGCGAAACGGCCTTGGTGCCTTCGGCGAAGGCGTCGCAAAGCGCGGCGGTGTTCATGTTGCGGCGCGGTCCGCCGTCGATGACAAGGATGTTTTTCATGGCCGGTCCTTTCGGGTTGCCGCCACCCTACAACGACCCCGCCCCCGCGTGGAAGCCCGAAAACCGTCCTCCGGAATCGCCCTTGCCCGGGGCAAAATCCATTGCACCCGAAAGACTCACGCAAAGTGCGCCAAATCCGCGAAGTTTTACGTACGCGGAAATGCGGAGAGCAGGAACATTGAAACCCATTGAAAGCCGCCCCAGCGAACATTGAAAAAGAGAGACTTTTTGAAGCCACAAAGAGCGCAAAGAAACGTAAAGAAGTGAAGCGAACACCGCCTGTTTTTCCATGATCTCGCACCACGGCAAGCCTTTCCATCCGGAAAACGTGACAAGGGCCTCATCGTTTTCGCGCAACCTGCATCCGGTCGGCGTGCGGCGGCATGGCCTTCTCGAAATGGAACATCTCGAAGCGGTCGTGGACGAACTTCACGATGTGGAACCCGCAACGGTTGACGTAGAAGTGGATGTTCCGTTTTTCGAAATACGGCGTGCAGGTCTCCCAGACGCGGATTTCCGGGGCGGCTCAAGGATGGATGGCGTAGGTGCCGGTGCGGATGGCGGCGATGACGCCGCCGTCGATGAGCAGGTCGGTTCCGGTGATGAATGCGGCGTGTTCGCCGAGGAGGAAGGCGGCCGCCGCGGCGATTTCGTCGGAGGTGCCGCAGCGTTCGGCGGCGGAGGCGTCGATCATCGCCTGGTAGCCTTCGCCCGCGGCCGCGAATTCGTCGTAGGCCAGCGGCGTGACGATGACGCCGGGGCTGATGGTGTTGATGCGCGCGCGCCGGGTTTTCCACGCGGTGGCGGCCGCGCGCTGGGCCTGGAGGTGGTTGACGCGCTTGGCGACCATGTAGGCGAAGCCGGAGTTGCGCATCGCGACGTCCCGGACGATGGGCAGGTCGGCCAGGCCGTCGGTGGGGGTGCGGAGGATTTCCAGTTCGGTTTCGTGCGGGATCGGGTACATGTAGCCGGCCTGGCTGGAAACGACGAGCCCCGCGCCGCCGGGGGTCATGACGGCCCCGAACGCGTCGATGGCGCGGCCGGTTCCGACCATGTCGAGGGCGACGATGTGCTCGGGCGTGGCCTGGTTGGGGGAGGCGCCGGCGGTGTCCACGAAGTATTTGACGGGGCCGAGCGCGGCGGCGCGCTCCGCAAAGGCTTCGACGGAGGCGCGGTCGAGGGCGTCGACGCGCATGGTTTCGGCGTCGCATCCGCCGCGCCGCAGGTCCCCGGCGACGCGGTCGAGGGCGGATTCGCTGATGTCGCCGAGCAGCAGCTTGCGTCCGGCGGCGAAGCGCCGCGCGATGGCCGTGCCCATGCTGCCCGCGCCGAGCAGCGCGAAGATTTCCTTGTCGGTGTTGCGGTCGAAGATCATGGATTCCTCCTGGGGGTTGGGGTTGGGTTTCGGGACGGGCGGTCAGCGGACGAAGTTGGTCATGTTGCCGGTTTCGGTCTGCGGGGGCGGGATGCCGGCGGCGCGGGCGGCGGCGAGGCAGCGCACGAGCCAGGCCATGTTGCGGGCGAGGTTGCGCAGGGTCTGGAGCCCTTCGGGGTCGCCGGGGACGTCGCCGGGGGTGCGGGCGTGGAAGCCGTTCCAGTAGGTGCTGCCGACGTTGAGCATCTGGGAGATGCCGAAATACTTGTTCATCACGTCCCAGCTCGCGGTCGTTCCGGCGCGGCGGGCGACGGCGACGGCCGCGGCGGGTTTGTGGCGGAAGGCCGCGGCGCCGGTCGCCCACATGTCGCTGTAGAAGGCGCGGTCGAGGAACGAGAGGACACGGCCGGCCGGATGGGCGTAGTAGACGGGCGTCCCGAAGACGAATCCGTCGGCCGAGGCGGCCTTGGCGACGAAGTCGTTGACCGGGTCGTCGCCGAAAACGCAGCGTCCGATTTCGGCGCACTTGCCGCAGCCGATGCAGTCGCGCACGGGCTTGGGGCCGACGCAGAGGATTTCGGTTTCGAGGCCTTCGGCGGCGAAGACCTTGGCCATTTCGTCGAGGCCGGCTTTCGTCGCGCCGTTGGGGTTGCAGCTTCCGTTGAGCATCAGGATTTTCATGGGGTTCCTTTTGGGGGATGGGTGGTTTTTTCTCACACAGAGGCACAGAGGCACAGAGGGGGGACTGCGAGGGGGAGTGTCCGGAACATCATTTCGGCGTTTTCTCCGTGCCTCCGTGCCTCTGTGCGAGGTTTTCTTCTCACGCCTTCTCGTAGGCCGGCCGCCAGGCGGCGAACTGCACGAGCTGCTCGTCGGTGCGGTTGTAGTAGCGGATGCCCTTGTCGAGCGTGGCGATGGCCGCCATGTCGGCGTCGGAGAGCGCGAAGTCGAGGATGGCGAGGTTGTCGCGGATGTGGTCCACGTTGCGGCTGCCGGGGATGACGGCGAAGCCCGTCTGGACGTGCCAGCGCAGGATGACCTGCGCGGGGGTGCGGCCGAGGCGGCGCGCGATTTCCGCGACGGCCGGTTCCTCCAGCAGCGCCTTGTCGCCGTGGCCGAGCGGATACCAGCTCATCAGGCGGATGCCGAGGCGGTCGAGCGTCCTGCGGAGTTCATGCTGCGGGAAGTAGGGATGCGCCTCGACCTGGACGAACTGCGGGACGGCCTCCCACTGCCGCTCCAGCTCCTCCATGTAGCGTCCCTCGAAGTTCGAGATGCCGATCGACCGCGCCTTGCCGTCGCGCAGCGCCTTCTCCAGCTGCCGGTAGCCCGCGGGCCAGTCGCCGGCCGGCTGGTGGAGGAAGAGCAGGTCGACGTAGTCCGTGTCGAGCCGTTCCAGCGTCTCGTCCACGGCGTTCGGGTTCGCGTAGTCGCTCGGCCAGAGCTTGGTCGAGAGGAACACGTCCCGGCGCGGGACGCCGCTGGCGCGGAGGCCGCGGCTGCAGGCGCGTTCGTTCTGGTAGGCGGCGGCGGTGTCGACGAGCCGGTAGCCCATCTTGAGCGCTTCGCGCACGCTGTTTTCGGCGTCCGCCGGGGAGAGCATGAAGGTTCCGATGCCCACGGCCGGGCATTCGACGCCGTTGTTGAGGGTGAGGGTGGTGGTGTCCATGGGGTTCCTTTGGGTTGCGGGTGGGGTGGTTTGCGTGGTGGCGGGGGGGCCCGAGCCCCCTAGATATCTAGAAACCTAGGTATCTAGGGGAGGAGTGGCCTCTCATTTCCCGAGCCACCGCTCCACGGCGGCTTCGGTGGCGGGGCGGTCGTTCTGGGCGACGTGGCCCTGGATGGCGAGCCCGTCTTCCACGGTGGCGCCGGGGAGCGCCTTTTTGAGCGCGCGGACCGAGCCGCCGAGGCCGCTGCCCTCGTGCGTGCAGAACGGGCGCACCGTCTTGCCGGCCCAGTCGTGCTTCTCGATGAAGGTGAAGACGCCCATCGGCGGGACGCCCCACCAGATGGGGTAGCCGACGTAGACGGTGTCGTACTGCGCGAAGTCCGCCACGTCCCCGGCGATCTCCGGGCGCGCGTCGTCGCGCAGCTCGCGCTTGGCCTCCTCCGTGCACTCCGTGTAGTCGGCGGCGTATTCCTTGACGGTGCGGATTTCGAAAAGGTCCGCGCCCGTCTTTTGGGCGATCATCTTCGCGACGATGGCGGTGTTGCCCTCGGCGATGTCGCCGACGGCGTAGTTCTCCCCCGTGCGGGAGTAGTAGACGACGAGTGATTTTTGCGTCCGGTGCATGGATGGCGTCTCCTGTTGGGTGGTTCCGGCTTCGGTGTCCCGCGCGCATCCCGCGAACGGCAGGAGGGCGGATAGTACGAACATGGCGCTTGCTTTCATGCTTTCCATCCTACGGCCCGCCCCCGCTGCCGTCCAATAGAACCTTTGCATGGTTCCATGCGTACGGCGCATGGACAAGAGCGGTGCATCGTGCTACTCTCCCCTCCCATGATCGAAACCTACCTCCTCCGCGGCATCGCGGAAATCGACAGGTGCGGGTCCTTCACGGCGGCGGCGAAGGCGCTGCACGTCTCGCAGCCCGCCCTGAGCCGCGCCATGCAGAAACTCGAAGGCGAACTCGGGGCGGCCCTCTTCGACCGCACCGCCGGCCGCACCGTCCTCGCCCCCCTCGGGCGCCTCGCCGCCGAACACGCCCGCCTGGTCCTCTCCGCCCTCGACGGACTCTCCGCGGCCGTGCGCGAAGCCGACCGCGCCGCCCGCGTCTTCCGCTACGGCTCCGTCGCGCCCATGCCCGTGTGGGTCCTCGCCCCGCTGCTGGCGCGCGCCCTGCCGGGCAAGACCGTCGAATCGCGCCTCGCCGACGCCGACGCCCCCCTCGTCGCGGCCCTCGAAGAAGGAACCCTCGACGCCGCCGTCCTCCTCCGTCCCCCGGCGGGCGGCGGCTGGCAATCGAAAGCCTTTCTGCGCGAGCACCTCGGCGTCCTCCTCTCGCCTGTGCATCCCCTGGCGCGGCGCAAGAACCTGCGCTTCGCGGACCTGGCGGGCGAGACCTTCGTCCTCTTCGGCGACAGCGGCTTCTGGATCCCCCTCTGCCGCCGGAAGATTCCCCGCGCCGAGTTCCTCGCCCAGGGCACCACCGAAGCCGCCCGCCACATCGTCGCCAACTCCGACCTCCCCGGATTCTACTCCGACCAGGCCGCCCGCCTGGGCCCCTATCCCGGCAACCGCGTGAAAATCCCCTTCCGCGACCCCGAAGCCACCGCCACCTACCACTTCGTCTGCCGCTCTCCCCTCGCCCCAGCCCTCGCTCCCGTCTTCGACGCACTGCCCTCCCTTTGAAAAGCTCCCCCGTGGGTCGCCAGGAAAGCGAAAACAAGCGGATAGTCCAGGATTTTCCATAATCTCGCGTCAAGCGGCGCGGCTGGAAGCCGCACCTCCGGAAGTCACGCGATGGTTGTGGAAAAACTTCCGCGCCACTTCCGGGGGTGCGGCATCTTGCCGCGCCCTTGCGCGAGGACAGTCCCCGGCTCGACGGGCCCGCCCTCTTCTCCCCCATCTCTCCCGTCAACGCCCCCCTCTCTGCGTCTCTGCCTCTCCGCGCCTCTGCGTGAGTCCTCCCCCTCCCCCCCCGGCCTCACCCCATGTACTCGATGTTCCGGGGGTCGGCGTCGTCCTGCGCGCCGCCGCCGACGCCCTGCGCGGGGCGGTTGTAGTAGAACAGGTCGTCCATCGCCTTGCGGAAGTCCGGCACGGCGTCCGGGTCCATCGGCGACTTGAGGGGAACGGCCAGGATCTCGTCCTTGAGCGCCTGGATGTCGTTTTCCGTGAACCGGCCGAGCCGTTCGGTCAGGTGCGCCATGTCGGGCTTCCCCTCGTCGTCGAACATGCAGGCCAGCAGCACGCGGAAGTGGACTTCGTCCAGCTTCATGGCCGGCATGCCCGGGTCGTCCTCCCCGTCGCCGGGCAGTTGTTCGACCGGGAAGCCCGGAATGTGGTCCTTGGCGTATTCCGCCGCGTTCAGCAGCGGCTCCCAGAACCCCGTGAGGGCGAACAGCCGGAAGGCCTTGCGGTGCACGAAAGTGTCCACGTCGACGCCCGGACCGCGGTCCCCGCAGGCCTCCTGGATGATGGAATGGCCGACATAGACGAGGGCCTTCTTCAGGAAGTCCTTCGACGCCGGGTCCGGATGGACGATCTCGCCGTTTTCGGCCCTGGTGTCGACTTGCTTCGCGGCGTTTTTCTCCAGACTCCGGACGGCTTCTTTCTTGGTCGTGAACTTGAGGGCGATGTCCCGGAGTTTCCGGCCGGAGAGCGAAATCTTGGTATTGAGCGCCCCGATGTCGGCCTCCAGCTGCGAATCGCTGGTGGCGGCGGCTTCGGCGAGCAGGGCCGTCTTGATCCGCTCGGCGAGGGCGGCGGCCTTGGTGCGTCCGCCGCCGACGCCGAGCTTGCAGCGGAGCCACTGGACAACGCCGGCCTCCTTGATCTCCCCGGTGGTGTTGGAGAGGTAGTAGGACTTGTTCGGGTCGAGGCGGAGGAGGGATGAGGAATCGATGGGCATGGCTTTTCTCCCTGGTTTGGCGTGGAGCGGCGGGGCGGCTCACTCCGTGATTTCGATGTCCCGGCCCCGGGCGTCGCCGGCTCCCTGGACGATGTGGTTGTGGTAGAACATCTCGTCCATCGCGTTGCGGAAATCCGGGATGGCGTTCGCGTCCAGCACGTTCGCGAGGGGGACGGCCAGGATCTGCTCCCGGAGCGCCTGGATGTCGTTTTCCGGGTATTGGGCGAGTTTGTCGGGCAGGTGGTCCAGGTCGAGCTTGCCTTGCCCGTCGAGGGCGCAGAGCAGGAAGATGCGGAAATGGAGTTCGTCCAGCTTGAAGGCCGCCTGCCCGTCGATCTCTTCCACCGGGAAGTCGGGGCAGGCTTCCCGGACGTTTTGCGCCGCCCGGACGAGCGCCGGGGAGAGCTTGAAGATATCGAACGTCTTCTGGTACTTCCTCTGGACGTATCCCGGCACGTCGCCGTTCTCGCCGGTGATGAACGGGGCATCGTGGACGATGTGGCTGGTGGCGTAGGCCAAGAACTTCTTCATGCAATCGATCGCCTCCGGATTCCGGGCGACGCCCCTGCCGTTCTCGGCCATGTTGTTGACGTCGATGGAGATCTTTTCCTCCAGTCGGCGGCGGGCTTCCATCTTGGTCGAGAACCGGGAGGCGATGGAGCGGAGCCGGCTCCCCGAAATCGACTGTTTCGTGTCGAGCCTCGAAATCTGGTCTTCGAGGACGTCGTCGTTGTGGATCGCGGCTTCGGCGAGGAGGGCCGACTTCACCCTTTCGGCGAGGGCGGCGGCCTTGGTGCGTCCGCCGCCGATGCCGAGCTTGCAGCGGAGCCACTGGATGACGCCGGCCTCCTTGATCTCCCCGGTGGTGTTGGAGAGATAGTAGGACTTGTTCGGGTCGAGGCGGAGGAGGGAAGAAGTGTCGATGGGCATGGCTGGTTTCCTTTCGGTTCGGTTTGAAACTTTCTTTGCCCCGTTTACACCCGTGCGGCGGGAAAGTTACACCCGCATGAAGCCATCCCCGCCCGGATCCGTCCCCGCCCCGCCGTCCGCCGCGCCGCCCGCCTCCTCCGCCGCGCGCGAAAGCGCCTCCGCGACCTTCTTCGACGCCGCGCCCAGGGCAATCAGGCGCCGGCCGAACTCCTCCGCGGAGAGCCCCCCGAGCGGCAGCACGGCGGAAAGCATGAACATCCCCTCCTTGAGGCCGAGGAAGAACCCGTCCGTGCCGCCGCCGTTGGCGGCGAGCTCGAGGGCGCGGCGGAGCATGGGGGCGTCTGGCTCGGTGTCTTCGAGGGGGAGGGAAAAGACCACGCAGTCGTCGCGTTCCGCACGGTACTGGGCGCACACGGCGACGCCGTCCGCCTCCAGGTCGAGGCTGTCCGTACCGGGCCCGCCAAACTCCAGGCCCGTCTTCTGGGCGAAATCCGCCAACAACGCATCGAATGGATTCATCTTCCGGGACTCCTTGCACGGCTTGCATTGCCTCTCCCCATATTGGCGGCTCCCGCCCCTCCCCGCAAGCGCAAAGTTCCACCCCGCGGGAAGGCTTTTGCGGGTTTTGCGCAAAACGGCCATTGCGCGGAAGGGCGCGGGTGTGGCAAGATGCGGCCGGGATCCGGGGAGGAAACGGCGGTGTCGCGCCGTAACCTTCCGGAAAGCCGCGTGTAAACAAGGCGGACCCACAAAGAGGAGAAAACCCATGGCCATCAATCTTTCCAACGTCAACATCTCGCTCGACGAGTTCCAGAAGATTTCGTCGGGCTGGTACAATGCCGGCGAAGTGCGGCTCCACGACGAGCACACGCTCGACAAGGTAAACAACCACGCGGCCACCTGGTGGTACGACAACAAGGACGAAATCTCCCACGCGGAGACGGTCGCCATCAAGGAGGCGCTCGTCAAGGCGCTCTCGCAGCACGGCGTCGAAGGGGATGCTCTCGCCAGGGCCCGCCAGAAGCTCGGCCTCCAGCCGATGGACCCGTCGGACAAGTCGCTCCTCAAGCGGAGCGTAATGCCGCTCACGCGCCAGCAGATCCGCGAAATCCTCGACGAGAACGCCGCGACGCTCAATGAGAGCGAGGGGCACGAGCGGATCCGCACGCAGGCGGAGCTGGACGCCCGCAAGAGCGACAAAGCGCTCGAAAAGAGCACGGCCAAGCGCAACGAGGTGAATGCGGCGCTCGCGTCCCGGGCCGAGTTCCACGTGAACACCGAAATCGCGCGCTTCGAGCGGGTGGTCTCCGACTTCGCCGACTTCGCCCCCGCGGAGGAGCGGCA
>Ga0265298_10007499_pt1 | contig 13244 bp, 7 predicted proteins | sample AusTroGonzalo_MG_3_FD_193486 | JGI IMG/M metagenome (GOLD analysis project Ga0265298, IMG submission 193486) | Bovine rumen microbial communities from tropical cattle in Woodstock, Queensland, Australia - Gonzalo_01 | ecosystem: Host-associated > Mammals > Digestive system > Stomach > Rumen ... | reverse complement strand
CCGTCTTTATTCTTCCGATTCTCCAGAAAAACTCTCCGAAATAGCCAAGTTGTACATCGGTGGAGAATTCAGTGTAGAGGGAAATGTGATGATATAGGTTGTGGCATATTCAAAAATTCACACACATATAATATAAACATTTTCTATCTTTGTGGCAAAATGACGGCAAAATGGAAGCGAAAAGTGTCATATTTGCAGGCAACAATAGAATAACGAAAACGATTGCGTTTTCCGTTGCTTTTCTTATAACATCAATAGTTTCCAATGCACAGACACAGTTCAATCGGGTTTTATACGATTCAATAGATTATGGTTTTATTACGGATATTATATCAACCGATTGTGTACCATATTCTGCGTTGTTCGTACATCGCAATGATTACGGAATGCAAATTTTTTCCGCCATTGGTGTAGATAATTATGGCGAGAAGTTATGGGACAAAGAGAAATTTGCTGAGGATTCTATGAATAATAATTATATTCATTATAATGTTATGCACAAAACTAATGATGGTTACCAATGTGTTGTAAAAACAAGTGGAAATGCAATTGGTACTGGAAAATTTTCTTTACTCGTCATGGATAATCTTTTCAATACTACATACATAAAAGACACAATCGGTTTTTATGATTATATAGGAGAGGCAATAGAGCATAATAATGGTGATTTTTATATGCCTGGGCAATTGTATGATACTATAGCACAAAAACTTATAGCAATCGTCATCAAAACAGACTCTTTAGGCAACATCATTTGGAACAAAGTTGTAAATAATGCGGCATATAGTTCTATGCGCAAAATTATTTTTACATCTGACGGAAATATTATTGTTGGCGGACGGCACGGAGGTGGTGACTACGACCAATGGATGCTATCAAAAATGGATACATCTGGCAATATAATATGGCAGCGATATTATGGTCGCAATGGCATATATCCAGATGGTGACATTACTGGTATTTTCGAAACTTCTGATAGTTGCTTTCTTGTAAGTGGTAAATACCCTGCTGTTTCCATACAGGGGGGCTATGAATTTTACTATGATGGATGCTTACGAAAAATATCTGCCTCAGGTGAACAATTGTGGGGAAAACGATTGAGAACATACAGTATAGATTCTTATGATAACGGTATTTTGCTACGCAATGAAATACGCTCAATTATTATTTCGGATGGTTACATATATGTCCTTGGAAGCGATGATTATGAGCACCTACTATGGTACAACTCTTACCTGATAAAGATGGATTTTGATGGCAATATACTTTGGAAACGAATATATTATGGAGAAAACGCTTATAACTGTGAGCAACATCTTGAATCATTCGACCGCACTCCAGGCGGTGGTTTCATAATGGGCGGTTACGGCAACTATATAGATTACTATCCATCTCTGCAACCGTGGATAGTTAAGACAGATAGCCTTGGTGTTGATGGTCTCACAACCGCATCTCTCCCAGAACTGAATATGGATATAGATTTCCCCGATACACTTTATTGTGGAGATACGGTAAGTTGTATGTTGCGATTATCGGGAAAGTCAGCTCCGTATCAATTAAGTTTCAGTACAGGACAAATTATCGATAGCATTTTTTATCCGCCAGTATGGATGCCACAAGAGATTGGACTGGGAGAAGTTGCTGTTATTAGTCCACAATATAATTTTGCCACATTTACCGAAACAGAGGCTACTATAGTCGGTGGTGAATGGGAACAATGCATTCACAAACCAATACAGTTTGTAGTGCCTAATCGTATTGGCGTACAGCAAATTGCAATTGAGGTTCGCGATTTTTATGGCGAAAGCAAAACAATTACAAAGGAGATAAATGTAATTGGTGATTGTGATTCTGGAGTAGAACAAATCGCAGAACTGGGTGTTTCCGTATACCCCAATCCAGCAAGTGGAAACATTACCGTTGCAGGAGAAAACATTGCAGGAATACAAATCTGCAACCTGCTAGGCGGTGTTGTTTATGAAACGCAACAATGCAATGGAAATAATGTCATCTCCACGGATGGAATGGGTGCAGGTTCGTATTTTGTAAGGGTTACAATGGTGGACGGAAAGGTTGTGACGAAGAAAATTGTTGTGATGAAATAATATGGGCAAACAGGCTGACTGTCTCACAGGCTAACAGCCAGACTGCCCTACTTTCAGCCTTTTAGCCCACCTTAAACTTTTGAACCCTTGAACCAGAAACGGCGCAGCCATTCAAACGGGCGCAGGCCCTTGAAACATGAAACCTTGAAACGGGCTTTAGCCCATTCAAACCTTGAAACAGCGTTAGCCTCAAACGGCGTCAGCCCATTCAAACCTGAAACGGCGCAGCCCCTGAAACACAGAAACAAAACCGGAATCAGATCCTGAAACAAGTTCAGGATGACATTCCGTTTTTGAACCTTTGAACATTAAACCAGAAACGGGCGCAAGCCCATTCAAACTAGAAACGGCGCAGCCATTGAAACGGGCGCCATACCTTGAAACGCCGCAGGCATTGAAACCTGAAACAGCGTTAGCGTCAAACGGGCGCCAGCCCATGAAACCTGAAACCTAGAAACAGCGTAGCGAGAACGGCGCAGCCCTCAACGAAGTTAAACGCCGAAGGCATATTCTTACCACGCCCAGACAAGCAGTCCGCCGCAGATGATTATTCCTGTTACAACCAAATCGATAATGCAGAATCCCATGATGTCCTTTGCATTAAGTTTTGCGATGGCAAGCGCAGGAATTGCCCAGAATGGTTGAATGAGGTTTGTCCATGCATCGCCCCACGAGATAGCCATGCCTGTAAGTCCTGGATCTACGGCAAGGTTTGCACCTGCGGTAAACATTATTGGAGCCTGAATTGCCCAGTGTCCTCCGCCCGATGGCACAAACATGTTGAGTACAGCTGCGCAAAGGAAGGTTAAGAGCGGATATGTCTGCGGTGTGGAAACCGATATGCAGGCATCGCTGATGACTGTGCCGAGGCAAATTCCCGATTCACCTACGCCAGTTATAATACCCATAATGCCGGCATAGAACGGGAATTGAAGAAGTATTCCCGCAGCACCTGTCGCCGACTTTGTGAAAGCCCTAACATACGACAAGGGCGTTCCGTGAAGTATGATGCCAAGGAACAAGAACAGCATTATCACCGAATTAAGGTCAAGAGAACCACCACGGAAAAATAGCTTTATGACAAGATAAGTAAGTCCCAATGCAGCAATTACCCAGCTCAATATGTGGCTGTTTTCCATTTTTTCGGCCGGAGTGTTGCCTTTTTCTATCTTGGCGGGCTCGTCATCGTGGAGCAATTGCGGATCTATTGCTACAACTTTTTCGGGCTTAGGGTGCATAAGTGCATTTACAGCAACAAGTGCAACTATTATCAGGGCTACAATCACAATGTTGTATGGACTTAGTACGGTGTCGGTTATTGGAATTGGATTTTCCAATGCGCCTCTGGTAACCTCTTTGAGTCCGCTGCCTTGTGTTGCCATTGTGAGAGGAATGGATCCCGACAGACCTGCGTGCCATACAACAAAACCACTGTAAGCCGAGGCTATCAGCAGTCGGTAATCGACGCCTTGCAGTTTCTTAGCGATTTCCTTTGCGAAGATTACACCTACTATCAGTCCGAATCCCCAGTTTAGCCAACAGGCAAGCGATGAAACTGCCGTGACCAATGCAATTGCACCCATAGGTTTCTTGGGCAGAGATGCAAGCCAGCTTATTCCGCGCTTAATAAGCGGCGCCGATGCAAGCGTAGAACCGCAGACAAGTACAAGTGCCATTTGCATGGCAAATGCAAGTAGCGACCAAACTCCATTGCCCCAGTTCTCGACAACCTCGAGAGGTGTCTGGTGGCATACCGGCATTGCGATAGCGAAAGCTACCACGGTAAGAATCACAGCAAAAATGAATGGTTCGGGCAGTAGTTTCTGCACCAGCTTCACACAGCCATTTATTATTTTCTGAAACATTTCCTGATATTTTGGTGCAAAAAAACTATTGCTATTGTTGCTGATAATAAAATTTACAATTACTTCATGAACTCCATCATGTCGAGAGTCAGGATTCTGTCGAGTTCTGCCTCGTGAGCCTTGTCGGTACGCGTAAACGCTGTTGCCGCAACGCCAACGGCGGCTTCCTTTACCTCGCGGATTTCGAGAACATCCGAGAACGATGCCTTAAACTTTGCGCTGTCGAAGACTGCATTTGCAGGTGCCTGTGCAGGACGCTCAAGCACGAGGAAACTATAAGTGTCGTTTTCGCGACCTTTCCACATTTCCTCCTTGCTGATGTGTATGTTTTCGAAATAAGCAACCACCGGATGTATGCCCGTAATGTGCGTCTGGAGTTCGTTGAGGCAGAAACCTGCAAAACGCAATGGATTTATCTCTATTGGAATAGCCTTCTTTCCATCGTAACGGAACTCGATGTGCATCGGGAAATTGCGCAATCCAATGACCTTGTTGGTGCTTATCAAAAAGTCGGTAAAAGTCTGTTCGTAAGTGTCGTAAAGCGCCTTGCTTGAGCAATATAACCTATCGCTAGTATCCGACTCCGATGCAAATCTATGATGATAAATATTCAGGATTGCGGGATTGCCGTTTTCATCGAAATATGCATCCACAGCGTATTCTTCACCATGTATATATTCTTCGATAAGGAATTTTGCCGTTCCGACAACAAACTCTGGGAATTGAGCACTAGATTTTGCAAAATTCTTCTCGATGTCGGCAATTGCAGATTTCCATTCGGCCTCGTCACGCACTACATAAACTCCAACGCTCAGGAAACCAACAGATGGCTTAAGTACAAGTGGAAATTTCAACCCTTCTGTACTCATTTTGATGAGTTCTGCAACTTCCACTTCCTTGAAAAAAAAGTCGGGGTACATATCGCTGCATATACGGCGGAATGTAGCCTTGTCCTTTAGCAGACCTATCTTGTCGATAAGTTCCTTGTCCTTAAGATGTTCCACAATCCATCCAAGTCCATTTTCGGACATTGAGTAAAGACGGTGTCTTTTTTCGTATTCAGCAGCAAAAGCGTTGTCATCGTACAGGTTCAACTTATTGCCACGTGCGACAAGCATTTCCGACATGGCGTTGCGCAAAACCGGCAAATTTTTCTCTATTGCTGTACGGATAAGTGTTTCCGATACATATGGTTTTTCTAATATCAACATTTCCTTTATGTTTTGTACTTCAACGATTTTAGCAAGAACGCAGTTCCTTAACTAAATTTCCTATTCTCTTCAAGGTTTCGTCCTTGCCGATAACCTCAATCATATCGAATACGCTCGGACCTTTGCCTTCACCGACAATAGCCAGACGGAACGGAGACATAACCTTGCCGAATCCCCATTCGTTGCCTTCAATCCATGCCTTTACAGCACCTTCAGTTGTTTCTGGCTTGAAATCAGGACATTTATCGAGAATGGTAATCAAGGTTTCGAGAACCTCAGCGGTATCTTCCTTGCAAGATTTCTTCTTGAACTTCTCATCAAACTGTGTCGGCGTCTCGAAGAAGAAGCGAGTTTCGTCCCACATTTCGTGGATGAACGAAATTCTTTCCTTCATAAGTTCGCAAATGCGTACAATGTCGAACTTTGAGTAGTCGATGCCACGAGCATCCAAGTCCTTGCGGAAAAGTTCTGCGACTTCCTCTGCCGACTTCTTCATTATGTACTGGTGATTGAACCACTTTGTCTTGTCGGGGTCGAAACGGCTTCCGCTCTTGCCAACGCGCTCTATAGTGAATTCCTTTATAAGTTCATCCATCGAGAATATTTCCTGCTCGGTGCCTGGATTCCAGCCCAAAAGAGCTAGCATATTGATGAAAGCCTCGGGAAAATATCCGTCTTCGCGGTAGCCTTTGCACATTTCACCGTTGTTGTTGAACTGCATCGGAAAAACAGGGAAACCGAGTTGGTCGCCGTCGCGCTTGCTGAGCTTGCCCTTTCCACTCGGCTTGAGAATTAACGGCAGATGTGCGAACTTAGGATGCTCCCAGCCAAATGCTTCGTACAAAAGTATGTGTAATGGCAACGATGGCAGCCATTCCTCGCCACGGATTACGTGGGTAATTTCCATCAGGTGGTCATCTACTATGTTTGCAAGGTGGTAGGTTGGTAGACCATCGGTCTTCATAAGCACCTTATCGTCCATTTCCTTGGTGTTGAACGTGATGTCTCCACGAATTTCGTCGTGGGTTTCGAGAACGCGGTTTTCCGGAACCTTGAAGCGCAAAACATACGGAGTGCCGTTTTTCAGCAATTCGTCAACTTCTTCCTTGCTCAGCGAAAGGCTGTTTCGCAGGCTCATGCGAGTGGAGAAGTTGTAGATGAAGGTTTTGCCTTCCTTCTCGGCTGCAGCGCGGAGTTCGTTCAGTTCCTCCGGTGTGTCGAAAGCCATATATACGCTACCGTTGTCGATGAGCATCTGTGCATATTTTGCATAAATGTCCTTGCGGTCGCTCTGGCGGTACGGACCGTATTTTCCGCCTTCGCGGATGCCTTCGTCGAATTTAATGCCGCACCATTCGAGCGAATTCATAATGTATTCCTCGGCACCCTCGACATAGCGGGTCTGGTCGGTGTCTTCGATTCGGAGAATCATCTGTCCGCCGTTGTGACGGGCAAACAAATAGTTGTACAATGCGGTTCTAACTCCGCCAATATGAAGCGGTCCTGTGGGACTTGGTGCAAATCTTACTCTTACCATAATGTTTTTAAATTTAGCGATGCAAAGATAATGGAAATACAAATAAACGCTATTTTTGCACGACTAAATTTCTCAGAAATGATTTCATTTGAAAGCGACTACATAGCAGGTGCACATCCAAAAGTGCTTGAGCGACTGGTAGAAACAAACATGGAAGCGCTTGCCGGATATGGTGAGGACAAGTATTGCAGGATGGCGGAAGAAAAAATCAAAAAGGCATGCAACCGTCCCGATGCAAAAGTACATTTCCTAGTTGGTGGAACACAGACCAACCAAGTTGTCATTAGTTCGATGCTTGCCGACTACGAGGGCGTAATAGCCGCCACATCGGGACACATCAGCGTACACGAGGGAGGAGCAATAGAATTTACTGGACATAAGGTTCTCGTTCTCCACTGTGCAGACGGAAAACTTAATGCTCAGGACATTGACGAATATGTCACCACTTTCTACGCTGACGGCAACCACGAGCACATGGTTTTCCCAGGAATGGTGTATATCTCTCATCCTACCGAATATGGCACATTATACAGCAAAAAAGAACTGACAGCAATTTCCAATGTTTGCAAAAAGCACAACATTCCGCTGTTTATGGATGGAGCAAGGCTCGGATACGGACTTGCAAGCCGTCAAACCGATGTTACATTGCCCGACATTGCCGAACTATGCGATGTTTTCTACATTGGCGGAACAAAAGTAGGTGCACTGTGCGGCGAAGCTGTTGTCTTTACACACGACAATGCTCCCAAGCATTTCATTACCAAGATGAAACAACGCGGGGCTCTGCTTGCAAAAGGTCGTCTGCTCGGCATACAGTTCGATACGCTTTTCACCGACAATCTCTATATGGAAATCAGCCGTCATGCTATCGAAATGGCCGAAAAACTAAAATCATTGCTGAAAGAGAAACATTACCGCTTCTATTTGGAATCGCCAACAAACCAGCAATTTATAATTCTCGAGAACGAACAAATGAGCAAACTTGCACAAAATGTATGTTTCAGTTTCTGGGAGAAATACGACGACAACCACACTATTGTTCGCTTCGCCACTAGCTGGTCGACAACCGATGATGATTTGAAAGAATTGGGGAAATGGTTGTAAAAATTATTGAATTATTTTCGCCGACCTATTCAATATCTCCAGCGGATGCAAGGCATCTACACCTGTTCCATCCTTGATTTGGCAGCGGCAACTTGTGCCTACAGCTGAAATTATCGTGTTTGGCTCGGCATTGCGGATTGTTGGGAACAGAACCAACTCGCCTATCTTCATCGAAAGTTCGTAGTGCTCCTTCTCGTAGCCGAACGAACCTGCCATACCGCAGCAACCGCTCGGGATTTCCTTCACGGTAAAATTCTTCGGCAACGACAATGCCTTCAAAGTGAATTTCGTTCCAATCAGCGCCTTCTGCTGGCAATGTCCGTGGAACATTACATTTGCAACCTCATCGGTAAACATTTCAGAAGTAATATTGCCACAATCAATTTCCCTGCAGATAAACTCGTCGAACAGAAGTGCATTTTTGGCAAGATTTTCGGCTTTTGCACGGTTTTCTTTTGTGGCAAGGTCGGGATATTCGTCGCGGAAGGCAAGAATTGCCGACGGCTCAATGCCAACGAGCGGGGTTTTGTCGCTGATAAAGTCGCCAAGCATCTCAATATTGTCGTTTGCAATCTTCTTCGCCTTGCGAACAAGTCCCTTGCTGAGCCAAGTACGCGCACTTTCCTTCGACTTTGCAAGCTTTACTTCATAACCCAACTTGGTAAACAGCGAAACTGCATCCACAGCAATGTGAGTGTCCAAGTAACGCGAAAACTCGTCAACAAAAAGGTAAATCGTCTTTTTTGGTTTTTCGGTTCGCATCTTCCCTATTTTGCGCACCTGTTTCCTAAGATTTACCGTACTCATAAGTGGAATGCTTCTTTCGGTGCTGAAATTGATGGATTTCTGGATTATTTTCGAGAAAAATTTGTTCTTAAAGAAGAAATTTGAAATGTGCGGAACCAACGATGCCAACTTGTAGAGCCTCGGCTGCAAAGCCACCGCACGACTGCGCATTGGAACGCCATAATGGTCGTAGTAATGCTGCAAAAATTCCATTTTTAGCTTGGCAACATCCACACCCGACGGACATTCCGACTTGCAGGCCTTGCACAGCAGGCACTGGTCGAGCACTTCGTAGGCTTCCTTCTCCATAAACGGGTCGGGCTTGGTGGAATTTGTAATCAGTTCGCGCAGAATGTTGGCACGGGCGCGTGTGGAGTTCTGCTCGTTGCGCGTAGCCTGAAAACTCGGGCAGAGCGTTCCGCCAATGATGTGCGACTTGCGGCAGTCGCCAGCACCATTGCACTTCTCAGCCGTGCGCAGATAACCGCCAGTACGCGAAAAGTCAAAGTAGGTTTCAATCTCGCGTGTCTGCTGACCGGGCTTGTAGCGCAGATGGGTGTTCATCTTCGGCGTACCGATTATCTTGTTGGCGTTGAACACATTGTCCTTGTCCCAGACCTGCTTCAACTGCACAAACATTTCGTAAATTCTGTCGCCAAGCATAAGTGGAATGAACTCGCCGCGCAACCTTCCGTCGCCGTGTTCGCCACTGAGCGAACCGTGATATTTTTTCACCAGTTTTGCAGTTTCCAATGCGACAGTATGGAAAAGTTCCACATCATGCTCATCCTTCAGGTTAAGAATCGGGCGCAGATGCAGTTCGCCAGTACTGATGTGAGCATAGAAAACACATTCAAGCCCCAACCTTTCGAGCATAGCGCGGAAATCCTTCATATATGCTGGCAAATCCTTGGGATTCACTGCAGTATCTTCGATTACCGGCGCAGGCTTGCGGTCGCCGGGCATATTGCCAAGCACGCCAAGTCCAGCCTTGCGCAACGCCCACACCTTTGGAATATCGGCACCACGGACAATGGGATAGCAATAGCCGTAGTTGTGACTGCGCAAGTCGGCTTCGAGGTCGGTAATCTGCTGCTGAATCCAGTTCTCATCGTCGTTCACCCACTCCACAATCAGCACGCCCTCGGGGTCGCCTTCCACAAAAAAGCGGTTTTGACGCTGGGCGATGTTCTCCTTGGTAAGGTCGAGTACCTTCTTGTCCATCAGTTCAATAGACGACGGCGAGTATTTCAGCGCAACAAGGTTAGCCTCGAAAACCTCGTCCAAGGTTGCCGTATGAACACACATCAGGGCCTTGTTTTTCGAAGGCTTATCGACAAGGTTCAACTTTATCTCGGTGATGAACGCCAAAGTTCCTTCCGAACCGGCAATGAGCTTGCAGAAGTTGAATTTCTTGTCGGAATTGCCAAAAATCTCGTTGTCGAGAAGGCAATCGAGGGCATAGCCGGTGTTACGGCGGCGGATTTCGGGGTCGGGATAGTTGGCTTTTATTTCATCGACCACATTTTTGTCGGACAGCAAGTCGCGGATATGGCGGTAGATGTCGCCTTCGAGCGACTGAAGTTCGCATTTAGCATTAAACTCCTCGCGCGTAAGTTCGCCGAAAGTAACATCGGAACCATCTGACAATATGCATCTTACCTCCAACAAATGGTCGCGAGTGCTACCGTAGATTAGCGAGTGCGAACCGCAGGAGTTGTTGCCCACCATTCCCGAAATCATACAGCGGTTCGATGTGGAAGTTTCGGGACCGAAGAAAAGATTATGCGGAGCAAGGTATTTGTTCAGTTCGTCGAGCACAATGCAGGGCTGAATGCGAATCCACTTTTCTTCCTTGTTGAGTTCCAGCACCTTGCCAAAATTTTTCGACACATCCACCACGATTCCGTTTCCAACCACCTGACCTGCAATAGATGTTCCTGATGCGCGTGGAATGATGCTAAGTCCGTTTTCGCGGGCAAAGCGAATTACGGCGCGGATGTCGTCGATGTCCTCGGGCACGCAGACCGCCAAAGGCAGTTCGCGGTATGCCGAAGCGTCGGTAGCGTAGATTATCCTGTGTATGTTGTCGGTGCAGACAGCACCCTTGAAAGTCTTTTTTAAGTCGTTGAAATCCATATAATTAACCTTTCTAACAGATGGAAAGCCAGCGCAAAATTACAAAAATAATGGTTAAGTCGTCACGCAAGAATCCTCTATCCATAAAATGCAAAAACACCAGAATACATTTGTAGAGTGAAGAATTTGTTTTACCTTTGGCAAAGATTTGCAAGAAGGTAACATTATGATGAAACATCAGGCCGTCAAGTTTCTTGAGGACAACAGTACTACTCTGCTTTCGACAGTAGATGACGAATCTCCTTTATATTCCGGTTTGGCAGAGATTCTTTACGAGCGATTCGCGGATGGTGAATTTCTTGAATATACACCATTGCCAGAGGTGTCGATTTCTAGCAAATTTGTCAATATTGTTGAAAATCCAGATATTTCTCCATTTATGCCTTGGTTAAGCGCATATCCAAATCCAACTAGCGATTTCATAAATATTGAACTAGCAAGCAATGTTCTAGACGATGATATAATCGAATTTCTCAAACATTATGGATTTGAGAATATTGATGATTGTGCGACCATAGAGGTTAATATTTACGATATTAATTATCGATTGGTTAGTACTGGTAAGTATAATTATGATACACCTGTAAGTATTTGCGTAAGAGATTATACATCTGGCACTTATCTTGTAGAGATAAAAGGATGCTATGACAATGTTATGCAAACAAAAATTGTGAAATTATAATATTTAATACGATGAAAAGATTCTCAAATATAGTATATATTATTATATTAGTTGTCTTGGGAATAAATTGCCAAGCCCAGACAAGATTCAATATAGTAACTGATTTCGGTCATCAAGAAATGAATGTTTTTAATTCTATTACTCCTTTGGACGATGGATATATTATTGTAGTTGGAACAGGAAATAATACATTGTTTAACGATAATCGTTGTTCAATGATTGTAAAAACAGATGTGGAAGGCAATAAACTATATAGTAATTTTATAGGAGACATACAATATGATGTCTACGAAAGCTTCGTTTCTGGAAGTTCTGTATTTGTAACTGATGATAATACATATAAGTTCATTTTCAATATTGGTCCTGACAAAAAATTATTATCATACGAATTCGACAATAGTCTTCAAATCCTTGACACCATACAAATAAGAACTGATTCCGTAAATATGCCTAGAATGCTGTGTAATATTTATACAAAAGATAATATATATGTAGGTGGACAATATCTACAAGGGTATTGCGAATATTTAACAAAATATGGAACTGATGGAAATATTATAGCAGAGTCGGAAAGGATAGAAAATATTGGGATAAGTAATGTTATTCTGGAAATGGATGGAAACATCATAGTCGCAGGTCTTGTGACTAGTAATAACCATAATTGGGTTGTTCAAAAGTTGGATACTTCACTAAACATCATCTGGCAAAAGACTTACGGACGAAACAATATGACAAATGGTGCACAAATATTCATCGCTTCCTCCCCCGACTCCTGTTATGTGATGAGTGGTGTATATCCTGTATGTTATGCCGACTCAAATCACGACAGATACTGGTATGCAGGGTGTGTCAGGAAGATAGATGACAACGGCAACTTGCTTTGGGAAAAAATCATAAAGAACTATAGCCCTTCACCGTCATATTATCTGGACGATGACTTTTACGATTTGTATGTTGACGATAGTGGATACATATATGTAGCAGGCATAACTATATTCAACAATTATTCAATGACAGGTTGCCTTACCAAACTTTCCCCCAAAGGGGAAATAATGTACATACGGCATTATGAGCCGACAGGCAGAGGTGAACACCGGTCTGCTATCACATACCTTAATAGCGTAAAGCCTACCCCCGATGGTGGTCTTATTATGGGCGGATATACCTACGACAGTTATTATACTCCAGATTACGGAGATTATTACCAGCAGCCATGGCTTGTAAAAACCGATATGAATGGTTTGGACGGACTTTGCTATACGGAGTTGCCCGAACTCGATTTTGATGTTTTCATTCCCGATACGGTATGTAACTTGGATACGATAGACTGCGTAGTAAACATCAGCGGACCGTCGGCACCATACACACTGGAGTTCAGCACAGGACAAGTAATAGATAGCATCTATTATCCAGACACATACGTGCCATACGATTTCGGCATTGACAGACCTATATCATCTGAATATCTTTACAGTTACAGCGATTATGTTTCAGAAGCGGTTCTAAAGAAAAATACAACTTGGGAAGACATCATCGCCCGCCACTACAATATTGCCACCCCCACGCACCCCGGCGAGCAACAGCTGGCAATAACGCTCACCGATTTCTACGGCAATACAAAGACCATCTACAAGGACATTTATGTAAATCCCTGCCACGAGGTGGAAGTAGATGAGGATGAAAATGTTGTATTATCTGTATATCCCAATCCTGCAAGTGAAAATATCATAGTGGAAGGAGAGAATATTGCAAGCATACAGATCTGCAACCTGCTCGGCGGTGTTGTTTATGAAACGCAACAATGCAATGGCAATA
>Ga0265298_10007498_pt1 | contig 13245 bp, 9 predicted proteins | sample AusTroGonzalo_MG_3_FD_193486 | JGI IMG/M metagenome (GOLD analysis project Ga0265298, IMG submission 193486) | Bovine rumen microbial communities from tropical cattle in Woodstock, Queensland, Australia - Gonzalo_01 | ecosystem: Host-associated > Mammals > Digestive system > Stomach > Rumen ... | reverse complement strand
GACAGGCTGACGATCGTGGGCGAATTCGGCGGACTTGGCCTCTTCGTGGAAGGCCACCTCTGGGATCCCGAGAAGAAGTGGGGCTACCGCTCCGACGCCAACGTTGAGGACTCCCTCAAGAGATACTCCGAGATCATGGACAACCTCGCCCGCACTTCGCACGAGAGCTTCGCCGGCAGCGTCTACACGCAGACGACCGACGTCGAGACGGAAGCCAACGGCCTTGTCACTTACGACAGAAAAGTCGTGAAGTACCCGACCGACAAGATGAGAGAGATGCACAAGCGCGTCGAGAAGATCGCCCTTAGCACCAAGCCCATGGCGAGAAAGTGCTTCATGCCCAAGGGCACGGAAGAAAAGGTCGTCTGGAAATACACCTTCACTGAGCCTCAGGGCGAATGGAACGCTCCCTCTTTCAACGACGATTCCTGGAAGGAAGGCGAGGGCGGTTTCGGCAACAAGGTCATCATAAGAGACCTGGGCGCCAAGCCCAAGACGGAATGGGACACCGACAAGATCTACCTGAGGCGCGTTTTCATGCTGAAGGAAGTCCCGGATGAAAACATCGAGATGGACATCTTCTACGACGAAGATCCTGTTGTTTATGTGAACGGCGTGGAAGTCTTCAAGCAGGAAGGCTACAACCAGGGCTACACCCCGGTGCTGCTTAAGAAAGAAGACGTCAAGAAGATCTTCAAAAAGGGCGAGAACGTTATCGCCATCGGCTGCAAAAACAAGAATGGCGGCGCCATGATCGACATTGGTTTCTACAGCGAACTGAAACTCGAGGACTAAAATGGAAAATTGCATTTTCTGCAAGATCATAAAAGGGGAGATCCCCTCCTACAAAGTCGCGGAGACCGAGGAGGCCTATGCTTTTCTGGACATAGGCGCCCTTTCCGTGGGGCATACGCTCGTACTGCCGAAAAAGCACATCAAAAACATTTTTGAGGCAGATCCCAAGGACCTTTATCCTGTCCTCGATCTCGTCCAGAAGATCGCGGCCCTGATGAAAGAGAAGCTTCCCTGCGACGGCGTCAACATTCTAGTGAACAACGGCGAAGCGGCCGGGCAGTCCGTCCATCACTGCCACTGGCACATCATACCGAGATTCGCGGGCGACGGCTATAAGTTCCCGCCTGCCGGCTCGCTTTCCAAAGAACAAGCTGAAGAGATCCTTGGCAAATTGAAATGAAGCTCTTTAAGGGACTTTTCTTTCTTTTTTTCGCGGCCTCGCTCCTTTTGGGCGAGGAAGCGATCCTGCCGGTCTGCCCGATCAAGAGTTCCGTCAGCGACCTCGGCGCGACCATTATCTGCGCCGATCTGCCGGGCAACCCCGAGACCGCGGTGACCGTTGCTTTCGGCGGCGGCGTTTCCGGAGAGGGGAACCTCCTCGGCAGCGGCTTGGCTTTCACCATGACGGAATGGTTAAGGAGAAAGCTGGACCAGGAGCGCTTGAAACCTGACTGCGCTTTTGCGGAAACGGAATGCGAAGTCATCCTTGAGCGCGACGCGGTCTTCGTCGTGGTGACGGGCTTGAAGGAGCAAGTCAAGGCGGCCGTGGAAACGCTCTTTGAGATCGTGAGCAAAAAGGACGTGGACGACGAGGAGTTCGCGAAGCTTAAGAAGGAAACTATTTCTTATCTCAGAAATTCGGAGAGTGAGGAAAGAAACGCCCTTTTGAACCTCTGGCGGCGCACGGCCTTTCCGGCCATGATGGAAGCCGTTCCGAAATGCGGATACTCCGCGCAGGCGGAAAAGCTCGAGAAAGAGGATCTGGAAAAATACCTGGCGGCGCACTTCGTCTCCGGCAACGTTTCCTTCGTTCTGGTCGGAAGTCTTTTCGGCAGCGGTTTGGAAGAGCTGGCGGGCGAATGCCTCGCTTCTCTTCCGGAAGGCATATTCATAAGGGACGACAGGGTGCTGGTTGGCGACGACGGATCGCCCCGCCTTTCCATGAAGATCGCGAACGGCGAGAAGAGCCTTGTCTGCCTCGGCGTGACGATGCGGCCTTCCGCCAGGGACAAGGCCGCCGCTTTGATTTTGGCCAACCTTTTGGAGAAAGGCGTCGGCGAACTGGAGAAAAAGCTGGCGGAAGAATTCCAGCGCAGGGTGGAAGTCAGCGTTCTTAGGGAAAAGGAGCTGGGCGGACTATCGCTCAACTTCATCTGCGAAATGCGGCCCGCGGAGCGCCAGAGGGGCCAGAACATCATGAGGGAATACTTGCGCTCTTTCGCGCAAAAAAAATATTCCGAGGGAGAGGTGAGGGGAGAGGCTGACCAGCTTCTGACAGAATTGGCGGCGCGCTGCGCTCGGCCTACAGACCTTTCCAAGATGCTCTCCCGCTCCGCGCTTGAAAAGCGGGGGCCTTTCGCGCTGAATGAGGACGCCAAGGCTATAAATGAATTTAAAGCAAATCAGCTGAAAAGCTACGCCGAAAGAAGCCTCGAGCCTTCCTGCATTACCCTCTGCTGGAGCGATCCGGAGGAAAAGATCGAGCCGAGAGCGGCGGAGTTCCTGCGCCTTGAGCGTGAGATACTTGAGAACATCGGTCACCAATCTTACAGAAGGCAGCTGCCGGGATCTGCCGAGGTGCTCTTCCAGAGAAGGGAAGACGAGACGATAGTGCGCTGCGCTTTCGTGTCCTTGGGCGGCAACTGGTACGAAGAATCCTTCAACAACGGGATCTTCGCGGTCATGTCGGAATTTTTGGCTTCGGGAGGCAGCGATCAGGAAGCGTTCTCCAAAGCCCTGAAAGAATGCGGCGCGAAGATCGAGCCGATCAACGAGCCGCAGGTCGTGGGCTTTGAAGCCGTTGTGCCGGCCAGACATTTTTCCAAGCTTCTGCCTTATCTCTGCCGTTCCTGGGGAAGCCCGAAGTTTACCGAGAGCGCGGTCGGCGAAGCCGTGAAGAAAACGCTTGCGCGCTCCAGCATAGAGAACACGAACAGCATCGAGAGCGCCGAGATGCTGATGCGCACGTTCCTTTTCGGAGCACATCCCTTCGCTTATGACCGCTTCGGCAATCCTTTCGTTTTGGAGAGGATCAAAGCCAAGGACGTTGCTTCCTTCTACGGGGAATTCGTCACGCCCGACAACACCGAGATCATAGTGAGCGGCCCCTGCGAGGAAAAGGCTGTCCTTATGACGATCCATTCCGAGATGACGGATTTTCTCCTGAAAGGGAACGCGAGGATCAAGAACTTGAGAAGGGGAGAGCGCCCCAGGCTGCTTCCCGACTGCGTGAACGAGATAGAGACTAAAGAGACGGAAAAGACTTTCTACGCTCCCGAAGGCACGGGCATGGCGGTCATAGGAACCGTTCTGCCGGGCTTCGAAAAAGATCCTGTCATGCCGTATCTCATTTCCTACGCCCTGAAGCGCCCGCTTTCTTCCATACTGCCCAGGCTTCGCGAAAAATACGGGAACCAGGCCGTTTTGGGAAGCGGCTTCAAAGCTTATCAGGGTTACGCCCTGGGCTACGCTTTCGTCTATCTGAAAACGAAAGCCGACCTTATCGACGAGTGCTCGCAAATGCTCTTCGACGCCTGCGTCGAGAGCAGGTCCAATCTTCTCGACCCCGCCAAATTCGGAAGCTTTTTGAACGCGGCCGCCGATTCCTCCGCGCTCTATTCCAGGAGTTCCGAGGATTTCGTCAGGAGGGCGGCGGTCACCGCGCTGTTCACGACCAACGATTTCGGAGATATGGCGGAATCCATTAGAGCCGCGCAGCTGCCAGGCGTCAGCAACAGTCTTTCGCGCGTCGGCGAACTGCGCAAAGTGATCGTTAAGCCTGCCAAGTAGAAAATCGCCATGCGGGAACAGGAGCTAATCACTTTGGCCGCTTCCCAATTTTCAGGAAGACGCGCCGGCAAAGAGATAATAAAGGGCATAGGCGACGACTGCGCCGTCCTACGCTATAACGACAAATGGGATCTCTTGGCGACCTGCGACACGTTATCCGAGAACACGCATTTCCTGAAGGGGACAAAGCCTGAGCTTCTGGCTCACAAGCTGCTGGCCGTAAATTTGAGCGACATCGCCTCTATGGCCGGCATCCCTTTTTGGGGCATACTATCCTTAGGCGCGCCCAAAACGGCCTCTGCGGCCTTTCTCACGCGTTTTATGACGGCTCTGGGGAAGGAAGCGGAACACTACAAGCTTTCCATCGTGGGCGGCGACACGGTGAGATCCGAAGCGCTGACGCTCACCCTGACGCTCATCGGCAAAGTCGAAAGGGGCAAAGCGCTCCTAAGGTCCGGCGCCAAGGCGGGAGACCTTGTTCTTGTGACAGGCTCGCTGGGAAAAACCTTCAAGAGCGGCAAACACCTCTCTTTCGAGCCGAGGCTTGCCGAGGCGAGATGGCTTTCGGAAAAGCTGACCCCCAGCGCCATGATGGATCTTTCCGACGGGCTTTGCGAGGACGGAAGGCGTTTGGCCGTTGCCAGCAAGCTTACTATGGCGATAATCGGGGACGCCGTCCCTTGCGCCGCAGGCTGCGGCCTGAAAGAAGCCGTAACTGGCGGCGAGGATTTCGAACTGCTCTTTACCGTGCCGAAAAACAAATTCAGCCGCGAACTTCAGAAACGTTTTGAGAAAAAGTTCTCGCTGAAACTTACCGTGGTGGGCGAAATGAAAAAAGCGGGCAGACACCCTCTTCTGATAGACGGAAAAGCGAACGATTGGACGGGCTATGAACATTTCTGATTTCAGTTTCAAAGCCAAGTCTGAAAAAGAGACCATATCTTTTGGCGAAAAACTCGCGGCTTACCTCGAGCCTGGCGACGTGCTCTGCCTGAAAGGGGATCTGGGCGTCGGGAAGACGACTTTCGTAAAGGGCTTGATAAGAGCCCTGCAGGGGGAGAACACGCTCTTTTTGGGCAGCCCGACCTACACGCTCATCCAGGAGTACCGCTTCAAAAAGCCTTACGTTTACCACTTCGACTTTTACCGCCTGAAAAGCACGGACGAGATCTGGGGCATTGGCTGGGAAGAGTACTGCTCGGGCGACGGCATCTGTGTGATCGAGTGGGCCGACCTCTTTCCCGAGATCATTCCGGAGAACGCCGTCTGGCTGGAATTTTCCGCAAGAGGGGAGGCGAAACTGCGGAAGGGTTAGCGGCATGGTTTTTGCTTGTATGATCTTTGTTACAATTACATTTTGTCAAAATGACAACATATTAAAACTTATCGATCAACCAACATGATTCAAGTTCAACATCTTATCAAGCTTTTCGGCAATTTCAGGGCGGTGGATGACATCACCTTTGAGGTTCAGAAAGGCGAAGTGCTTGGTTTCCTTGGCCCGAACGGCGCCGGCAAGAGCACGACGATGCGTATGCTGACAGGCTTTTTCCCGCCTAGCTCCGGCACGGCCGTCATCAACGGCTATGACATCCTGAAAGATTCCCTCAATGCCCGCCGCCAGATCGGCTACCTTCCCGAGAACGCTCCGGTCTACCCCGACATGACCGTGGAAGGGTATCTGAAGTTCATCGCGGAAGTGAGAGGCTTCAGCGGTTCCGAACTGAAAAAGAAATTCGACCGTGCGGTCGAGATCTGCAGTCTGGAAAAAGTTCTGCCGCAGACCGTCGACACGCTCAGTAAAGGCTACAAGCAGCGTGTCTGCTTCGCCCAGGCCATCCTGCCCGATCCTCCCGTTCTGATCCTGGACGAACCGACGGACGGACTTGATCCCAACCAGAAATTCGAAGTCAGGCGCATGATATCCGGCATGGCCGAGAACAAGTGCATCATTCTTTCCACCCACATCCTCGAGGAAGTGGACGCGGTCTGCACCAGGGCGATAATCATAGCCAACGGCAAGATCGTCGCGAACGGTTCGCCCAGCGAGCTGCGCAAGAAGTCCTCGCTCTACGAGGCGGTGACGCTTTCTCTGGACAACGTCAGCGCGGAGGAAGCCAAGAGCGCTTTTATGAGCCTGGCCAACGTCGCCAATACCGAGATCTTGAAAGAAGAGAACGGATCCATAGTCGTCAGAGTCCTTCCTTCCGGCGGAAACGTCATCGCGCCCGCCGTCGCGGAGGAGATCAGGCGCCGCAACTGGCGCAACACTCAGTTCTCAGTAGAGGAAGGCAGACTCGACGAAGTCTTCCGCAACATAACGAGGCAGTGATATGAGAACGATAGTAAGCATCATAAAAAGAGAGATGAGCGGCTACTTCGGTTCGCCGGTGGCGTACGTCTTCATCGTTATTTTCCTTATCCTCTGCGGTTTCTTCACCTTCCAGTTCGGCGACTTCTACAACAGCAACGACGCGAGCTTAAGGGCGTTCTTCGTCTGGCATCCCTGGCTGTACCTCTTCCTCATCCCGGCGGTCGCCATGAGGATGTGGGCGGAGGAGCGCCGCACCAGGACCATAGAGCTTCTGCTCACTCTGCCGGTGACTCTGCCGCAGGCCATCCTTGGAAAATTCCTGGCCGGCTGGCTCTTCATCGGCATCGCGCTCGTCCTTACCTTCCCGATGGTCATTACGGTCTGCTACCTCGGGAACCCTGACATCGGTCAGATCATTGCGGGGTATATCGGCAGCTTCCTTCTGGCCGGCTGCTATCTGGCGGTCGGGAGCTTCGCTTCCAGCCTTACGAGAAACCAGGTCGTGGCCTTCATCATCTGCCTGGTCATCTGCCTTTTCTTCGTGATCGCGGGCTGGGGACCCGTTACAGAAGCCTTGGCCACCACCGTTCCTCTGAGCGTCGCCAACTTCATCGCCTCGCTCTCCTTTATGTACCGCTTCGATTCCGTGCAGCGCGGTGTTATAGATTCCAGGGACCTTATCTACTACGCTTCCCTGATCACCTTCATGCTGGCCGCCACTTCTGTGGTCTTAACTTCGCGCAAAGCTTCCTGAGGCAGAATATATGAATGTTTTTTCCCAGAAATTTCTGACTTCCGCGGTAGGGCTCATAGCTCTGCTCGCGGTCATTATCATCGTGAATTTCGTCGCCGCCAGCGTTTATTTCCGCTGGGACATCACGGAGGCGAAAACTTACAGCCTGACGGACGGCACGAAGAAAATGCTCTCGGACCTCGACCAGGACGTGACCTTGAAACTCTTCTACTCCTCCAGCCTGAGAGGCCAGCCCTCGCAGCTGAAGGCTTTCGCCGGGCGCGTCAAGGACCTGCTTAAGGAATACGAGAACGCTTCCAAAGGCAGCGTGAAAGTGGAAGTGCTCGACCCGAAGCTCGACTCCGACGAAGAGGAATGGGCCCTGAAGTACGGCCTCAGGAGAGTCGGCTTCAGCAGCGACCCCTCGGCCGACGGCTACTTCTATTTCGGCATCGTGGCAGAGGCGCTCGACCAGAACGCCGCGCTGCCGGTCGTTGACATCAGCCGCGAGCGCTACCTCGAGTACGACGTCTCGCAGCTGATCTACCAGGTCCTGCATCCTCAGAAGAAGACAGTCGGCGTCATCAGCTCCCTCCCCATTACGGGCACCGACAAGAGCGACATGTACGGCCGCAATTCCAAGGGCGTCAATCAGCCTTGGATCATCATAAACGAACTGAAGCGCAACTACGTCGTCAAGAACATCAAGCCTGACAGCCCCGTGAACCTCGAGGGCGTGGACATCCTTCTGGTCGTGCATCCCAAATCCTGGCCGGACGAGACCATGATCGCCATCGACCAGTACGTCATGAAGGGCGGCAAGGTCATCTTCTTCGTCGACCCCTTGTGCACCGCCGACAGGGACGAGCACAGTCCGATCATGCCGTTCGGCGCCTCCGACGCCAACGTGCTCTTCGAGAAATGGGGTTTTTCCGTTGACCCTGAAAAAGTCGTGGCCGACCTTGACCATCCGACGATCCTGAGCAGCCAGAGCGGCGGCCAGGAGAAGAACCCTCTCTGGATCAGCGCGAGCGGAGAGTGCTTCAACGGGAGCGAGATCATGACGGCCCAGCTTGACCGCATGCTGCTTCCCCTTACTGGCGCCATAATCAAAAAGCAGGACGCCAAGACGACTATCACGCCGCTTGTCTCGACGAGTCTTTCCGCCTCTCTTATCGGCAAGACGGAAGTCTTCCAGGAAGCCAGCGACTTAAGGATGAACTTCAATTCCGACGTCAAGAATTACCCGATGGTCGCTAAGGTGAGCGGACAATTTGAGAGCGCCTTCCAGGGCACGACGAACCTCCTTGCCTATGCGGAAGTTGACAACACGATCGTGGTCTTCGCCGACGTGGACGTCCTCTGTGACCAGTACAACATCCGCCAGGTCGGCTTCATGGGCATGCAGGCTTACCAGCCGCTCAACAACAACTACACGCTGATCCTGAACGCCATCAACCAGCTTAGCGGCGACCAGAACCTCATCGCCATCAGAGCCCGCGACAGCTACGAAAGGCCCTTTACGGTCGTGCAGGACCTTGAGAAGAAGGCCCAGAACGAATGGCTCAGCAAGGAGCAGGCTCTTTCCCAGCAGTACGAGACCTTGCAGCGCCAGCTCTTCGAGCTCCAGCAGCAGAAGGACGACTCCCAGCGCATGATCATCAGCCCCGAGCAGGAGAAGAAGATCAAGGAGTTCCAGAACCAGCGCCAGCAGATCGCCAGGGAGCTGAAGCAGGTTAGGAAGAACCTCAACCGCGACAAGGAGAGGCTGGGCTTCTACCTTAAGCTTCTCAACATCGCGCTCGTCCCGGCCATCGTCTGCATAATCGGCATTTTCCTCGCGATCCGTCATCAATACAGAGTTAAACAGAGATAAATTATGAACGCGAAAACCACGCTAATACTTCTTTTGATCGCCCTTCTCGGTTTGGGCGGCATTTTCGCTTACAAAAAATATCAGTCTTTTAAAGCGAGCTCGGAACGCAAACTCGGCGACACGATCTACAAGGACTATCCCGTCAACGACATCACGAAAGTCACGCTGAAAAACAACGCGAGTGAAGTGACGATCGAGAAGGAAGGGAACTTCTGGGTCGTCAAGGACGGAAGCAACTTCCGCGCCAAATACTCCATGCTCGCCAACCTGCTTTCCGAGATCTACACTTTGAAAGCGGGGCAGGTGATAAACGTCAGGAAGTCCGGCTACCAGAAGATGAGCGTGGCCGATCCAGACGAAGTGACGACCAACGCCGGACTGCGCGTCGAGACTTTCCTGCCTGACGGCAAGAAAGCCTCCTCCTTTGTTCTTGGCCGCACGAAAATGCACAGCGGCGATGACGACATGACCGCCAGGGCTTATTCCATGGACGCCCTGTTCGTCGGCCAGTACTTGCGCCTGACCGACGAGGAAAAACCGATGCTCGTCAGGAACATCTTCCGAGTCAACGCCAACCCCAAAGAGTGGCGCGATCCCTTCGTTCTGGGATTAAAGAAGGACGAGATCGCGAGGATAACGGGCCAGAACTACATCCTCCTAGCCGGCGGGGAAGGCGGCGAGCTGCTTTTCGAGGACGGCACGAAGCCGAATTCCGGCGCCCTTTTGAGGCTTACTGAAACGCTTTCCCGCTTGGAAGCCAAGGAGGCCGTGGAAGCCTCTGAAAATCCCGGCGGCACTTACCTGAATGTCGAATTAATGAGCGGCCTCAACTATACGCTGTACGGCAAAAGCGAGGACGGCAAAGATTCCTTCGTTGCAATCAAGGCCGACTTCAAAGCGCCCGACCGCGGCACCAACGAAGTGACCAGGGCGGAAAAAGACGCCGATCTGAAAGCGGCCGACGAGGCCAACCAGTACAACGAATGGTACGGCAAGTTCACTTACAAAGTGGACAAGGCGACCTATCAGAAGCTTTTCATCGACGAGGAAGGTTTGAAGGAGCCCGAAAAATCCGACGAGCCTGAGGCCGAAAAGCCAGCAAATCCCTTCGATTCTCTCGAAGACGTCGAAATTGACGAAGCCTAACTAACCCAGTTTTTGGGGGACATATGAAAAGATCCGTCCTACTTATCGCCGCCATGATCTTCTTTATGGCGGAAGCGACATTCGCCGGCTCTGTTATTACGCAGAGCGTCGTAAACGCTTGCGGTTTTATCAAAGGTTCTACCACGCTTAATTTAAGCGGGCAGATGAACCCCGCCGCTATGCAAAGCATCTCAGACGGAAACGCCATGACGATCCAAAATTCACTTGACAGTTATTTGACGTTTCCGACTTTGCTTCCGACAACGAAAGCGGGATATGGAACGAAGAACGGCACGCAAAACATTTCTGTAAAAACAAAAAACGGTAAATTTAAATGGACGGAAAAAGACGTTACGCCCTATTTCACATTTGTGACAGGAGAAGAAAGGATACCCACCAGCAAAGCTGTTTTGAAATCCAAGGGCACTGTTGACACTTCCCAACTAGCCGAACTTGAGACAAAAAAGCTTACAGTCTTTGACAAACTGTGCTCTGATCAGGGCCTGGGATATCTTGCTTCCCTGGTTATCAATCTTCAACAGAAAGGCAAGAATTACAAATTCTCCTATAACGAGAATGATCTGAAGGCGAAAGTTTCCGTAAATTCCAAAGGCAAGGCTACGGCTAAGTATACGCTTTCCCGTGAAATTGCCTTTCCCGCTATACTAGACGAGCACACATTTACGAACAAATACGATTACTCTTTGGAAATTATCGGTGACGGCGATGTGAGTTCCGCTTTTTCCGGGCCTGATCAAGTCGAATTTAGAGTTGTTGAAAACAATGACAAGTTCCGCTATTTTTCCTATAAAGGCACAAAGGTAACGAATGATTTCATGACCTTGGAACTTTTGGAAGACACGGAAGTCCAAGCGGTCTTCGGGACTTATGACTTTTCGCTCAAGATCGTCGGCGAAGGAGACGCAAGCGCTGAATTCATTGGACCTGACGAAGTGGAAGTTAAAGTGACAGAAAATAAAGACAAGTTCCGATGCTTCACTGTGAATGGAGAAAGATGCCCAGACAGCGAAATGACGCTTGTTTTAGAAGAAGACACGCTTGTCGAGGCGATCTTTGGAAATTATGCTCTCAATGTAACGATTTCCGGAAAAGGTTCTGTCAGTTATTCATTCGTAGGCTCTGAAGAAGTTGTGGTAACAGCGATCCCTGGCGAGGAGTTTTTTAAGAGTTTTGAGTGGGAAGGAAACATCTCATACGAAAATCCGTTGAAACTGACACTAACAAAAGACACGGAACTTCTTGCCACTTTTAAGAAAGCCGAGAAAGAGAAATACATTGTCGTTGATTTGAGCGGCGGTCCAGACGCTGAGTTGTATCCCGTCAGTTTGCTTGACGATGTTCCCGAGGGCGGCTGGACGGAAGAGTACAAGACCACGAAACTAGTCCTGCGGAAGATAGAGCCTGGGACATTCACCATGGGCAGCCCGGAAGATGAGTTAGGCAGATTCTATAACGAAACTCAGCACCAAGTAACTTTGACAAATCCTTTTTATATTGGTGTTTTTGAAACGACGCAGAAGCAATACGAATTAATTACAGAAAGCAATCCGTCTTGGCATAAAGGCGATGACAGGCCGGTGGAGGAGGTTTCCTACAATATGATCCGCGGAAGTCGTTTCGGCGCAAGCTGGCCATATAATTACGATGTGGACGAAGACTCTTTTTTCGGCAAACTTCGCTCCAAAACGCAAATGACTTTCGACCTTCCCACTGCAGCGCAGTGGGAGTACGCCTGCAGGGCAGGCACGACTACGGCGCTGAACAGCGGGAAGAATTTAACGGATAAATATGATTGCCCAGAAATGGATGAAGTTGGACGTTATTATTACAATGGCGGCTCCAATAACTATCATGCCGCCGTCGGTTCTTATCTTCCCAACGCCTGGGGTCTCTACGATATGCACGGCAATGTTTGGGAGTGGTGCTTGGATTGGTATGCTGCGTATGATGGCGCGGAGACAGAACCAGTAGGCGCGAGCTCAGGCAGCTATCGTGTGGTCAGGGGCGGGTGCTGGTACCGCTATGCCAACCAATGTCGCTCTGCCCTCCAAAACGGCAACACCACCCCCGACCACACTTACGAAGACTGCGGCTTTCGTGTTGTCCTAGTTCAAAATGTGTTTTCCGGACAGAAAAATAAAAAGGATTTTGAGTTTGAGATCAAATCCGGGACAGAAAACACTCTGCCGATTTTTGAAGTCAAGCTGTATGGGAAACTGGCGAACGGCACAGAAAAGCCTTTGGATGAAATGGGTGAAATCGAATATGACGGAGCCAGCGGAATAGTGGTGGGAGCGGGTCTGCATAAATTGACCTGGACCCCGGACACGGCTTACACCAACATAATGGATGAAGTTGAATTGAGAGTCGAATACGAGGATGTGACAGAACAATCGGCATATCTCGTTCTGGATACAACTAGCAATAAGATGCGCGTCTCACCGGAAGGACCTGATACTTCGGATGACACATGCCGCACAGATGAACTCTGGCTCAGAAGGATCGAGCCGGGAACGTTTATCATGGGATCTCCCGAGGACGAATTGGGCAGAAGCAACGAAGAGACTCAGCACGAAGCAACGCTTACAAAAGTCTATTACATAGGCGTCTTTGAAATGACGCAGAAGCAATTCCAGAATATTTTTGGTGAAAATCCTTCGTCTTACGAGGGCGCTGTGAGGCCGGTGGAAGAAGTTTCCTACAAGATGCTCAGAGGACCTGCAAAAGGTTCCGCCTGGCCGGAGGATCACGGAGTTGACGAATGGAGTTTCATGGGACAATTGCGGAAAAAGGCGGGAAACGTCTTCGATCTGCCCACAGAAGCACAGTGGGAGTATGCCTGCAGGGCAGGCACGACCACCGCGCTGAACGATGGTAACAATATTACCAATACGGTCAGCGACGGCTGCCTGGCAAAGTTGGCTCGTTACTATTATAACCGCGACGACGGCAAAGGCGGATTTAGCGAACATACCACAGTTGGCTCCTATCTACCCAACGCTTGGGGTCTCTATGACATGCACGGCAACGTGTGGGAATGGTGCTTGGATTGGTACGGCCAATACGCCGGTGCGGAAACCGACCCCGCGGGCGCAAACTCAGGCAGCTCCCGTGTGCTCCGGGGCGGGGGCTGGGGCTTCTACCCCAACCTCTGCCGCTCTGCCAGCCGCACAAGCTTCGACCCCGATTCTGACCCTGGCGTCGTCAACCTCGGCTTCGGCTTCCGTGCGGTCATAACTCAATAATGAGACGTTTAGATGGCGTTGCCTTTGGCGGCGCAGTAGACCGCTTCGGCGACCGCTCTGGTCACTTCGCGGTCGAGAGCGGGCGGGATCACGTAATCCGGCTTTA
>Ga0265298_10007497_pt1 | contig 13250 bp, 16 predicted proteins | sample AusTroGonzalo_MG_3_FD_193486 | JGI IMG/M metagenome (GOLD analysis project Ga0265298, IMG submission 193486) | Bovine rumen microbial communities from tropical cattle in Woodstock, Queensland, Australia - Gonzalo_01 | ecosystem: Host-associated > Mammals > Digestive system > Stomach > Rumen ... | reverse complement strand
CTCTTTTACACACGCGGAGCTGATTTTTGAACTTTGCCGGTGCGTGCCGGCGTTGTGTCCGGACACAAGATGCGTCATGCCGGCGCCCATGGGTGCTGTGCTGACGATTCCGGACGATCATGGAGAGGATGATCATGGGACTTACTTCGACGGAAAAGCGGCTCAGAGAGGCAATGAAGTCGCTGAAAACCTGGAAGCCGGAGTTTGCGGACGCGGTGAAGATCTGCGCGGATCTGATGGATCAGTACCGCGGGCTGAACGCGGCGATCGCCGCCGGCACGTATCAGATGTTTGACCTGACGGAAACCGGCGGCACCCGGAAGAGCGCGGCGGTGACGACCGCGGAGGGGCTGCGCCGGGATATCCTGGCATACCTGAAGGAGCTGGGGCTGACGACGCTGGCCGTGAAACGGCTGGATGCCCAGGAGAATCTGCCGGAGAGCAATGTGCTGGCGGACGCGCTGAGACGGCTGGGTGATGGCGCGTGATCAAAGGGAAGTACGCCGCGGAGGTCGAGGCCTATGTGGACGGCCTGATCAGCGGCGGAATTGTCGCGGAAGAGGATCGGATCCTGGCGGCCCGGCGCTTCCGGGTGATGTGCGCGGATCCGAAGTATGAAGTCCGGACGCGGGACGCGGATTTCGTGATCGGGATCATCGAAGGCACGATGGTCCACCGCCAGGGCGAGAAGCTGGACGGCACGCCGCTGCGAAATACGCCCTTTTTGCTGGAGGCATGGCAGAAGTTCTGTGTGTACGGAATGCTCTGCTTTTTTTATGCCGGCACGCAGGAGCGTGTGGTTAAGGAAGCGCTGATCTTTGTTCCCAGGAAGAACGGCAAGACGGCTTTCATCATGGGGCTCAGTTTCGGGCTGGCCGTCCTGGAGCGGATGAGCGGCGCGAAGGTTTACGTGGTGGGCGCCGCGCTGAAGCAAGCGCGGGAGACTTTCGACGGCTGGCTCTACAACGTGGAGCATCACCTGTACGCCGACCGGAAGGCGGCGAACAAGGACGGATGGCGGATCCTGGACAATGCCGCGGAGCACAAGATCCTCAATGAGGCGCTTGCCGGCGGAAGCGTATCACTAAACGCCCTGGCGAGCAATCCGGACGCGCAGGACTCTTTTAACTGCAACATCGTGATCGCCGACGAGATCCACGCGTACAAGAGCCCGAAGCAATACAACATCCTGAAGGAAGCGACAAAGGCCTACACGAACAAGCTGGTGATCGCGATCACGACCGCCGGCGACGACGGGACGAGCTTCTGCGCCCAGCGCCTGAAGTATGCCCAGAGCGTGCTGCGGGGCAAGTATGAAAACGAGAACCTGTTCGCCTTCCTGTGCCATGCGGAACAGGATGAGAAGGGCAACGTGGATATCCTGGATCCGGTGCAGCACCAGAAGGCTAATCCGTCCTACGGTGTGACGATCCGCCCGGCGGACATCATGAACGACGCACAGCAGGCTGCGGACGATCCGCAGCAGCGGAAAGATTTCCTGGCGAAAAGCCTGAACATCTTCACGGCCCAGATGAAGGCGTACTTCCAGATCGCGACCTTCAGATGGTCGGATGCGAAGGCCGGGGAAGCGCTGGGCATTGATCCGGACTGGAGCCTGGACGACAAGATCCGGCATATCCTGAAGCTGCCGATCAGCTGGTACGGCGGCGCGGACCTGTCAAAACTGCACGACCTGACGGCGGCGTGCCTGTACGGCACCTATAAGGATATCGACATTGTGCTGCCGCACGCCTGGTTTCCGATCGTGGCGGCGCATATCAAAGCAGACCAGGACAATATCCCGCTGTTCGGCTGGAAGGACGATGGATGGCTGGATATGTGCAACGCGCCGACGAACAACCACAGCGACGTGGTGCGGTGGTTCACGGACAGGCGGCAGCAGGGATTCAGGATCCGGCAGATCGGCCACGACCGGAAGTTCTGCCGGGAGTACTTCATCGGCATGAAGGCCGCCGGCTTCACGGTGGTGGATCAGCCACAGTACCATTACAAAAAATCAGAGGGATTCCGGCGCATTGAGCAAAAGGCGCTCAACGGGCTTTTTTATTACTTCGGCAGCGAGGCGTATGAGTATTGCGTCCAGAACGTGCTGGCGGAGGAAAAGACGGATGATTTGATCCAGTACGGAAAGATTGAAGACAACAGGCGCATCGACATTTTCGACGCGTCCGTGTTTGCCGCGGTCCGGATGCTGGAGTGCCTGGAAAAAAGCGGAAAGGCCAGCAGCTGGTTCGGATCTGAACCGACGGCCGGGAAGTAAACGGAGGATGACGGTGAGATGAGCAGATTTGAACAGCTCCGCAGCTGGTGGAACGACCGCCCCGGGCGGAAGCCTGACCAGGTGCGGGAGAATCTGGATCTGAAAACAACGCAGGGGATCGCGCTGTGGCTTGGGAAGGACGATATCAAATGCGCCGGATATACGCGGCTGTGCGACAATCCGGAGATCATGACGGCCTGCCTGCGGATCGCGGAGCTGATCGGCAGCATGACGATCTACCTGATGAACAACACGGACAACGGGGATGTGCGGATCGTCAATGAGCTGAGCCGGAAGATCGATATCGAGCCCTGCCGGAACATGACGCGCATGGAGTGGATGACGGCGATCGTGATGAACCTGCTGCTGTACGGCAACGGGAACAGCATCGTCGTGCCGCATACCAGCGGCGGCATCCTGCAGGATCTGGAGCCGATCGGCGCGGATCGGGTGACGCTTCAGGCGAAGACGGGCAGTTACCGGGATTATTCCGTGCTGATCGACGGCCGGGCACATAACCCGGAGGATCTGATGCACTTCACCTACAATCCGGATCCGCAATATCTGTGGAAGGGCCGCGGGCTCACTGTTGTGCTTAAGGATGTGGCGAACAACATCAAGCAGGCCCAGAAGACGGAAAACGCCTTCATGAGCAGCGAGTGGAAGCCGTCGATCATTGTGAAGGTGGACGGCCTGACGGATGAGTTCTCCAGCCCCGCCGGCAGGGAAAAACTGCTGGACAGCTATATTAAGCCGCCATATCCCGGCGCGCCCTGGATGATTCCGTCCGAGGCTTTTGATGTTGTGGAAGTCCGGCCGCTGTCGCTGCAGGATCTGGCCATTAAGGACACAGTGGAGCTGGACAAGAAAACCATCGCGATGGTGATCGGCGTGCCGGCGTTCCTGCTTGGCGTCGGCGATTTCAATCGGGACGAGTGGAACAACTTCGTGCAGACGAAGGTGCGGGCCATCGTGACCGGGATCCAGCAGGAAATGACCAGGGCGCTGATCATCAGCCCGAAGTGGTACCTGCAGCTGAACCTGTGGAGCCTGATGGATTATGACCTGGCGAGCGTGAGCAGCATCCTGCTGGCCGGCGCGGACCGCGGATACGTCTGCGGCGACGAGTGGCGCGACCGGATGCATATGGCGCCGGCAGGCCTGAAAGAGTACAAGGTGCTGGAGAATTATATCCCGTATGAGGATTCCGGGAAACAGAAGAAGCTGATCCAGGATGATTGAACGGCGCGGGCTTTTGCCGCATCCGCCGCAGACGCACGGGACGTGCGGGCTGTGCGGAGCGCATAACAGGGATCTGTACATGATCGCCGCGGGCGATTATATCGGCTGGGCCTGCGGGGAGTGCCGGCGGCAGCTGCGGGACAGTTTCATCCGGCAGTTTTGCGGCACCGTGGAGCATACGGAGCCGGGCGAATAAGGAGGAAGAACGAATGGCATACAGGTGCGAACAGGCGATCATCGGCCGGGCAGAGGAACCGATCCGATGCAAGGTAAGCGGCAGCGTGTGTGCCCATCAGCGGATGTGCCTGATGGAGGGGCGGATCGTGCTGACGGACGGGGCGCTGCGGTGCCCGGCGAGGGACGGGAAGCTGCCGGAGAAACCGGCGGCCGCCACGGCGGAAGCGCCGGCGGCAAAGGTCAGGAAGACGGCCGAAAAGGCCCCGGCGAAAAAGCCGGCAGCGACAAGGAGGAAAACGAAATGATCACCAGAAACAAAGATCGGCAGGTGCGGGCTGTAGCGACGAAGTTCCAGACCCGCGAGGAAAACGATGAGCTGCACATCTGCGGCTATTTTGCTGTGTTTGACGGCGTGTATGAAGTCTGGCCCGGAGCAACCGAGAGCGTAGATCGTCACGCCTTCGACAATAGCCTGGGCGGAGACATCCGGGCACTTACCAATCATGACACTACTTTGGTCCTGGGCCGCACGAAGGCCCACACGCTTGATTTGCGCGTGGACGAGCACGGACTGTGGGGCGACATCACGATCAATCCGAACGATCAGGATGCCATGAACCTGTACGAGCGCGTTAAACGCGGCGATGTGGACCAGTGTAGCTTCGGATTCGATATCATCAGCGAGGAAACCGATTTCCGGGATGATGGGTCGATCCACTGGACACTGACAGAAGTAGATCTTCATGAGGTAACGTGCTGCACGTTCCCCGCATACCAGAGCACGAATATCTCCGCCAGGGAGGAGCAGTTCCGGGAGCTGAGCGAAAGACGCCTGAACGACTGGAAAACCTCCGCGCTGGCGAGAGTAAGAAAGGAGGCCAATTAATATGGCCTTGAAAACTTTGATGCTGAAGCGTCAGATCGATCTGAAGAAGAAGGCCCTGGGCGAGCTCAACGATCAGCTGGCGGGATTTGCCACGCGGGAAGCTGAGTTGGAGCAGGCCATCTCCGAAGTGGAGAATGACGAACAGCGCAACGCAGTGGAGAGTGAAATCTCCGCTTTTGAGACTGAGCGTTCCGAAGCCCAGACGGCCGCGGACCAGCTGACGGAGGAGATCCGGAACCTGGAAAGCGAGCTGGAGAATGAGGAAGCCCAGCAGACCACTGAGCCGGCTGCTGCCGGCACACCCGCCGCTGCGGAACCCGCCGCGGACGAAAACAGAGGAGGATACACCATTATGAACCGTCGTTTCCGTGACTTTAACCTCCAGGAACGGGAAGCGTTCCTGGCCAATGAACAGGTGCGCAGCTTCCTGGGCGAAGTACGCAGCGCCATGGCCGAAAAGCGCGCCCTGAGCGGCGTCGGCCTGACCATCCCTGAAGTGATGCTAGGCCTGATCCGTGAAGAGATGGCCGCCGCCTCCAAGCTGCTCCGGTTCGTCGACCTGCGCAGCGTCGCCGGCAAGGGCCGCCAGAACGTCATGGGCAAGATCTCCGAGGGCGTCTGGACCGAAATGTGCGCCAACCTGAACGAGCTGAACCTGGCCTTCAACCAGATCGAAGTGGACGGCTACAAGGTCGGCGGCTTCGTTGTGGTCTGCAACGCCGTGCTGGAAGACAGCGACATCGCCCTGGCGAATGAGATCATCACCGCCATCGGCAAGGCCATCGCGAAGGCCCTGGACAAGGCGATCCTGTTCGGCGACGGCTCCAAGAAGCCCGTCGGTATCGCGACCCGTCTGGCCGCGTCTTCTTCTCCCGCCTGGTGGGGCGCCAATGAGCCCGCTTTCACCGACCTGCACACCAGCAATATCCAGACTATCAACGTGAACGCCCAGAGCGGCGCCGCGTTCTTCATCGCTCTGCTGGCCAAGCTGGGCATCGCGAAGCCGAAGTACTCCGGTGAGGGCCTGTTCTGGGCGATGAACCGGAAGACCCACCTGGATATCCTGGCGAAGGCCCTGGCTGTGAACGCCAACGGCGCCTATGTCGCCGGTACCAACCTGATGCCCATCATCGGCGGCGAAGTGGTCGAGTTCGATGATGACGAAATGCAGGACTACGAGATCATCGGCGGCTTCGGCGGCAACTATCTGCTGGCTGAACGCGCCGGGATCGAGTTTGATTCCAGCAAGGAGTTCCTGTTCACCCAGGATCAGACCGTATTCAAGGGCACTGCCCGCTATGACGGACGCCCGACGGCCGGCGAAGCCTTCGTGATCGTGAACTACAACAACACCTCTCCGACGACCTCCGCGACATTCGCCGATGACGACGCGAACAGCGTGCAGGACATTCGGCTGAACACCCACACGGGCGCGATCAGCGGCACCGGCACTCTGAAGCTGAAGGCGATCACCGAGCCCGGCAAGGGCACCGTGACATGGGCGACCGGTGACAGCGACATCGCGACCGTCAGCAGCGCCGGCCTGGTGACCGGTGTTTCCGCCGGCACGGCCGTGATCACTGCGACCTGCAACGGCCTGACCGACAGCTGCACGGTGACTGTGTCCTGACCTGACGGGCAGGCGAATGACGGATAAGGAGATTATGAAAGTATGCGGACGCTGATCGCTGTGCCGTGCATGGACACGGTGCATACACTTTTCTTTGCCTCTTTCACTTCCATGCGGAAGCCGGAGGGAACGGAAGTCGGCATCGCCAGCTGCTCTCTGGTCTATGAAGCCCGGCATACGCTTGCGCGGAAGGCTATGGATGAAGGATTCGACCGGGTGCTGTGGCTTGACAGCGACATGAACTTCCAGCCTGATCTTCTGGAGCGGTTCTCCGCCGACCTGGATACCGGGCTGGAGTTCGTGAGCGGAGTCTACTTTTCCCGAAAGAATCCGGTAACACCGATTGTTTATGAAGTCTGCCATCCGACGGTCCTGAAGGACGGGAATCTGTTCCCGACCGTGGAAAGCGTGAAGGAAATCCCGGAGGATCTGTTTGAGATTGAAGGATGCGGATTCGGTGCGGTGATGATGACAACGGATCTGATCCGCCGCACCGGCCCGCTCCCCTTCTTCCCGATGGACAAGTACGGCGAGGATCTGAGCTTTTGCCGGAAGGCCAGGGCGGCAGGCGCGAAACTGTACTGTGACGGCAGGATCAGGCTGGACCATATCGGATCCACGCTGATCAATTACGATACCTGGATCAAGTCAAAGGGGTGAGGAACATGAGCGTAAATACACGGGACGCGCTGGCGCTGGTGAAGCACCGGCTGAACCGGCTGCCCGGAGATACTTCCCTGGATACTTATCTGGGATATCGGATTAACGCCGCGATCGAGGAACTGGAGCGCACAGGGATCACACTGGACGACGGGAATGAAGATCTGCTGCTGGTGGTCGATATGACGGTCTGGCAGTACCAGAACCGGGACAGCGGAGCCGGGATGCCGGAATGGCTGAGGCTCAGGCGCCGGGAGAGGTGGCTGCAGCAGAATCGGGAGGCGGCGGGCGATGATTCTTGATACAGGTATCTGTACTGTTTTCCGGAAGGCGGACACCTCCGCGGCCGGCGCCATGCCGGTGATGAGCTATACGCCGATCTGGTGCAGCTGGTACAGGGAATTGAGCTATGAGACAGCGCCGGCATGGCCGACAGACGGACGGACGGAACAGAAAGCGGACGGGCGGATCAGGATCCTGCAGGATCGGGCCATTGCCAAGGACGACGTTGTGATCCTGGAGCAGCTGGCGGCCTACAAGGACAGATCCCAGAACGCCAAGGTATACCGGATTACCCGCGCATACCACGGCATGGATGACGACGGCCCGACGCAGATCTCCGACCTGATGCTGGAGGTGATTGAGCCGTGACGCTGACCGAAATCAAAACGCTGCTTGTCAGCGCGGATCCCGGTATCAAGCATTATTTCTCCAAGAGCACGGCGAGCGCCTACTCATACTGGGAGGAGACTCAGCTGCTGCCGCACATGGAGGATGACCGGCATATCGAAGCGTGGAGATTCTACGTGCACCGGTTTACAAAGGAGGAAGACGACGCGACTGCCGCGGCGATTTTCCAGGCGCTCGACGCGGATCCGCGGATCAGCGTCCGCTGGGTCCAGGGAGGATATGAACAGGATACCGGATATCTGCATCATATCTTTGAATGTGAGGGATAACCGTGGCAAGCATGGACACTTCCGGACTGGACGATCTTGTAAACGAAATGCGGAGGCTCGGCCAGATGGACGGCCCTGTCGTGGCTGAAATGCTGGATACGGCAGCGGAGATTGTCCGCGAAAGCTGGCGTGAATCTGCGGAAGCACACGGGCACGTAGATACCGGCGCGATGATCGCTTCCATTGACTTCCCCGTCAAAGGGGACGCAAGGACGCTTTACCGGGAAATCTATCCGCAGGGGAACGACGGAAAGGGCGTAAGCAACGCCATGAAAGCGTTTATCCTGCACTACGGAAAATCAAATATGGCGGGCAGCTACTGGGTGGACGACGCCGAGCGAAAAGCCGGGCCGAAAGCCATTGAAGCCTGCCAGGAAATTTGGGACCGCTTCCTGCAATCCGGAGGCGGTTAACTTTTTAAGGAGGAAAACCATATGGCTATGATTGGTATGCGGCACGTTGTGGCCGCTCCTTTCTCTACGCAGACGCCCGGCTCCGCGCCCACGTACAGCGCCGGGTTCGATGTCGGCGGCGCGATCAGCGCGAATCTGACGAAGAACCGCAACACGAACGGCGATCTGTACTATGACGACGCCCTGGGCGAATCCGACCAGGGGCTGATCAGCCTCGGCCTGGAGCTGGGGGTTGACGAACTGACGGAGGATGTGCTGGACAAGATGGGCATCCTGAAAGCCGTCAGTACCGGCAGCCCGCTCGTGACGACCTACTATGAGACGACCGCGAACCCGAAGCCGCTGGGCATCGGATATATGCGCGTGCGCCAGAAGCATAACGTTGTCAAGTATCAGGCGATCTGGATCTACAAGATGCAGTTCACGATGGACAGCGAGACGGCCCAGACCAAGGGCGAGAGCATCCAGTGGCAGACGCCCACCGTGACCGGGAAGGGCTTCGGGCTGGATCTTGATTCCAGCGGTGAGCTGACCTTCCGCGCGGTGCGGTCCTTCGATACCGAATCCGCGGCGAAGTCCTATCTGGACGGCCTTGCCGGCATTACCAGAACCTGACCAAACTACGCGCCCGGACAGGGAAGAGGCCCCTGTCCGGGTTTTTTATGACATGGAGAGGAAAAACGATGGAGAGTATTGTTAATATGCGGACCGTCAAAATCGGCGGGCGCGAAATCAAGCTGGCGTTCCCTCTGACCGCCTATATCCGGGTGCAGAAACAGATTGAAGGATTCGACATCAGCGACGTCGGAAAGATCGCCGGCGATCCGGAAAAGATGGTCGAGCTTCTGTATATCATGGCGGAGAGCGCGGCAAAACTGAACGGGGAACAGATGGACATTGACAGGGAATGGATCGCGCTTCATATCCCGATCAATACGCGGAAGCTGATCTCCCTCCAGATCGCCATTATCAAGACAACGGCGGAATGGATGGAGATGGAGGCGGAACTGGACGCGGACGAAGAGCGGGAGGTTGATCTCGTTCTTCAGGAAATTCAAAAAAAAAGAGTGAAAACAGACTCACCTGGCGGAAAATCGTCTCCTACGGACTGATCGCTGGGCTGAGGGTTGAGGAAATGCAGGATATGCCGCCGGGGCTGATCCTGGATCTTTTTATTTTCCGGCGGAATTATGACGACGTGGAGCACGGCGTAACGCGGGAGGCTCCGCGGATCTACGACTAAGGGGGCTGCGGGATGGGCGACATCAGAACCAAATTCACGATTGAAGGCGAGCAGCAGTACCGCAGCGCGATGACCAACGCGGCGAACGCGATCAAGGTACTGAACGCGGAGCAGAAACTGGCGAAAGCCTCGTTTCAGCAGACCGGGGACGCGGAGAAGTATGCCGCCCAGCAGTCCGATATCCTGAAGCAGAAGATCGAGGCGCAGAAGAACGCGGTCAAGGCCGCGCAGCAGGCCTTGAAGCAGCTGAGCGATAACGGTGTGGCGGAGAACAGCCGGCAGTTCCAGCAGTGGCAGATTAAGCTGGCGAACGCGCAGACGTCCCTGACAAAGATGGAGACGGAGCTGCAGAACGTCAACAGCACGATGGACACGACGACGCAGACCGCCGATAAGACGGGGACGTCCATCGAGGCCATCGGGAAGAAAGTATCCTTTGACGGCGTCATCAACGGGATCGGAAAAATCACCGGCGCCCTGGAGGCAGCTGCCCAGAAGGTCAAAGAGCTGGGTTCTGATCTGGTGAACTTTACCAGGGACGCGGCAAGCGCGGCGGATGAGATCGCGACAACGGCAACCGTATACGGCTACAGCACGCAGGACGTTCAGCGGATGCAGTACACGGCGGATATCCTTGACACGTCTTTTGAAGACATCATGAAGAGCCAGAAAAAGCTCAGGCGTGGCATGGGAGACGGTACGCTGACGGATATCCTGCGGGATCTGCGCGTAACGGCGACTGAGCTGAAGGATACCGGCGACGGAATCCTGGAATTTGTGCCGAAGGACGCAGATACGCTCTTCTGGGAAGTCGGCGACGCGCTGCTGCATATGACCGACGCGTTTGACAAGGAAAACGCAGCGCAAAAGCTATTCGGACGGAGCTGGGAGAAGCTGAATCCTATTTTTAACAGCGACTGGTCATCGCCGGATAACTATCTTGGTCAGGCTTTTAACAGCGCCAGGGAATATTACGACGCCGTGATGGCTTCCTGGGATGTCAACAGTGACGAAACCATCCAGAATCTGACGAAATATGATGATGCGATCCAGAAATTGCAGAACAATTTCGACACGTTGAAGCTGGCTGTATCCGGAGAACTCGCGCCGGCGTTCACGGAAGTCACGAACCTGATCAGCGGCATGGTTTCAGAGCTGAACAAGTACCTGGAATCTGACGAAGGCAAGGAGAAAATGAAGGCCCTCAGCGACGCGCTGGTGGAGCTGTTCTCCGGGCTGAAGGACGTGGACTTCGGAAAGGCGCTGGAAGCTGTGACCGGCGCGATTGACGGATTCACAAAAGGCCTGCAGTGGATCGGCGATAACTGGGAGACGGTTGTAAGCGGTATTACGGCGCTGGCGACTGCATTCGGCGCGCTGAAAATCTCAGAAACCGTTCTGACCTTCATGCAGCTGCTGGCCAGCGGAAAGTATCTGTTCAGCAATGGCCAGCTGACCGGCTACAATGCCGGCGGTGGTGGCGTCGAGAGCTCCGCCGGATCAACTCTCGGCAAAGGGCTGCTGACATCCGGCGCGAAGGTCACGATGGCCGGCGGCATATCCCAGCTTGCACAGTTCTCAAGCTATAACGGCGGCCCTGTCTGGGACTGGCTGACGCATGAGAGCCCGCTTGGCACGATCTTCCAGGGCGTCGAGTCCATCGGCGACTGGTGGAGCCGGATGCTGAAGGAACAGCAGGAACGGACGGACACGTTCGGAGACAACTGGAACCCGGACAGCGAAAACGCAAACGTGGTCGCGAAGTTTGTCGGCGAGATCCGTGACGTGTACCAGAATCAGATCGATTACTGGGAGCAGATCGGCGACGTGCTGCGGGAAGCAGCAAAGGCGCAGGAAGAGGCCGAACAGAGAGAAAACGAACAGCCTCCGAAGGAGAAGCTGAACCTGGACGATTATACGGACTGGGTGCTCGGCGATGAATGGAGCATCGAAGAGATCCAGGCAGCGATGGCTGAACGGAACGGCGGGAAGGCCGTCGAGGTTCCGACGGAGCCGGACGTGGCGGATGACGCGACGGAAAAGATCGAGGAAAAGATCGGGACTGTAACGGTTCCGGTCAATTTGGTTTTGGCCGGCGGCGGCAGCGGCATGGTGCCGTTCCCGATTGAAGGCTTCCACGCCAACGGCCTGCCGTTTGTGCCTTTCGACAATTACCTGGCGCTGTTGCACCGAGGCGAGCGGGTGCTGCCGGCGAGCCAGAACAGGAACTATACCTACAACAGCAACAACTACTTCGGCAATGTAAACCTGAATAATGGGATGCAGGTCGAAGCGCTGTGCGATTCCATTGACCGCCATAACCGGATGGCGATGAGAGGCTTCGGCGAATAAGGAGGGCGGAGGATGCATTACAGTTTTACCTGGAACGGCGTAAACAGCTGGAACAAGGGAATCCGCCTGCAGGAAATGCCGCAGATCGTCCGGCCGGAGGAACGTATCAGCCATGTGACGATACCGGGCCGGAGCGGCGAGCTGACGCTCACGGAAGGGAATGACATCTATAACAGCTATATACAGACGATCCCGCTGCTGGCGTACAACGTGACGGATGTGGCGGAGCTGGAGCGATGGCTGCGCGGGAACGGGTACGTATCTTTCTGCAGCCAGCCGGAGCTGAAGCAGAAGGCGCGGGTGATCAACGCCGTCGAGTTTAAGAAGCACAGCCGGAACAGCGACTGGTGGGAGGCGCAGGTGCAGTTTTACTGTGAGCCGCTGAAGGAGCAGGTGCTGGAGGAACAGGTTTTCATCACGTCCAGCGGGACGACGGTAACCAATCCGGGGGACATCGAGAGCCGGCCGCTGATGCAGATCTTCGGAAGCGGGCAGGTGACGATCACCGCCGGCGGGCGGACGATCACCGTCTACAACGCGACGGACGGGATGCAGATTGATTGCGAGGCGGAGTGGATTATCTCCGGCGGCGTGCCGCAGATGGGCGCCTGCACGGGAGACTTCCCGCGGATCCCGGCGGGGGAGAGCACAGTACAGTTTACAGGGAGTATCACAGAGCTGGTGATCGCCGGGAGATGGCGGTATCTGTAAGGAGATGAAAGAAAAGTGATTGAGCTTTACGCGAAGGGAACAACCGATTTCAGCAAGCATGGAATCAGTCTGCACCCGCAGGAGTCTTCGGTTACTTTTCAGGAAAACGGACGGTTCGACATGGAGCTTGTCGTGCCGGCAGGCCAGGGATATGACAGCTTCGATTACGGGCAGATCCTGAAGGCTTCCGTGCCGCCGCAGCATCTGGATGCGGTGAACCTGGGCACGGTCACGTACTGGATCGTTGCGGCGGCGAACGGATCCAACCTGTACAGCGAGCTGCCGAAGTCCGTGGCCATCAGCTACAACCCGTGGCAGGCGCTGCGGAGCTATTCGGTGAACGACAAAGTCACCTACAACAAGCAGAACTACAGATGCACAACCGGGCACGGCGGACTCTCAACGCCGCCGCCCCAGAATCCGACGCTGTGGACGACGATCTCGAACTCGACGACGGACAGCGGCAAGATCGCCGCGGCGCTGGCGTGCGGGGCGCTGATCATGAAGACCGCGGACTTTAACGCGACCTACATGGAAGCGACCACGATGGACGGGATCAGCGGGTATATCGCGATCGCGGACTGCGAGGCGCGGGGCGACAGCGAAGACAGGATCATCCCGGCCAGGGATATCACGGAGCAGAACTTCATCATCACGGACATACGGAAGGAAGACAAGGACCGGACGATCCGGATC
>Ga0265298_10007495_pt1 | contig 13253 bp, 9 predicted proteins | sample AusTroGonzalo_MG_3_FD_193486 | JGI IMG/M metagenome (GOLD analysis project Ga0265298, IMG submission 193486) | Bovine rumen microbial communities from tropical cattle in Woodstock, Queensland, Australia - Gonzalo_01 | ecosystem: Host-associated > Mammals > Digestive system > Stomach > Rumen ... | reverse complement strand
ATAGTCCTGCATCTGGCCCATGTACGTGGAGCTTGTAACTTCCGCCTTTACATCCCCGTCATCCGCCAGTTCGATGGCTTCCGGACGGATCACCACTTCTACTGTATCGCCGGGATTCAATTCGCCCTGAATACACTTTGAGGTGAATTCCTGGCCGAACATTTCCACCACCGCCGTTCCGATCACCAGACCGGGGCCGGCCTTGCTCTCCAGCTTCTTGCCCTGGCTGCTGACGCTCTTCACTTTGGCCGGTACAAAGTTGGCGCTGCCGATGAAGTCCGCCACAAAGTGGGAAGCGGGATACTGGTAAATTTCCGTGGGGCTGCCCACCTGCTCGATCTTGCCGCCGTTCATGATAATGACCTTGTCGGAAAGAGCCATGGCTTCGCTCTGGTCGTGGGTCACATATACGCTGGTGATGCCGATGCGCTGCTGGATCTTGCGGATCTCCGTGCGCATGTATACCCGGAGCTTGGCGTCCAGGTTGGACAGGGGTTCGTCAAAGAGCAGCACCGCCGGTTCCATGACCAGGGCCCGGGCCAGGGCCACACGCTGCTGCTGACCGCCGGACAGCTGGTTGGGCATGCGGTGTTCCATGCCTTTCAGACCTACCAGGTCCAGCATCTTCATTACCTTTTCTTCGATGGTCTTCTTGTCCATCTTCTTATTTACAAGGCCGTAGCCCACGTTATCAAACACATCATAATGGGGGAACAGCGCATAACTCTGGAACACCATGCTGGAATCCCGTTTGTCCGGGGTCAGCTCGTTGATGCGCGCACCGTCCAGCAGGATCTCGCCTTCGCTGATGCCCTCGAAGCCCGCAATCATACGCAGGGTCGTGGTCTTGCCGCAGCCGGAAGGTCCCAGCAGGGTCACGAACTGGCCGCTGGCGATATCCACGTTAATGTGGTCCACCGCCAAAAAGGTGCCGGTGCCTTCATGGGTCACATATTCTTTCGTCAGATTCTTTAATTGAATGCTTGCCTGTTTTGCCATTTTCAAATTCTCCTTTATTTACGCCTGACTTTTCTGGGGGTTGCTGCCCAGCCGGTTCAACAACAGTTTAATTACAACAATTGCCACATATACGATAAGGATCAGGATGGTGGAGAAGGCCGAAGCCACACCGAACTGGTTGTCTTCCACCTGGTCCAGGATCAGGACCGTCAGCAGGCTGTAGTTGGCGGACACCAGGAAGATGACCGCACTGATACTGGTCATGCTGCGGATGAAGGAGTAGATCAGGCCGCCGAAGAAAGCGCTCTTGATCAGGGGCAGGGTCACCGTGGTGAAGACCCGGCTGGCATTGGAACCAAGGTCCGCCGCCGCTTCCTCGATGCTGGGATCGATCTGCTGCAGGCTGCTTTCACCGGCCCGGATGCCGATGGGCAGGGCCCGGATGACAAACGCCGCGATCAGGATGGCCGCCGTTCCGGTCAGCTGTACGGGAGGCTCGTTGAAGGTCAGGATGTAGCCGATACCGATTACGGTACCCGGTACCGCGATACTCAGCAGGGACGAGAAGTTGATGAAGCCCCGGCCGATGAATTTCTTACGTACTACAAGGTAGGCGATGATCATGCCCAGGATACCGGCGATGGGGGTTGCGATGATGCTCAGCAGCGTAGTGTCCTTGATGGCGTCCATGCCAACTTCCAGCGCGTATTTGTAATGAGCTGTGGTGAAGCTGTAGTCAACGCCCCACATCTTGATGAAGGAGGCGATGGGAATCAGGATGTAGATAGCCAGCACGATGGCGGTCACCAGGAAGCAGAAGCCGCCCACCAGACCTAAAATCTGGGGATCGTCAATCATGGTGCGTTCCCGGGAGGCCTTGCCGGTTACGGTTACGTAGGTTTTCTTTTCAATCCAGTACTTGGACAGGACGAACAGGATGATGGCGATGTCCAGCAGCACTACCGCAACTGCGGCGCCGCCCTGTACATCGTAGCTGCCGATGGCCTGCAGGTACACCTGGGTAGCCAGGGTGGAGAAGTTGCCGCCGATGGCCATGGGGTTGGCGAAGTCGGCCACCGATTTAATGAACACCAGCAGGAAGGCGTTGGCGATACCGGGCCGTACCAGAGGGATCGTCACCGAACTGAAGGTGCGCCACTTGGAAGAACCCAGGTCCCGGGCCGCGTCCTCAATGCTGGGGTCGATAGACTGCAGCATGCCTGCCAGCAGCAGGAAGGCGATGGGGAAATAGGAGATCGTCTGTACGAAGATCAGGCCTTTCAGCCCGTAGATGTTGGTGTTGCTCCAGCCCAGCAGGCTGTAAGTCACAAGGCCACGGCTGCCGAACAGCATGATGATGGACAGGGCCACCGAGAAGGGAGGCGATACCATCGGCAGAAGAGCCATCAGGTTAAAGAGCTTCTTGCCTTTGATGGCCAGGTGCGAAGAACAGTAGGCGAAGAGGAAACCCACGCTGGTTGCCAGCACGCCTACGATGATTGCCAGCATCAGGGTATTCACTAACGCCTGATAGGTCTCGCTCATGGTCACGATGTTGATATACGCCTGGAGGCTGAAGTTACCGTCCAGGTCCGTGAAGCTCTGCTTCACCACATTCAAAAGTGGCCAGACCACAAAAACAAAAAGAGCCAGGACCATACCTACCGTGACTGTCGCAATGATCGGATCCCGGAACGTGTTCCTGGTTGTTTTGATCTGATTCGATAAATATGCCGCCAGCTTACCCATTCAGATACCCTCCCCAAAGTTTGAATAGTTTCTTTCTTTTTTTAATTTTATTTTGAATAATTTCTTTCTTTTCTCCATTCTATCCATATATACTTTTTCTGTCAAGAAAAAATTATACGTTTTTATCCTTTATGACACAATTTGTAAAAACATTTAATATTTTCCAAATAATTGTTTCGTTGTCATTTTTTACCTGCAATTGCAATCAATTCTCTTCCTATTATATTATGGGGTCCCGCCAGGTTGTAGTCCGCGATTTCTTCCGCCGTAACCCAGCGCCAGTCGGCAGGCAGCTCGCCTGTTTCTTCTGCTATTGCCTCGCAAACAGTCATCTTCCAGATCTTGTGAGAAAAAACATGTTTAATCTGCTCCAGAGGACGGGAAACTTTCTTAATTTTTACCCCCACCCCAGCCAGCATTTCTTTCAGGGAAGCTTTTCCATTTTTTCCTTCCCCTACACAGTTGGGAAACTCCCACATCCCTGCCAGCAGGCCTTTGGCCGGACGACGGTGAAGGAGATAAAAAGCAGATTCCACTTCGTTATGTGATTTCCCCACACAATCCTGTTTGCTTCCGTTCCACCGTATCACAAATACCGTAACAGGTTCCACCGGTACTTCCTTCTTCGTGACCCGCAAGGGAATCTCTTTTTCCTTCCCTGCCCTTTTCGCCAGACAAACTCCAGACAACGGGCATACCTCGCAGCGGGGCTGGCCGGGAATACAAACGGTGGCCCCCAGATCCATCAGCGCCTCATTAAAGTCGCCGGGGCGCAGGATATCCTGCCGGGCTGCCACCAGAGCGGTAATCTCTTTTTTCACGTTTGCGGAAAGAATGTTTTCTTCAATATTATAAAGGCGGGCAAACACCCGGAGCACGTTGCCGTCCACCGCTGTTTCCCGCTTTCCGTAAGCCATACTGAGAATAGCCCCGGCAGTATACTCGCCGATGCCTTTCAGTTTGCGAATCTCTTCCCTTGTATCCGGCACCTTGCCTTCGTACTTCTCCATGACCTCCCGCACCGCCGTGTGCAGATTTCGAGCACGACTGTAATACCCCAGTCCCTGCCACTGCCGTACCACGTCTTCTTCTTCCGCGGCAGCCAGTGATGGGATATCGGGAAACTGTTCCATCCAGTTTGTATAATACGATTTCACCGCTTCCACTCTTGTCTGCTGCAGCATGATCTCCGAAACCCAAACCTTGTAAGGGTCCCGGGGTGAGTCCGTACGCCAGGGCAAGTCACGTTTGTGTTTGTCGAACCACTGCATCAGGAGGGGTGTCCAGTTATATTTAAAAGGTCTCATTGGTTTCAAGATATTGAACTTATATTTCTCAAATGCATTATAAAGATACATAAAGAGAATGGAATTAAGAACGTTAATGGTGATAGCTCATTTAATAAATTTATAAAAACGCCAAATTATGGTGCTTTTTTATAGGGTGAAAATATATAATTATAAATTCCCATTTTCTTGCAAATGTTAGCAATTACAATTGGGATGATGATGCCCATAAAAATGCTTATCAAATAAATCAATAAAGGATTACTAATTTTCACTAAACGCAAAAAAGATCTGCAAAAAGTAACAAAATATGTGTGTAGCAGATAAATCTCTAAGCAGTACGTGCCAATAAACGATAGAATTCGATTGTCTTCTCCAAGAATTTTATACTGATAAAATGCTCCAAATATACATAGAGAACAACTTAATCCCATAATTATATTGGCAAATTGTATTCTATTGATGTATTTTTCTTGACCTGTGAAAAGAACAAACAGTAATAGTATTATCGGTAATAACCCGAATAAAAGGCCCCTCTTTTTAAGTATATCTAAATTAGTACTTAACAGTATCCCTGTATAGAAAAAAAACATATAATATAAAACTCTGTTCATACAAAATAGTCTTCCATAACGACCAGTAATCCAATAGCTTAATATAGCTAACGCTAATGTAAATAATAGAGTTATTGATTTCTTCTTGTGTATTAACACTTCCCTGCTAAAAATGAAGCACTCTATTATCAACACATATAGATACCAATATAAATCAAGAGGCCTGATGGGGAGCATCAGTAAATTATTTAATGAAGTTTTGTTGTTCACATATCCGCTAAATATCATTTTGGTTGAACATAAAAGAAGACTAAAAACAAAGTATATGCATATCAGATTAATTATTTGTTCCTTTACCTTAATACGCTTTATAGTGCCTGCCTTTGTAAAATATGCATGATAAAACAAAAAACCGCTTATAGTAAAAAATAAAGGCATATGAAAAGCATAAATTATATTATACACCGTATGATGCACATTTGTTACACCTTGACCTAAATAACCATTTGCTACATGGCCTATTACAACTAAAATGATAGCCAGACCTTTAATTGAATCAATAAAACCTAACCTTTCCATTAAGCCTCCATTTTAATTAAAAATGATTATAACAGTGGTTATTCCTAAAGATAAATTTCGCTACAGTTACTGTTATAAGTAAATACATATTAGAGATTAAACTGTACTATCACAGTTTCTGCGTAGCAATCGCTTTGCGCACCTGCTTCATATTATCAATATAATCGTCCATGCGGCGCAGCATTACCCCGGTATAGAGGCAGTCCAGAATCGCCAGGTGCACCAGCCGGGAAGCCATGGCCTCGCTGCGGTAACTGGTCTCCCGGGCCATGCCGGTGAGCACCACGTCCGCCAGTTTAGTCACCGGGGATTTCACATAGCTGGTAATCAGGATAATCTTTGCCTTCCGTTCCCGGGCCAGTTCCAGCACCTTCAATAAATCCCTGCTGGCCCCCGTATGGGAAATGGCGATGACCACATCGTCCGGGTTCAGCAGGCAGGCCGACGTGGCCTGCAGATGGGGATCGCTGTAGGCGTGCACATCCAGCCCGAAACGCACAAAGCGATGGGCGATGTCCTGGGACACCACACTGCTGCCGCCGTAGCCGTAAGCATCAATGCGGTTTGTCCGGGAAATCATATCAATCGCCCGTTCCAGCGCCTTATAATCCAGCATCTTCCGGGTCTCCTGGAGGGCGTCGATCATATCCTGGAACACCTTACGGGTAATATCCAAGGGCGTGTCGTCCGCGCTGACCTCCTGAGACAAGGACTCCGCCGGGGAAAACAGATCCCCTGCCAGGGCCTGCTTCATTCCCTGATACCCGCTAAAGCCCAGCTTCTGGCAGAAGCGGAACACCGTGGCGTCCGCGCTGGAAGTAGCGTCCGCCAGATCGCTCATGGTCATGTGCATCACATCCGCCGGATTCTTCAAAATATAATCCGCCAGCTTCTGTTCCGATTTGGTCAACCCGTTATAGCTGCTACGCAGCAGGGGCAGGCAGGTAGTCTGTTGAAAGTTTTCCATACAAATCCCCCAAAAACAAAACCTGATAAAAATACATCTGCTCCAGTTTGCTCTTTGATAATATTATATCATAATTGCCAGATTGGTTCTAACATAATTATAAAATAAAAACTCCGGCAGATGCCGGAGTTTTTTGTTACAAGTTACCCATTAATCCTCTTCTTCAAATCTTCCACAATCTTCTTTTCAATGGCTTCCGCCGCAGCTTTATCAGCTGCGCTCACTGTTACATACGTCTTCAGTTTCGGTTCCGTCCCGGAAGGACGCACTACAACAGACCCATGGCCTTCCAGCAGGAACTTCAGCACATTTTCTTTGGGCAGTCCGTCGATGCCGGTGTTGTGGTCCAGCAGCGTTTCCACCTTTTGTCCGCCAAATTCCGCAATCCCTGCCGCCTGGAAGTCTTTCATAATTTCTTTCATCTTCGTAAAGCCCGCCGCGCCCTCAAACTGATAGGAATACAACGTGTTCAGGCAGTAGCCGTAAGTCTTGTACAATTCGTCCAGTTTTTCCAGCAGGCTGATGCCTCTGGTCTTATAGTAGCAGAACATTTCACAGATCAGGAAGGCGGCGTCCACCGCGTCTTTGTCCCGCACATAGGACCCGCTCAGGTAGCCGTAGCTTTCTTCAAAACCGAAAATATAAGAATCCGCTTTGCCCTGCTTCTCCAGCAGCCCTATCTGCTCACCGATATATTTGAAGCCTGTGAGCACATTCACCGTGCGCACCCCGTAATGGGTGGCGATCTGCTCCACCATGTCCGTAGTCACAATGGTCTTTACCACCACCGGGTCTTTGGGCATAGTCCCATTTTCTGTCCGGCGGGCGCAAACGTAGTCCGTCAGCAGCATGCCCGTCTGGTTGCCGGAAAGCAGCTGGTAGTTCCCTTCTTTGTCCTTTACCGCAATGCCCATCCGGTCAGAGTCCGGGTCCGTGGCCAGCAGCAGGTCCGCATTGTATTTCGCCGCATACTCCATGCCCAAAGCCATGGCTTCATGAATCTCCGGGTTGGGATAGGGACAGGTGGGGAAGTTTCCGTCCGGCTGTTCCTGTTCTTTCACTACGGTAATATTGGTGTAGCCGGTTTCTTTTAGTGTACGCAGCACCGGTTTCAGACCCGCCCCGTTCAGGGGAGTATACACAATGGCCACATTCTTATCGATGGGTGCGTTTCCCACCACCGACTGCTTCTTTACTTCTTCCACAAAAGCAGTGTACACCTCGTCCGAAATCCAGGCGATGCTGCCATTCTTCAATCCTTCTTCAAAATCCATGCGTTTGCTGTCTGCAAACAAATCCAGCTTGTCAATTTCTCCCAGTACTTCGTTGGCGGCCGCAGTGGTCATCTGGCAGCCGTCCGCGCCATAGACTTTATAGCCATTATATTTGGAAGGATTATGGGAAGCGGTCACCATGATGCCCGCCGCGCACTGTAACGTTCTCGTAGCATAAGAAACGCAGGGAACCGGCATCAGTTCTTTAAAAATGTACGCCTTGATCCCGTTGGCCGCGAACACTTCCGCCGCAATTTTGGCAAACACGTCACTCTTGATGCGACTGTCATAGCTGATGGCGATTTTTCGCTCTTCCGCCGGGAAGTGATTGATTACATAATTACTCAAACCTTGGGAAGCCCGGGCAACAATATACACATTCATGCGGTTGGTCCCGGCGCCGATCACGCCCCGGAGGCCCGCCGTGCCGAATTCCAGATCCTTGTAAAACGCATCCTCAATCTTTGCTTCATCCCCGGCCATGGCTTCCAGCTCCGGTTTCAGATCCGGATCCGCTGTTGCCTTTTCCATCCAAATCGCATACTTTGCCTTTAATGTACTGTCCATGTGGCACCTCATAGTTAAATTTTAACCCGCCAGGCAATGCCCGGCGGGTTGTGTAACCTTACTCTTTAATTTTAATCTCAATACCCTGCCAGCAGCTCTTCCGTATGTTTGCGTACTTCTTCCGGATCCATGATCTTCCGGGCCACGCCGGTCTCGATAGCCGCTTTGGCAACCGCTGCCGCAACAGCCGGGGCCACCCGTTTGTCAAAGGCATCGGCTACTACGTAGTCTTCACGCAAGTCCTTCTCATCAATCAGATTGGCGATGGCATAGGCCGCCGCAATCTTCATCTCTTCGTTGATCACTCTGGCGCGAACATCAATAGCACCGCGGAATACGCCCGGGAATACGTTTACGTTGTTGACCTGGTTGGGGGCATCGCTGCGGCCCGTACCGGCTACCCGTGCGCCTGCCGCTTTGGCAAAGTCATACATGGCTTCCGGAACCGGGTTGGCCAGTGCGAATACGATGGAGTCCGGCGCCATGGATTTAATGATTTCTTCCGTAAATACGCCGGGGGAAGAAGCGCCGATCAGCACATCCGCACCTACGGCTACGTCTTTCAGCTTACCGCTGATCTTATTTTTATTGGTGGTCTTGCACAGCATTTCCTGGATACGATCCAGCGGTTTGCCCCAGTTGCAACCTTCGTACAGGGTATCGTTACGGCCTGCCATAATGAGGTTTTCCGCGCCCATTTCCACCAGCAGACGGCCAATGGCAGTACCTGCGGCGCCGCAGCCGTTCATGACGATCTTGGCGGTCTTGATATCTTTCTTCACAAAACGCAGGGCACCCAGTACCGCGCTGACCGCCGCAATAGCCGTGCCATGCTGGTCATCGTGGAATACGGGGATGTCCATGATTTCTTTCAGTTTGTCTTCGATGTCATAGCATTTCGGGGAGGAAATGTCTTCCAAGTTGATAGCCGCAAAGCTGGTCTCCAACGCTTTTACGATAGCCACAAACTTGTCGGGGTCTTTTTCATTGATGCAGACCGGAATCGCGTCCACACCGCCGAAACGTTTGAACAGGACAGCTTTGCCTTCCATTACCGGCATGGCAGCAGCCGCGCCGATGTCGCCCAGGCCCAGCACGCGGGTACCGTCGGTGCAGATACCGGCCATGTTGCCGCGGCAGGTGTACTCAAAAGCCATGTCCGGGGCTTTTTTGATTTCCTTGCAGGGTTCCGCCACGCCGGGGGTATAGGCAACCGCCAGGTCGTGCCGGTCATTCAGGGGCGCTTTGCAGCGAATCTCCATCTTGCCGTGATTCTTCAGGTGCATTGCCAAGGACTCTTGCTGTAAATCCATGTATCATCCCTCCTAAATTAAAATTTATCTCGTCCTATACTTTATAATACGGAATAGTATACACTAAACACATATTACTATACAATACTATGATACTATATTTTAGTGGAATAAGCAATATACAGGCCAAAATATTCTTATGCCTACTGTCGACGCAACCTGTCATCCGCCTCTATTTTTTTACTGCCATGGAGTGTTTTCAGGGAATGACGGTTCATCTTATATTTTTCAGACGCGATATCCATGGCAGGAGCATAACCCGGCGCGTTTTGAATCCCCATGATGTCTATCAGAACATCATACAGCAAATCGTTGGTCCAAAAAAGCTCTTTATGATTATTTAAAGTGCGAAACACACGATCAGATTCCCGGATAAACTGTTCTGAAAAGAACATCACAAAGGGAATACGGGCCATCTGCCAAGTAAACTTGCTGGCTTCGTGGTTCTTCATAGCGTCGGGTTCTTCACCGTGATCGGACAAATACACCATGCCTTTAAAATTAGATTTACTGTTTACAGTCTCATATAGTTTTTTCAATATGTAATCATTGTAAAAAACACAGTTATCATACGATGAAATACTCTTATCAGGATCCTTATTAATGACTGTAAACTTTTTAAATGTATCCGGATAACGATCCTGGTACGAGCCATGGCATCCCATCATATGACAAACAATAAATATATTGTCAGTTTCATCAAGTTTTAATTCGGCAATTCTATTAATGAGTTCCTCATCATAAAACTGAGTATAATTTGACTTACCAACATTCCCGTTAATCCATGTTTCATAATCTGCCGTACTTGCCATGACTGCCGTCGGTGTATCCCACGCACTATATTTTATCTGATTGCTTATCCAGTATGTCTTATACCCGGCCGCTTTTGCAATTTCAATTATAGAGTAGGCCTGCGATAATTTAAGACTGTTATACTGGTTTTTCCCGCTCAACGCATACGTTAAGACCGGCACCGTATGAGTATGATTGGAATAAGCGTTTTTAAATAATATGGTTTGCTTCCGGGAAGCCGCTTCTGTAAGCCATGGTGTGGTTTCCTTTTTGTACCCATATACATGCATATGATCCCTCGTTTCAGATTCCCCAATCACAAGAATGAACAAACCGCCTTTACCGGGTACAATAGAAAGCCCTCCAAGGTTTGCGAGATTCCGCCCGCGTGCTTCTTTGGACCTATTGTAATTCTTATATGCATCTAATGTATCCTTAGTTTGTTTAAAAACAGAAACAACCTGGATGTTCTCATCCGCCAACTTTATAAAAGTCCTGTATCCCAAATAAGACAAGGCTACCGAAACAATAAATAAAAATACAACGGTACGTTTTATTACGAACTTTTCCCCGGTATTAGCCGCATAAATCCTATTTATAAAGAATAAAAGACCCCAAATGAAAGCAGACGAAATAACAACAGCCAGGAACCATAGCAGCAAATTTTTATCTTTCAGATAACCAACCACTTCCATAGTATTTGTCTGAAACAATGTCAGTGCGATAGATGCAGATAGCATCTGCCCACTTAAAAAATAGTATCCGATATATAAAATCGGCGGAATAACCGTTATCATTATGATAATGTCTAATAAAATAGCAAGAAACTTACTTAAAAGCGGTGTTTTAATTAAACTGATGTACCGTAAAATCAGTAAAACCAATGAGCATAGCAAATTAGCAAAACAAAAAGTATCAACAATCTCTTTTCCGCTCAACGGCATGCTTAGCATAAATTTTAACCAGGCCGTTAAAAGATACAGTAAAGAGTAGATAAAAAAAGTTTGAAATACTCTTTTATTGTAATTCCAGATATGTAAAACAAAACTGACACAAACCGCTGTCTTGACAACATAGTCGAAATGAGAAAGCAAAAATCTAGAGGTACTGGCAGACACACGGATAATAAGCGATAGAATCACAAAACCTGCTACTATTTGTATAAACCGAATTATCCCTGTTTTGTGTTCATGTTTTAAACTAATACCTTTCATTTTTGCATTAACCTGCTTTCTTATGTTCATTACTGTTTTTATAAAAAAATAGCAAAAAGAACTGGGAATTGCGAACGAATGATAGAGACAACAAAGCTCTATTATCTGTGAAAGTGTCCCATGTCTTTTAGCAAAATAACTTTAATCCTGTTATTTTTTAATAAGGCTTTTCCTCCTGATTCTAATAAAAATACTTTATAATACTTATTTTCATGCCATGTTAAAAACACTATATTATCTGGAAGTTTCAGGTTCTCCAGAAAATGGTAATAGTCATCTTGTGCTGAAGAGGGAAAAGAAATCGCATCAATGTTTCCTGATAGCGCTGCTCGCATTGTTTCCTTTCGGGCTTTACTTGTTTCCGAAGCAGACATTTTACTTAATTTGTAATATGGCAGATAATAGCTTGTGTGGTAACCAGCCTGCCTGAAGTAACCTAATGCCTTCCAGTTTGGACTTTCTAACCAAATTTTGTCTTTATCGACCCTGTATTTATCTAACAGAACATCTAAAGCAGCTTTAATATTTATCTTATTGCCTTCGGTTAAATTTTTAAGATCCAACCATAGCCCCTTACCCGAATTGTATTGTGCATACGTTGACAGTTGGTCAGCCAGATTATATTTTTTAAAATTTCCCGTTTTTTCATGTGAATTCTCAAACGAGCGTTCTTCGGGGTAAAAGATAATATCAAATTCAAATCCCTGGTACTTGTTGGCAAATTCTATCTGCTTCTCTGTTGAATTAACCCGATGCAACCATATTTTTTCAGGCGGAGGCTCATCAATTATTGTGTCAATCAATCTCTCTGGCACATGACTTATTATGTAATCTGACAGTTTGTCATACTGAAACAGACCTGTCATCATAACCACAAATACGATAAACAGAAATACAAGCTTTAAAAAACGAATTATACCTGCTTTATGACTATGTATTAAATCAAGACTTTTCATTTTTGCATTTACCTAATATTTTTCTTCTGTAAAACCACTCGTTATCCCCGCACCGCTTTCCGTTTCATCACGTAATTCCAGAACATGACAATGAAGGTAGCCCCGATTTTCGCCAGCATATAGTGGAGACCGAATTTTTCCACGAACAGCCACATACAGACCTGGTTGATCCCCAGGCCCACAATACTGGAGCCGATGAACAGCGCCGCCTGCCGTCCGGTCTGTTTCCCCGCGCCTGTAAACACGAACGTTACACACAGCCAATAGTTGACTACAACCGATACGGTAAAGGAAATGGCTGCGGAATACAGGTAATGTATCCCCAGCCATTCGGTGCAGGCATAAAGCAGCGCGTAGTCCACCACAAAGGAGGCTCCTCCCACGATAGCGAACCGCAGCATTTCAAACAACTGATCCCGTTTCATATTCTCCACTGTAAATCACGGTTTAGTAAACATCCCCCGCCTGAAGAGGCGGGGGATTTCTGTCGGATTACATTAAATAATAAATTCTTTCGAACGCGCCAGCATCTTTTCCCGGTCAAGGGGTTTTACGTTGTCTACAATCCATTCACGCATAGCGCTGCCTTCCGGAGTATCCTGGGACGCAGACAGGAACTCCAGCCCGATGCCCAGGTTTTTCGCCACACCGGCTGCGATCAGGGGCCATACCTTGCCGATATCCCCCACGATGGGGATGCTGTTTTCGTGCCTGGCAAAGGCGGACATTTCCATCCGGAACGGAATCTTGGCAGCCTTCGTCTTCGGCAGGCCTTTGTCGATGGCTTCCTGCACGATCTTGTTCAGTTCCACCGCCCGCCGCAAATTTTCATCCAGGTCGATGCGGATCAGGCTCTTCTTCCGCAGGTTATAGGTATTCTCTCCGTGCCACCAGGCCCAAATCCCGTGGCCCGTATAGCATTCAAAGGGGCCGTCGTGGATTTCCTGGGTCAGGGCCACAGCGCTTTCAATGATGATATCACAGGACGCCAGCATCCGGGAAAGCCGCATGGAACGCTGGGATACCGAATGGAATCGCCGAT
>Ga0265298_10007493_pt1 | contig 13256 bp, 10 predicted proteins | sample AusTroGonzalo_MG_3_FD_193486 | JGI IMG/M metagenome (GOLD analysis project Ga0265298, IMG submission 193486) | Bovine rumen microbial communities from tropical cattle in Woodstock, Queensland, Australia - Gonzalo_01 | ecosystem: Host-associated > Mammals > Digestive system > Stomach > Rumen ... | reverse complement strand
TTCGTCCAGACGCGGTCGCTGAATTCGTAGAACTGTTCCGGCAAGTAAACCAGCGGAATGGACGGCTGGTCTTCCATGAAGATCTTGTTGAGTTCACGATAAGCTGTTGCGATAGAATCGGCGTTCTTCATGAGCGGGATAGCAGAGAGGAGCTTATCCACTTCCGGACGGAAGCCTTCGGTACCCGGCTGGTTGTAACGGCCAATGTTCGTGCCGGCCCAAGCGCCAAGCGGCTGCCAGTCGCGGCTTGCCATGATTTCGTTGAAGCGGCTCCACGGAAGAGACGGAGTCACGTCAGCAACAGGCTTGTGCATGATGAGGTCGAAGTTACCAAGACCCATAGCCGGCCAGTAAGAACCACCGTCCACGAAGCCTTCACGAATATCGATACCAGCCTTGCGCATACCTTCGACAGCGATGGTCACCATTGCTTCCCAGTCGGTCCAGCCGTTCGGGCTTGTGATGTACATCGTCGGAATCTTTTCGCCCTTGGCGTTTTCCATGTGGTCGAGCGTACCGTCGCTATTCCAGACAGACTTGTAGCCAGCTTCGGAAAGCATCTGCTTCACAGTTTCGACACGTTCCTTTTCGTCGGTGATGGTGAGCTTGACACCATACTTGGCGAGGTCTTCGTCACTGATATACTTGCCTTCGAGAGCGGTCGGCATGATGAGGCCCGGCTTGATCTGGTCCGTGTAGTCGGACACAGCGAACTTGCGGAGAGCCATGTAGTCAATTGCAGTTGCAAGAGCACGGCGGAAGCGCTTGTCGTTAAGCGGTTCCTTCATCGTGTTGATGATGAGCATCGGCATTGCGCCCGGCAAGAAGTAAGGCGGTTCGTTGAGCCATGTGTGCACGCCAGCGCCAGCCTTGCGGTTGATACGCGGGATGTAGCTCTGAGAAGCGTCGAGGTTGCCGCTACGCATAGCGATCGTGTTATGTTCGTTGTTCTTGTAAATCGGGTGAACGATATACTTCGGAGCAGGAAGCTGGCCATTGTGGAGAGCGGCGTTGCCCCAGTAGTCATCGCGGCGTTCAAGAATAATCTTGTTCGGGTCGGCACTGCGGAGAGCGTACGGACCGGAAACAACCGGATTCTGGTCCATCGGAAGTTTCTTCACTTCGTCCTTGGAGCCGAGCTTTTCGATAAGCGGTTCGAACACGTGGGCCGGAACAATACGGATGGCCTGCATCAAGTCCATCACGGAAAGCGGATTGTTGCGCTGCTTCTTGTTCACGAGGAATGCAATGCGTTCCACTGCACCTGCCGGTTCGGACTTAATTGTATCAACATGGATTGCGGAAATCTGTTCGCTAGTGTTGATGGAGCCCATCGTATAGATGAACTTCACGTCACGAGAAGTAACCTTTTCACCATCGCTCCACTTTGCAGCCGGATTCAAATCAACAACGATGCTGTCGTTGTTCTTGCTTACGAGAGACCCGAGGAGGGATTCAACTTCACCCGTCAAGGAGTTGTAAGTGAGAAGCGGTTCGTACATCAAGTTGAAACGACCGCTCACAGGCCACGTCGTCATCCAGCTTTCTGCAAGGGGGTTGAACGTACCAGGAGCATCATTCTGCTGCCCAGACAAGTAGAGCGTTTCCTGACGCGGCAAAGAACCGCTGGCGAGCTCGTCTTGCGATGAGCTACCGCACCCAAAAAGTGCGCCAGTTGCCGAAAGCACCAAGGCCGTTCTAGCAATCGATTTCAGTCCAATCATTTGAGTCCTCTTAGAATAGGGCCCACGGGGGTCCTTTAATTGAAAAATTCAAAACCTAATATAGATTATTCCTTTAAAAAATAATTTTGCGACTTAGTAAAAAAGCCTTGACGAATTTTAAATGGGTTTCACAAATTTTACATTTAGAAAAGTTTACTTTAAAAGAGCTATCGCCCTTAAATCCATTTATCATGCGGGCGGGGCCCCAGCTCGGAGTTGCGAAGGCCGCACGGGCCCCTCCCTGCACCCACCCCATCCTTGGCCGACGCTTCCATTCTCACAACAAAAAAAACTTATCGTTCTTTAACTAATCATCGCGCTTTATCTATAGAAAAAAGCCACAAACAATGCTTACTCATTATTTGTGGCTGCTTATCAGAATTTTATAAAATGATTTTAGAATTTGTAAACTTTAAAGGTTTCCCTAGGAGGTACATCTGTCGTTTTAGACGAAAAATCGTAATACAAACCAGTCCCATCTGATTTAATAACAATGGAATAATTCCCCCAATCCCATCTTAAATTTAATCCAGCTCTATAGCAAACTGCTAATTCTCCTTGAGTTCCTCCATCATATAGCACAAATCCAATATTCGGATTTTCTCTAAAATATCCTACCTGAAAACGAACTTTACTTGAACCACCATACTTATCTATAGCATACCACCGTTCAACTCCACCTAATTCACTTTCAGAAACAACTTTTCCACTTAAAACTAATTGCCTATCACGTGGAGCATCTTCAATATATTTAGTTCTATCCATTAATGCACAGGATTGCGTTATAATCGAAAAAAAACAAAAAAGCAGAAATAAAGAGATTCCTTTTAATCCAAATTTCATTATTTACCTCTAACATCACCCTATTTCAAACAACATCATAAATTTAAATAACTTGGGCAACTATGTCAAATTACGTCCTTAGCGGAATCTCCGCCGGCGCAGTATTCGGCAACTTGTTCGCGAAGTTTTGTGCCGCGGACGTTTCCAAGCAAATCAATGATGTCTTCGAGTGGGGCGTCCATGAACGATTCGGCGCTCTTGTACTTCGAGAGAATCTTGACGCGGGTTTCGTGGCCAACGCCAGGCATCTTGAGCCATTCGACTTCGAGATCTTTCTTGCGTTTGCTGCGCTGGTAGGTAATTGCAAATCGGTGCGCCTCGTCGCGGGCGTTCTGCAACAGCTTTAGCGCCGGGCTCGTGCGATGCAGCACAATGCTTGGGCGGTCATCGGGGAACACGATTTCTTCCAAGCGTTTCGCAAGCCCTATCAGCGGCAAATCCCTGTCGTGGCCGAGTTCCTTTAGAATCTGCATCGTGGCATCGACTTGGCCTTTACCGCCATCGCACACCCACAAGTCGGGCATCGGAATCCCTTCATCTTCCAAGCGGCGGATGCGACGAGTCATCACTTCACGCATACTCGCAAAGTCATCAACTCCAGTTACAGTCTTGATGATAAACTTTCGGTAATTGCTCTTATCGGGGCGACCGTTCTTGAACGCCACCAAGCTCGCCACAGTATTCGTACCGGACAAATGGGAAATATCCACACACTCAATGCGGAACGGCGTCTTTTTCAGCCCCAAGACTTTTTGCAGTTCAAAAACGCTACCGTCAATTTCGCTGTACTTCTGCACTTCGGCGCGCATTTCCACAAGAATCATGTCCGCATTCGCGGCTGCGAGTTTCAGGAACCCGAGCTTTTCGCCACGTTGCGGATTCGTGAGCACAACCTTGTGATTCGTCTTCGAGGCAAGCGCCTGTTCCATCGATTCGCGTTCCGCCAAATCTTCGGGCAGGGGCACGTCCGTCGCGATTTCGCCGGGAATAAATTCCACATCCATGTACCATTGCACTACCATCTGGCTGAAAATTTCAGTTTCATCGTCTTCGAGTTTGCATTCCAAGCGATAATGGCGGCGCCCGCAAAGTACGCCGTTACGGTATTCAAAAATCACGGCAGCAGCCATCGTGCCGTTACGCTTCAACGAAATCACGTCCATGCTGAGGCTTGCATCGGACACGTCCGTTTTCTGGTGCGCACTTGTCGCCTTGAGCGCCTGAATCGCATCGCGCTTTTTGGCCGCAGTCTCAAAATCCATGCGTTCGCTCGCCTCTAGCATTTCGCGTTCCCAAAGGTCGATCAGGTCGTCGCGTTTACCGCCCAAGAGCATTTGCGTCTGCGCCACTTTTTTGCTGTACTCTTCGCGAGTTACAAGACCAGCGCACGGCGCTTCGCAACGGCCAATGTGATAATTGAGGCAAGGCCGCACAGGGCGATTCAGCGGAAGCTTGAGTTTGCATTCCCTGATTTTGAACAAACGCGCAGCGATATCCTGTAACTGGCGGATCATGCGGGAACTCATGTACGGGCCGTAATACAGACAACCGTCCTTCTTCACGGAACGGCTCAGGAACAATCGCGGGAACGGCTCATTCACGGAGAACGCCAAATACGGAAAGTGTTTGTCGTCTTTCAACAGCACGTTGTACTTGGGCGTGTGCTTGCGAATCAAGTTCGCTTCGAGAATCAAGGCTTCGGTTTCACTCTCGGTGATAATCCACTCGATGTCGCGGATGTACGGGAGCATCAGAGTGGCCGCGCGGTGACCGGCATGGTCGCTCCCGTCGAAGTAGCTCGACACGCGGTTCTTGAGGACCTTCGCCTTGCCAATGTAAATGATTTTCCCCTGAGCGTTCTTCATGATGTAAACCCCCGGCAATAGAGGGAGTTCTGCCAGGCGACGCTCGATATGTTCACTTACAGGGATCATGATTTTTAGAAGATAGAATTTTTATTTTGAACAAAGCCCAAAGCCCCTTCTTAACGATTTGTTAAAATCTAAATTTTAAAAAATTCATGCGCGCGGGGCCCCAGCTCGGAGTGGATGCCTGCGGCGTCAGCGGCTTCACTCGGTCATGTGAGTCTGCAATAGTCTACAAGGCGAAGCAAGCAGAAAACATTATGTTTTCTATTTGTGAGCCGAAGAACTGACGCTGTAAGCGTCAACCAGTCGTTCGCGACTCTCGTTTTGCACGCTACTGCGAAGAACCTACCTTGGCCGACGCTTTCATTCTCACAACAACAAACTTTTTTTTTAAGCACTCTGTTTCCTCGCCTTTTCTTAATGAAATTCACAACATATAATTCCTCTTTTTAAGGCTATCAAATTTTATAAGCAAATCACGGGTCTTTTTACATTTTCTAACAATCTTGCAACATCAAAATTTTATATATCTTACATAGGTAAGATTGCACCCCCCGACATTTTAATATGGAGATAAAATGAATTTTGAAAGCATGAACTTGTTGTCGCAGAAAGTGGAAGGAGTCCTTGGAACGGTCCGCGCCCTGCGTGAAGAGAACGCCAAACTGAAGCAACTTCTCGAAGGCGCCAAAGCACAAGCCGAAGACCAGAAAAACCTGTTGGATTCTGCAAACGCAAAAATCGCTGACTGCGAAGCAGCCCTCAATGCCAGAGCCAACCAAGCCGCCGCACAGGACGAAGCACTTAATGAAAAAAGCCGTGCAATCGACAGCTTGAACGGACAGATTAACGAAAAGAATAACATCATCGATTCCTTGAACGCTCAAATTGCCGAAAAGAACAGCATCATCGACGCGCTCAACGGCCAGGCCACAGAAAAGGAAAACGCCATCAACTCCAGAAACGAACAAATTAACGAGAAAAATGGTATTATCGATTCCTTGAATGGTCAAATCAACGAAAAGAACGGCATTATCGACGCACTCAACGGTCAGGTAGCCGAAAAGAACAACATCATTGATTCGCTCAACGGCCAAGTCGCAGAAAAGAACAATATCATCGATGACCTCAATGGACAAATAAGCGAAAAGAACAACATTATCGATTGCCTCAACGGTCAAGTTGCCGAAAAGAATGATATCATCGATAATCTCAACAATCAGGTTCAGAGCCAGGGCAACGAAATCGCCGAAGCACAGAGCAAGTTCCAACAGCTCCTCTCCACCATCGAGAACGAACTCGGCACCGAAATCAACCTCAATGAACCGGCAGCAGAACAGACCGAAACTCCTACTGTACAGCCCGAAAATAAACCGCAAGACGAAACCCCAGACTTATTCGCGAGCAATGGAGGCTCGCAAACCGGTTTTTTCGGCTAAGGTGGTTGTTGGATAACGACCCATTTGGCGTAGGAATGAAATAGTATGGCAAACGAGACACTTAGATCAGTTAGCATTAACGTTGCTCAAGAACGCATCCACATCCGCACGGACCTGCCCGATACGGACTTGAAGGAAATCGTCGATTTCATCGAAAGTCGTCTCGACAATTCCTCGAAATTCAAACTGGAATTGAAGAAACAGCTATGCCTACTTGCTGTGGAACTCACTTCCGAAATTTTCGAGTTGCGCAAGCAATTGCGCAAAGCCAAAACGTATCACGACCTGATGGATAAGGACCTTAGGGAACTTTCGCTCCAATTGGACGAAGCGCTCCCCAAAACCGACAACCAAGTTTAAGCCCAAACGGATACATTTAATACACATTTGAAATCTCGGTATTTTTTACCGAGATTTTTTTTGCATTTCTCCCCTTGTTTTTACTCTCCAAGAAACATATATTATAAGCGGGCATCCCACGGATTTTACACCCGATCTAACAGGAAAAAATCAGCTCGTTGCTCTTGTGGTTCAGTTTAGGCGCGCATCGACGCGAAAAACAAATCCCCGAGGCGCTGCTATCATTATTAGATAAGTAGTTTCGAGTGTTCGCACCGTAGGAGATGCCCTTTTTTTATGGGGAAAAAATGGAAATTTCCGAGAAGATATCAGAACTTTTACAGTCTGCCGAATCCGAAGATATTTTTGACAAAGCAGTTGTGGGCTACCTGCTCCCAGACGGCACAAGCAATACCGTCACGCTGAATACGCCCGAAGATACGGTTTTCGACATCGCCTCGCTTACAAAGGTTTGCCCCACTTCGACACTTGCACTTTCGTATATTCTCGAAGGCGCGCTTTCCATTGACGCCAAAGTCATTGATTACATCCCGGAACTTAATACAAACTATCGCGACGAGATTTACGTTTCGCATTTGCTCACACATAGCCTCGATTATCGAGTCCCGATGAAAACCTTGAGGACGCTCTCGCCGGAAGGGATTCTTGACGCACTTTACACATATCAATTTGAAGCGGCTCCGGGTACAGTTTTTAATTACGGAAACCCCGCCAGCGTTTTGCTCGGAATTTTACTGCAAAGACTGACGGGTAAGACTTTGCAAGAACAAGGTAACGAAAGATTTTTCACGCCGCTAGGCATGACACGCTCGGGTTACGACCCGCTCACACGTGTACCGAAATCAGAAATCGCAGCAACGGAACTCTGCGAGTTCCGCCATCGTGAAATCCAGGGCGAAGTCCACGACGAGAGCGCTTGGGTTCTGCAAAAACTATTCCCCGTCGGCAGCGCCGGCATGTTCAGCTGCGTTCCGGATTTGCTCAAGTTCGTGAAGATGATCCTCATGGACGGCAAGTTCGAAGACAAGCAAATTGCACCAGCCGGAATTTTGGACATCGTAAGCCACAATGCATTTCCCGATAGCATGGGGGCATGCACCGCACTCGGTTGGGAATTGAATGCCAGCAAGTTCATGGGAACCAAGGTCTCGCCGCAAGCGTTCGGTAAAACCGGGTTCACGGGCGCAAGCATTGTTGCCGACCCTGACAAGGGGGGCGCCATCGTGCTGCTCAGCAATTTCACGTACCCGCACCGTGAACCGACCGCGGACCGCATCCATGCGTTCCGCGCCACGCTTGCGGATGCGTTCTTCGGAGCGTTGCAGTAAGTAGAGACTAGTGGTTAGTCAACAGGACTTGCAAGATAAAACTTAGAATCGTCATCTTGACCCTGGAGCGTAGCGATAGGGAAAAGATCCAGGGCATTTTTAATCATAAACTTAACTGGATCCATCGCCCTAACGGGCTCAGGATGACGGAATAAAAAAGCTGACCCCGGCACACTAAGGCCGGGGTGACAGCGTAAAATGTCGGGATGACAGCGGTCAATGTAAAACTACCTTCCGGCAGCCTTGCGGAGCATTTCCTTGCGCTGGGCTTCGGCAAACATCTTGGCCATTTCCATGCGATTGTCAAGGATTTCCTTTTTCTTGGTTTCTTCCTTGCAATTCACACATTTGGTCGCTGTCGGCACAGCCATGAGTCTTGCCTTCGGAATCAACTGTCCGCAAATTTTGCAGACACCAAACGTACCGTTCTTGATACGCTTGAGCGCTTCTTCAAGATATACAAGATACTTGCCTTCACGTGCAGCCAACGAAAGGTTGGTTTCGAGCGAATTGATATCCGTTGCAGAATCTGCACCTTCGGAATCACCGCCATCACCAGATTGGTTCTTTTGGTCTAAAAATACGTTAGCCTTTTCAGAATCGCTTTGGGCAGTCACAAGCTCGCGTCTTTTTTCCAAAAGCATTTCTTCAAAAAACTTAAGATCAGCATCGCTCATCTTTACGGGTTTCTTCTCAGCCATATTAAACTCCTTCTTTGTGAGTTACACTGTGATAAGCACCGCTTTAAATTATCTTTTTTTTACAAAAAAGCAAATTAAAATAATTTTTTTTTCAAAAAAAATGTTGACAAGGCGTTAAAACGCCCCCCGCCCCCTTGAATTTGCTAAAAAAAGGCCGTTTTCAATGGATCCTATTGGCACGCTGCCTCCAGGATAACAGCAACTTCCTACTATCTACTAACTAGAAAATATCCACATTAAGTTTGAGGCCGTCCGCCTTGACGCCATTGATCAACGCATCGAAGTCTTTTTTCAACGATTCAAAATCATGGTTCAGTCTCGATGATTCATCGCGAAACATTTTGACAGCCCCTTCGCTTTCATCAAACTTGGTAATAACGGCAACAGCCGCCTCTTTCGAAGCTTCGACGCGGTCCTTTAACACACGCACGCGGTCAAGAACTTCATTTGCCTTTGCGGCGCTCTCGCCACCGCGATCCGAAAGTTCCTGCAAGGAGCGTTCCATTTTTTCGCCAATTTCATGATAGCCATCCAACAATTCGTCCACCATGGATTTCCACTTGCGGGCATCGGCTTTCGTCATACGAACAATCTTTTTGGCCTTATTCGCAACGCGGTCTAATCGTTTACCCGCATCACCAACCTTAATCGAATCCACAAAGCCGATAACCATTTCTTGGGCCTCGCTAATGTCATTGAAAACCGCGGCAAGGTTCCTTGTAATTCCCGAAGTTCCTTCGTCATAAAGTCCGTTAACGGTATCACCCTCGGACACAAGTTTGTTCGAATTTCCGGTGATGATACTCATTTCGCGCTCGCCCATAAGGCCTGCGGTCACCAGACGAAATTCGGAATTTACTGGAATTTTAGCCTCTTCCAAAACGCGAGCCGAAACGTAAACAGCCTCATCTGCAAGCTTGACATCGACAATCTCGCCCATAGCAATGCCACGAACGCGAACAAGATTTCCCGGTGAAAGCGTACCAATGGTCTCATATTTTACCACAAACGTATAACGCTTGTGGTAGGGGCTTGACGGATGGAAAAAATAAGCCGCCAGTCCACAAGAGACCACGATTACAACGAAAATAAGACTTGCTACAAAATTATTCTTGATTTTAAACAGCAAACTATTCATAGAAGGACCAGTTCTGCGGATTAAAATCTAGCAAATCATCAGAAAATTCACCTTTCGCCTTCGCCTTAATCTTTTGCAACAGCGACTCGTTGAAATCCTGGGCAACATTTTGACCGCTCATTTTCATGAGGGCATTCATCGCAATCACCTCGGAAATCACGGTCATGTTCTTGCCAGGCGCCACAGGCAACACCACCTTCGGGATGTTCACGCCCATGACGTTTTCTTCCATCTCGTTGAGGCCAGTACGTTCGTACGAGACATCTTGACGCCATTGCTGGAGTTCGACAATCATTTCAATCTTTTTCACTTTGCGGATTGCATGAATACCGAACATCGAGCGGATGTCCAAAATGCCCACACCACGAATTTCCATGTGATGCCGAATCAGCGGATCAGGGCGGCCGATAATAGATTTGCCCACATGGCTAATGTGAACAACATCATCAGCAACCATGCGGTGCCCGCTTTCAACAAGGTCGAGCACGCATTCGGACTTGCCCACGTTGCTATCGCCCACATAAAGCATACCCACGCCGTAAACATCCACGAGACTTCCATGAATCACGGCGTGCGGCGCAAAGAACTCTTCGAGAATTCTCTGAGCCATCTTGAAAAATTCAAAGGTATGGAGCGTTGTCGAAAACAGCGGGATATGCAAACGATTGCACATCGCCCTAAGTTCATCGTGCGGAGTCTGGGCGTGAGTCACAACCCACATCGGTGCACGAAATACAGATAAATTCTCAAAAATTTTCGCACGAGCATCAGGACCGACCGATTCCAGGAAATTCCATTCCGTATGACCAATCACCTGAATCTGCTGCGAACTATATACTTTAGTATAACCCGCCATGGCAAGGCCTGGGCGGTGGATTCCGCTTTCTTCGATGCAAGATTCCATGTCCTCATCGGGACAATGCTGCATCATCTGCAAATCTTTGCCGTAGCGGATAAAAAATTCCCGCACCGGGAAACGTTCCCGGTGCAGGATCTTGATATCTTTCAATCGATCAGCCATTACGTGAGTTCAGAAATCGGCTGTGCTCTATGATCGTTCTGCTTGTCGTTGGCCTTCTTGAGCTGAACCTTGATACGTTCAAGCGTTACATCGACTGCCTTACCCATGTTCTCTTCGTCAGCAGAAGCGACCACAACAGAACCTGTAATATTGACAGAAATTTCGCAGTGACGCTGGTGTTCAACTTCATGATCGAGAATGACAGAGGCGCTAGTGATATTCGGGTAAAATTTGGCCAATTTATCCATTTCTTCCTGAATACGGTCCTGAAGACCTGCCGATGCGTTAAAATGACGAGCAGAAAACTGAATATCCATGATGAACCTCCGTATGTTAATGTTTAGACATATTAACGTTTGAAAACTTTTAGGAACTTCCGTTCCGCAATTAAAGTATATACATCTTTTTAATTGAAAAGTCCACAACTAAATTGATTTTTATACAAATAATCGTTCCATTTTGGAATATTCACTACCGTTTACGTTGGTTTTTGGGCAGTATTTTCAGCTCTTTTTCGCGATATTTGGCCACTGTACGGCGTGCTACCTTGATTCCCTGCTTCAAAAGTTCATCACTGATGTCCTGGTCCGAGAGCGGAGAGGACTTGTCTTCTTCGTCAATAAGGGTCTTGATAGCGTCGATAATCTGGGCCGAACCGACTTCTTCGGCATCCGGGGCTGTGCCCTGCTTCACACCTGAAGTAAAGAATTGTTTAAGTTCGTAGATGCCATAAGGCGTTTCGACATACTTCTGGTCGGTTGCGCGTTGCACCGTGCTGACCGCCAAATGGACATCGTCCGCCACATCCTGGAGAATCATCGGCTTGAGGAATGCCGGGCCATTTTCAAAGAACCCGCGTTGGCGTTTGACAATCGAACGCATCACAAGTTCGATCGTCGAGAAACGGTTATCGACCGCCTTGATGAGATCCGTTGCCTTCGCAAGCTGCGTCTTCACGTATTCCTTGTCCTGCTTGGAGGCAGAAGGGTCCGTGAGAATCGCCTTGTACGTCTGGTTGATGCGGAGCGACTTCTGCATCTTTGTCTTGAAGCAGATGACCTCGTAATTGCCCCTCTTTTCCACCACTTTCAAATCGGCATTGATAATGTGCGAATATGAATGCGAAAGCTGGAAACCCGGATGCGGGCGCAAACGGGAAAGGCTAGCAATGGCGGTTTTAACCTCGTCTGCGGAAACGTTGAGGGCCTTTGCAATTTTCGCATAGCGCAACTGCAAAAGGTTATCGTACTCTTCTTCGAGAATGCGGATGGCAAGACTCGGGAAGTTCGGAATCGCATACGCCTGGATCAAGAAACATTCACGCTGATCACGGGCGCCAATACCACTCGGCTTGAAAGATTGCAAAACATGAATCGCCTCACGCACAGGCAAACTAGCCTCTTCAAGCGTAAGTTCTCCACGGAGCAAGCGTTCAATTTCATCGATATACTTATCGTCCGACTGGACAACCATCACCTCGGATGCACCATCGCGATTCACATCGCAAAGGAATCCGTCATCGTTTATCGAGTTGATAAGATAACGGACCAATTTGCGGAAATGCTCTTCGGTTACGCCACATTCCTGGAGCTGATCCTGCAATTCGCGAGTGCCGTTCCAAAGGCGGAGCTGGTCTTCGAGTTGTTCCTGCAAGCTCTTGCCAACATCCTTGATGGGGCGGTCCCAGTCTTCGTCCGGATCCCTAGAGCCAGAGTTCAAGTCGTTAAACGGAGCGTCATCGTACGATGTACCATCGCCCAGATAGCTATCCCAGTTCACATCAGACGAATCGCCATCGAGGTAACTGCTATCGACGTCAGCGGTATCGTCCAACGAACCACGTGCCATGTCTTCGATATCTTCGGGATAATCATCGGAAGAAGCTCGCGGGTCAAGCTCTTCGGGGTCTTTATCGACTGGAGGCAAGTCGTCAAAGTCACCATCGTCCACTTCCAAAAGCGGATTGACTTCGACTTCTTCCTTGATGGCGGTTTCCAGTTCCTGCGAAGTTTTCTGAAGCATCTTCACAGACTGGAGAAGCGCAGGAGATAAAGTTTGCTCCTGCGTTTGTCCGATATTTGCCTGCATCCCAAGATTCATAAAAAACTCCTAATCCAAACGGAAACTATCACCAAGATAAATACGTCTTGCTTCTGGGTCTTCGGCCAAATGTTGCGAAGAACCTTCGGTAAGCACTTGGCTCTTGTACATAATGTAGGCGCGGTCCGTAATCGAAAGCGTTTCGCGCACGTTGTGGTCGGTAATAAGAACGCCCATGCCGCGGTCCTTGAGTTCCGAAATGATGGACTGGATGTCGGCAACGGCAATCGGGTCAATGCCCGCAAAAGGTTCGTCGAGCAAGAGGAACGACGGGTCGCTCGCGAGTGCTCGTGCAATTTCCAGACGGCGGCGTTCGCCACCGGAGCAGCTCATGGATTTTGTTTTGCGGATGTGCGTAATCTTGAATTCTTCGAGAAGCTGTTCCAACTTCTTTTTGCGCTCGGCACGTTTCATGTCTTGCGTTTCGAGAATCGCCATGATATTGTCTTCAACGGAGAGCTTGCGGAAGATGGACGCTTCTTGCGGGAGGTAGCCCACTCCAAGACGGGCTCGCTTGTACATCGGCTTGTCCGTCATCTCGATATCGTCCAAGAAGATGTGGCCTGCATCCGGGCGGACCATGCCCACAATCATATAGAACGTGGTCGTCTTCCCTGCACCGTTCGGACCAAGAAGGCCGACGATTTCGCCTTGCGAAACTTGAATGGAGACATCGCTCACCACCTGACGGTGGCCATAAATTTTGCGCAGTTTGTCGGTGCGTATTGTGCTAA
>Ga0265298_10007492_pt1 | contig 13257 bp, 11 predicted proteins | sample AusTroGonzalo_MG_3_FD_193486 | JGI IMG/M metagenome (GOLD analysis project Ga0265298, IMG submission 193486) | Bovine rumen microbial communities from tropical cattle in Woodstock, Queensland, Australia - Gonzalo_01 | ecosystem: Host-associated > Mammals > Digestive system > Stomach > Rumen ... | reverse complement strand
TGTGCTGAAAGTCTTGTGCAGGTTCAGATGAACCACATCATAGCCCATGTCGCCCGGACGGATGGTGCCCATGATGGCGTTCAGATTGGCGCCGTCATAGTAAAGCAGGCCGCCCGCGTCATGAACGATCTGGGCGATCTTCGCGATATTCTTGTCAAAAATGCCTACCGTGTTCGGATTGGTCAGCATCAGCGCGGCTGTATCCGGCCCTACGGCATTCCGCAGAGCGTCCAGATCCACACAGCCGTCCGCCGCGGACGGGATATTGACTACCGTATAGCCGTTCATCGCCGCCGAAGCCGGGTTGGTCCCGTGAGCGGAATCCGGCACGATGATCTTATCGCGCCCGGTATCGCCGCGGTCCAGATGGTAAGCGCGGATGAGCTGCAAGGCGGTATATTCGCCGTGAGCGCCGGCCGCCGGCTGCAAGGTCACCTCGTCCATGCCGGTGATGGCTGCCAGCTTTCTGGAAAGCGTGTACATGGCCTTGAGAGCGCCCTGCACCGTGCATTCACACTGCATCGGATGGATGCCCGTGAAGCCCGGCAGCGCCGCGACTTCCTCGTTCAGCTTGGGATTGTACTTCATCGTGCAGGAACCGAGCGGATAGAATCCGTCGTCCACACCGTAAGCTCGCTTGGAAAGAGCGGTATAGTGACGCACGACCTCCACCTCGGAAACCTCCGGCAGATTCAGCGGAGTCTCGCGCAGCAAGGACGCGTCCAGATTATAAGCCGGAACATCACAAGCCGCCAGAGAGATGGCGCACTTGCCCGGAACAGATTTCTCAAAAATCGTCTTCATTATTTGACCTCCTTCAGTACGGCCAGCAGCTGATCTATATCCGCCTTGGTGTTCACTTCCGTGGCGCACCAGAGGATCTCATGCTCGCTCAGTTTCAAACCGGCCAGGATATTCTTCTCCGCGCATTTGCGGATGATCTCATCAGCCGGAGCGTCCGTCACCGTGACGAACTCATTAAAGAACTCCGCGCTGTATTTCAGACGGAAGCCGGGGATCTTCACCATCTCCGCGGCCAGGTAATGCGCCTTGGACACACACTGTGAGGCCACTTCCTTCATGCTGGTCTTGCCCGCCGTGGCCATGTAGATCGTGGCCGTGAGCGCGCAGAGCGCCTGATTGGAGCAGATGGAGGAAGCCGCCTTTTCACGACGGATGTGCTGTTCGCGCGCCTGGAGCGTAAGAACGTAAGCGTCGTTGCCATTGGCATCAGCGGTCTTGCCCACGATGCGGCCGGTCAGCTTGCGCACCAGCTTTTCACGCGCTCCGACAAAGCCCAGATAAGGACCGCCAAAGGAGAGCGGCATTCCCAGAGGCTGACCTTCTCCCACGGCGATATCCGCGCCGCAGGCAAAAGGTGTCTTCAGCATCGCACAGGCAAAAGGTTCCACCTGCATGATGTAACCGGCACCGGCGGCCTTGACCGCTTCGCCGATCGCCGCCGCGTCTTCGATCACGCCGAAGAAATTGGGCTGAGCCACTGCCACGGCAAAAACATCCGGGGTCAGTTTGGCCTTCAGATCGCTGAGAGAAGTCCTGCCGTTTTCCAGGGCGACCTTCTCGATCTGGATGCCCTGCGGAATGAGATATGTTTTGACCACTTCCAGAGAACGGGGATGGATCGCTTCGGAAACCAGCACCTTGTTCTTCTTCTTTTCGGCCAGCATCAGGATGCCGTCAGCCAGCGCGGTGGAGCCGTCATACAGGGAGGCGTTGGAAACCTGCATCCCCGTCAGCTCGGCGATCATCGTCTGGAACTCGAAAATGCCCTGCAGGATGCCCTGGGACATTTCCGCCTGATACGGAGTGTAGGCGGTGACGAATTCCTCGCGGGAAAGGAGGCTCTTCACCACCGGCGGGATGTAATGCTGATAAGCGCCCGCGCCCAGAAAGATACTGCCGAAGACCTTGTTTTCCGCCGCCAGATTTTCAAAATACCGGGCGACTTCCTGCTGGCTCTTGCCGGCCGGCAGATCCATGTCTTTCACAAAGAGGCTTTCCAATCCCTGGTAAAGCTGCTCCAGGCTCTTCACTCCCACCACGTCCAGCATCGCCTGGATCTCGGCCGAAGTGTGAGGTGTATAAGTTGACATACGTTTGAATGTAAAAATGTTAAATCAAAAATAAAAGCTGAGACTCGTCTTGGGATACGAGTCTCCGCGAACCATACGACCGACCGGTTATTCCGCGGTCAGCTTCTTGTACTCTTCTTCGCTCAGCAGATCCTTGGGGGCTTCGCTGGGCTCGACCTTGATCATCCAGGCCGCGTAAGCGTCCTTGTTGACCAGTTCCGGGGCGCTCTGCAGCTCCTCGTTCACCTCAACGACCTTGCCGCTGACCGGACTGTAAAGCTCGGAAACAGCCTTGACCGATTCCACATTGCCGAAAGCCTTGCCGGCTTCCACTTCATCGCCCACTTCCGGCAGTTCCACGAACACGATATCGCCCAGTTCATGCTGCGCAAAGTCGGAAATGCCCACCTTGCCGCATTCTTCGCAGTACCACTCGTGTGATTTCAAGTATTTGTATTTAGACATAAATCAGTTATCCGTTATTATTTATTTCTCTTGTAAAAAGGCAGAGGAACGATCTCCGCTTTCAGTTTTCTGTTGCGCACCTCGATCCATACATTCGGGGCGTTAAAATCTTTTTCCACCCGGATCATCGCCACGGCGTGATTCAGGGTCGGGCTGTGTGTGCCGGAGGTCACATGACCGATCTCGCGGCCGCTCTCGTCGAACACCTTGAAATGCTCGCGGGCGATGCCGCGGTCCACCATTTTGATGCCCAGCCGTTTGAACTTGGGCGGATTGGCTTCCAGCGCTTTCTTGCCGATGAAGTTTTCTTTGCCCATCTTGATGGCAAAGTCCAGACCCAGCTCATGGCAGAGCGTCTGGTCATTCATCTCGTGACCATAAAGCGGCATAGCGGCCTCCATGCGCAGCGTATCGCGCGCGCCCAGACCGGCCAGCAGCATCCCGTGTTTTTTGCCGTGTTCCACCACGATGTCGAACATTCTCTCCGCGAAAGCATTGGCGCAATACAGCTCGAAACCGTCCTCGCCGGTGTAGCCCGTGCGGGAAAGGATGATCGGCTCGCCTTCCAGCGTAGTCGTTTTGAAAGTGTAATTCTTGGCCGGGATATCCGCTTCGGCAATGAATTCCTTCACGATCTCGATCGCGGCCGGACCCTGCAGTGCCAGCTGAGCGGTCGCCTTGCTGGCGTTCTCAAACTTCGTGTCCCCGATCAGGCGTGCCTCGATCCAGTCAGCGTCCTTCTGCATATTGGCCGCGTTGACCACGATCAGATACTTCTCCGGGTTGAAGCGGTAGATCAGGATATCATCCACCACACCGCCCTGCTCATTCGGCAGCAGCGTGTAGCGCACTCCGCCATCCTTGAGCGTGGACATGTCATTGGTCACCAGATTCTGGATCGTCGCCAGAGCGTCCTTGCCGGTGAGGTAGATCTCACCCATGTGCGACACGTCAAAAAGTCCGGCCTTCTGACGCACGGCGTTATGCTCGGCAATGATGCCGCTTCCCTCAAACTGCACAGGCAGCTCATATCCGGTGAATTCCACCATCTTGCCGCCCGCAGCCACGATTTTGTTATAAAAAGGAGTTCTCAGTAACATAAAATTTTCCTCACAGCAGAAGCGCTGTGTTATCTGCCCATTATTCTACTGACTCATTGACAGATTTGTCAAACAACCATTCAGCCTTGCGCGCTTATTTGTAGATCACATGGATCGCCTGTTTGAGGCTGTCTTCCACGGCCTCGAAAAATCCTTCGCTGACACTGGGATGCGGATAGATGGAACGCAGGATGTCGCCGCGTTTGGCTCCCATCGCCACCAAAGTGGTAAAACCGCCTATCATCTCCGGGGCTTCCGCGGCCACAACCTCCACACCCAGAAGCTGTTCAGTTCCCTTGTCAAAGATCACTTTTACATAACCGCGCTCTTCTCCGGCAATCAGCGATTTTCCGTTGCCGCCCAGATTGAATTTGCCTGTTTCGACCTCGCGTCCAGCGGCTTGAGCTTCTTCCTCGCTCAGGCCGACACGCGCGACCGGCGGATTGGTATAAACACAGCCCGGCACACAGGTCAGGTTCGTATGGCTGGGCTTTCCGGCGAGCGCATCCACCACACTGACGGCCCTGGCTGTCGCGTAGTGAGCCAGCTGGATACTGCCCTTGACACAGTCCCCAACCGCGTAGATATCAGGATTTTTCGTCTGCCCGTCCGCATTGGTCAGGATACCGCGGTCAAACTCTACGCCGCTGAGCTCCAACCCTTCGATCTTGCGGGGCGCGCGTCCCACGCAGACGATCACCAAATCGGCGGAAACTGTGTTTTCCTTTTCTTTCTCGGTATAGACCACGCCTATACCCTGCTCCTGCTGAACCAGTTTTTTCACACTGGCTCCGGCTGTGACCTTCACCCCACTGCGGCGCAAGGCCAGCCCGATATACTTGGTCACATCGGGTGAGAAGGGAGACAATATCCGGGGAAGTCCTTCTAAAATAGTCACCTGGCTGCCGATCTCGCTGAAGAACGTGGCCAGCTCCACACCGATCACGCCGCCGCCGATGACCACTACTTTGTCATGTTTGTCAAAGCGGTGAGCCAGAACGTCATCCGAGGTCTTAGCCAGTTCGATTCCCTCAATGGAACGGGGCACCACCGGAGCCGCGCCCAGCGCCAGCAATATCTTTTGCCCTTGAAGTGTCTCACCGGTAGAAAGTTTCAATGTTTTTTCACCGGTGAAAGCCGCTGTTGCGTTGTAATAGGCGATCTTATTGGACTGAACCAGCATCCCAATGCCTTTATTCAGTTTGTCCACCAGTTGATCTTTGCGTCCAACCACTTCATCCAAAAAGAATTGTACATCACCCTTCACGCCAAAAGCCCCGGAACGCACCCGCGCGAACAATCGCGAGGACTCCAAAAGCGCCTTGGTCGGGATGCACCCACGGTTCAGACAGGCTCCGCCCAGTTTATCCGCTTCCACCAAAGCGACATCCATTCCGTGACGCGCCGCGCGGATAGCCGCCGCGTATCCGGCCGGGCCACCGCCCACAATAATCAATTCTTTTTGAATCACTTCCATATTGAAAAATCTGTTTTGGGAGCGGCATCCGTCCGACACCGCCGTTTCCTTCCCGATTCTAAACGGAAACCATTCCTTCTGACAGTCGGAATGTACTTTTAGAAGAAATTTTTAGTCGGACAGCGTCACCAGTTCATATTCACGGCTGCCCAGGCCGATCTTTTCGGCATAGGTGATCTGGGCATGACCGCGGAATTTTTTTCCCAGCCGTTTCACCGCTTCATAACAGGCTTCGTCAATGGCAACCGGATCTGTCGAGGCGAACACACCAACATCCGGCAAAAAGGCTTTCTGGGGTGTGGATTCGCAGTCGCAGTGTTTGGTAATGTTCAGGGCAAAATTCAGATAGATATTGCGCTTGCCCTTCTGAGCAGCCAGTGCGTACTCCGCCAGACGTTCCGGGAACGCTCGCAAGGTAATCAGTGCTTTCAGGATGCCCCGCACGGTCATCACCGACACTGCCTTATGCGGACAGACCGAATAGCAGGCCCCACATCCCACACACTTGCTGTCGTCTATAAAGGAGCGGCTGCCGATTGTGATGGCATTGGCGTGACAGCGTGTCTGGCACAGATGACACCGCTTGCATTTGCGGTCAATGATCTTGGGATTGATGCCCAAGTGCATATCCAGCTTGCCGCCTTTGGATGCGCACCCCATGGAAAGCTGTTTGATGGCTCCTCCGAACCCGGCCAGACGATGTCCTTTGAAATGGGAAAGCACGATCATCTGGTCATACTCCGCGAACGCTTTGCCGATCCGGCATTTTTCAAAATGCTTGCCGTGGATGGGAATCTCGGTGAACTCTTCCCCTTCGGCTCCGTCCGCGATCACCACAGGTATCTGAGTGAACCCGTGTTCCAGAGCCAGCTGAGTATGACGCTCCCGGTTGAAGCGCATCCCGCCATAAAGCACGCTGGTCTCCATGAAACAGCATTCCACACCTTTCTCCTTCAGGTAGTGGATCATCCCGGTATAGCTCTCCGCCGGGATATAGGTCACATTCCCCTTTTCTCCGAAGTGGACCTTGAGCGCCGCCTTGGCGGAAAGCTTGACTGCCTCCCGCTCAACGACACAGGCCAAAAGCTCCCGTGCCGTCCGCTGAATGATCTCCACCGGAGCGTGAAGCTCCACGGGTTTGAAATAAACCTTCGATAACACGCCGTCAATTTACCTCGTTCCGTTCATTTTTAACAGCTTCTTTTTCTATATGTTCAAAAACATTAAAAAATCCCGTGTCTCTTTTGGGGAGAACACGGGATCTTTGATTGATTCAGCGGCCGGCCTTATTTACGGCGGGGATCCACCGGCTGGCAGGTATAGCTGTTGGGGTCGTACATGCCCAGACGCTTGAACATCTCGATGGCAAAATGACGATGGCCCAGTCCATTGGGATGGATATGGTCGTTCATCCAGGAATCACGCAGTTCCGGTGTGGTGCAATTCTTCACCCACCAGCCGTGCTGATCCACCAGGATGACACCCTGCTCGCGGGCGACCTGATCCACGATGGCGGAGTATTCATCGGTATGTGTCTGACGCTTATCCTTCTCCACATCCACCAGGTTCAGGTTGTGCAAAATAGGCACCGCGCCGATGTCACGGATGCGCTTGACCAGTGAGGTCAGGTTCAGACGGAATTCCTCTTTCTTTTCCGGACTGCCGCCGCGGCGTGTGTCGTTCATGCCGATCATAACGGAAACAACCTGGGGATTGAACTCACCGATACGGCGCTTGAATGTCTTCAAGATACCATCGGCAGTGTCGCCGCTAATGCCGGTCTTGATGATGACATCGAACGGCCGCCAGTACTCGGCGCGGACACGTTCCTCAAAATGCTCGGCATAGCTGCGCTCGCCCAGAGTATGCACCAGCGCGTGAGTGATGCTGTCGCCGGTAAAGACCCAGTTGATGGGAGTGCTCTTGTCAGCCAGCATCGCCTGGATGCGCGCCAGATCCTTGTCGGGATCGCCCGGCATGGTTCCCGGATAGAGCATATCCAGAGTATCCAGATTGAACCGCACAGAGATCTCATAAGCGGGTTTATCATTGGTCCAGTGGCCGTAGGTGATGTTCAGGAAGTCACCTGTGGGCAGAAGCTGCACAGTGGGATAAGCGCAGTCGCCGGTCCAGCCGCCGGGTTCCTTGAAATTCTTTTTGAGGCGTATCCGGTACTGACCCACACGACCGAAGACCAGATCCTCATAAGTGCCGACCCAGCCGACCCAGTCGCCGTAAGTGTCGGAGTGATAGCCCTGCGGCTGCATATCACGGAAGGTGATGTACAGACGGCCATCGGGCGCATAAACCGGCGTATGGCGGTCGCCGTTCAGCTCCGGCGGCAGAGCGCGCGGCGCGGTCCAGGTCTTGCCCTCGTCATTGGAGAACATGATCTGGGAATTCTCACGGCGGGAGTTCTCACGCAGCAGCATGGCCAGCTGTTTGCCGTCCGGGGAACGAACCACGCCCGGTTCGCAAAGATGCATCTTTGAGCTGGCATAGATGGCCTTGGGCTGTTCCCAGGTCACACCGCCGTCAAAACTTTCCACAGTGTAAAGCGTAAAGACCACCGGATTCTTCACTTGCCGCTGAGCGGTAAAGAACCTGCCGTCATCATGGAAGAAAGCCATGTAATGACCCGGCTCTTTCAAAGCAACCTGGCTGGCCATGCCTACGACACCGCCCCATTCGCCCGCCGGTTTCAGTTCGCTCCAGGTCTCGCCTTCATCCTCGGACAAGGCATAGCGTGTCGGGTACAGCGAAGACCACAATATGATGCGCTTCTTGCCTTCTTTGTCCACAGTGCGGTAAACAATAGGCGTTTCCAGACTGGTGGCCCAGCTCTCCGGCACGGGCAGACGGTCGCTCCAAGTCCAGCCTTGGTCGGTGCTCTTCTTCATCAGGATGGGGCCCTTGCCATGCCCCTGCGGATACACACAGATGATGGTCTTGCCGTCATCCAGCATCACACTGCTGGGATGCCCCAGATAGGTATTTTCCTGCTGGTCAATGATCTTCTGCATATTGACCTGGTCATCCAAATCGATCAGCGGCACTGAAAAAGCCATCAGATCCGCCGCGGAGGAAAAAGCAAACACCCCTGCCAGAGCAGCCAGGGTCCCGCTCCATCGTCTAAAACTTTTACTCATATTCTTCATACTCCAGAACGGCACTATTCTGCCCGACCGCCATCAAAAATGCAAGTACAACCCCGGCCAACATGAAAAAATGCTGGACTTACCGGGGGCATATTGGGAATAATTTTCGCGGTTATGGGACGTCAGTGGTTATACGCAAAACGGCTGGTGGCTTCTAAAAAGAAAACACAAGCCACAGGTAAACTTGTTCGAGAAATTATGATCGCAGCGCGCATGGGCGGGGCTGATCCCGACCTGAACGCGCGTCTGGCCGCCGCTCTGGAAAAAGCGCGCAAAGAAAGTGTCTCTCGCGACGCAATTGAACGCGCCATCAAGAAGGGTGCCGGCATCGGTGAAGAAAAAATGGCCATGGATCAGGTCATCTTTGAGGGGTATGCTCCTCATAAAGTGCCTGTCATCGTGGAAGTTTACACAGACAACCCCAACCGTACCGCTCCGGAGATGCGTGTGCTCTTCCGCAAAGGCGTGCTGGGCAACGCCGGCAGCAACCGTTTCCTCTTTGACCAGGTCGGTCTGGTGGAAGGCTATCTGCCCGATGGAGATATGGATCCCGAAGAAGCTGCTATCGAGGCCGGAGCCAATGAAGTGGTCCCCATTTCCAACTCGGACAACAACGACATCCCCGAAGACGCTAAGGGCTACCGCTTTATCACCGAGCGCACCGCCATCCACGCGGTTTCCACCTGGCTCTCCTCTCACGGCTGGAAGATCGTGACCAGTGAGATCGGATATCTGCCCAAGAACTATCCCGAACTGACTGAGGAACAAATGGTTGAAGTGGGCGAATTCCTCCAAGCATTGGACGATCATGATGATGTCCATCGTGTGTGGGCCGCGGTGAAATAGCATTTTCATCCTCCTCGGAAAGAGGAATATAGATATAAGAAAACAGATCCGGTGAAGGGTCTGTTTTCTTGTTTCTGCGGAAGTTTATCTTCCTGCATTCGGAAGTTTATCTCAGTTTTTTGACCCGTCTTTTGCAAAGATAAACTTCCGATTGCGCATTTTTAACGCTCATATCATAGGCTTACTTGTAGAGGTAACATAAAAATTTTTCTCAAAACGAAGGAAAAACTTGCCAGATGGCGACGGTGTGATAAACTTGGCGTCCCTTCCCTGACTGGGAAGGAGCGTGTAATATGAAAGACAAGATTCATCCGAAATACGAAGAAACGGAAATCCGCTGCGCTTGTGGAAATACATTCAAGACCCGTTCCACCCGCCAAAACATCATGGTGGGTATCTGCAACGCGTGCCACCCCTTTTATACTGGTTCTCAGAAACTTGTAGATACTGCTGGCCGTGTTGATAAATTCCAGCAGCGTATGGCCAAGACCCTCGCGGCTCAGGCCGAAATGGATTCCAAAAAGAAGAAAAAGAAATAATTTATCCGGTATTTTACCGCGGTACGTTTTTTCTTAAAGGTTAGACCCGCTTCTGAAAAAGTATCAAGAAGCGGGTGTGTGTTTTTGTGTTATGGATTTCAAGCCTCATATAGAGAAGTTTGCTCACCGTCTGGCGGAAGTCGAAGCGGCCTTGAGTGACCCCAATGTCTTTGACAATCAACAGAAAGCTCAAGACCTCGGCAAAGAGTACTCCCGGCTGAAAGACCTGGTGGCCATGGGTGCCGCCTGGGAAAAGAACCTGGCGGACATCGCGGAGAATGAAGAGATCCTGAAAAGCGAACCACCCGATTCCGAGCTGGCACTGATGGCCAAGGAAGAGCTGGAACGTCTGGAAAAAGAAGGCAAAAAGATCAATCTGGAGCTGCTCCAGGGCATCCTGCCTCCCGATCCGGCCGACAGCCGCAACACCATCGTGGAAATACGCGCCGGCGCGGGCGGAACGGAATCTTCCCTTTTTGCCGCGGATCTCTACCGGATGTACGTGAAGTACAGCGAGTCCAAAGGCTGGAAGATCGAGAGCATGGAATCCAGTCCGTCCGACTTGGGCGGATTCAAAGAAATCATCTTTAAGATCACGGGCACAGACGTTTTCAAACGGCTCAAGTTTGAAAGCGGTGTCCATCGCGTCCAGCGTGTTCCGGCTACGGAAGCCTCCGGACGCATCCATACCAGCACCGCAACGGTCGCCGTTCTGCCCGAAGCGCAGGATGTGGATATCGAAATCAAACCCGAAGATATCGAGATCACCGTCTGCCGCGCCAGCGGTCCCGGCGGTCAGGGTGTCAATACCACTGACTCCGCGGTGCAGATCAATCACAAACCCACCGGCATGATCGTGCGCTGCGCCAATCAGCGTTCCCAGCTGCAAAACCGCGCACAGGCCATGATCATCCTGCGTTCCCGTCTGTTGGAGAAGAAGATAGCGGAAGAAAACGCCAAGTACGCCGCCCAGCGCAAAGCCCAGGTCGGCACCGGTGAGCGCAACGAGCGCATCCGCACTTACAACTTCCCCCAGAGCCGTGTGAGCGATCACCGTATCGAGCTGACTCTCTACAACATCAGCGCGGTGATGGAAGGTGACCTCGACTGCTTTATCGATCCTCTGATCGCCGCGGACGTGGAAGAACGTCTGGCGGCCATGGAAGCCTAGGAGGGTCGGCTCATGGGGAATGAAGCGCCTTTAGCGGAGGAAGTTCAGGAATTTTTGAATTACCTTTCCGCGGAGCGTTCCGCTTCCGCCTATACCAGCCGCAATTACCGGCAGACCCTGGTTGAGTTCGATCAGTGGTACCGGGATACTTTCAAGACCGCGCCGGACTGGATCCGTCTGAGACGGGAGGACTTCCGCTCCTATCTGCGGCATCTGGGCGCCATGAACCTGAAGCGCGCCCCTATCAGTCTGAGGTTCTCCGCACTGCGTTCCTTCTATAAGTTTCTGATCCGCAGAGGTATTCTGGAAACGACGCCGATCAAGGATCTTTCCATGCCCAAACAGGAGAAACGACTTCCCCGTTTTCTGACTGTGGAACAGACACTGGCTCTGCTAGATGCTCCTTTCACCGAGCTGAAACATATTGAAAAGGCCCGCAAGCAGAAGGCAGAGAAGGAAAAAGATGCCCGCAAAGCCACTTTCAAATACAATCAGCGCGTCCATTCCTGCTGGCGGGATCAGGCCATTCTGGAAACTTTCTACTCCTGCGGTCTGCGTATCAGCGAGCTATGCGGGATGAAGGTTCAAGATATATCTTTCAATACCCAGTCGCTGAGAGTGTTAGGGAAAGGCAAAAAGGAACGGATCGTTCCTATCGGCAATCACGCCCTGAAGGCCATCCAGCGTTATTGGAAACAATTAGACCATCCGCCGCAGCCGAATGAACCTGTTTTCTGGAGCGGTCACGAAACGCCTAAGCCGCCTACACCGAGGCTTATCCAGTTCAATCTAAAAAAATATCTGGCTCTGGCCGGGCTGGATCCGACCCTGACACCGCACAAGCTCCGCCATAGTTTCGCCACGCACATTCTGGACGCGGGCGGCGATCTGCGCAGTGTGCAGGAGCTTCTGGGACATGAACATATCGCCACGACCCAGATCTATACGCATATCACCGTGGAGCGGCTGAAAAAGGTTTATAACAAAGCCCATCCGCACGCCTGAACCGACGGCACACGTTATTTGAAAGTGAGGAAATGCACCCGGCGGTCCTGTCCGGTCATAATGATGCCTTCCTTGTAGAGTCCGATCCCTTCCTGCTCGCCTTTGATGCCGATATCGGGCAGGTTGACGCAGGTGACAAATTTCTCCCGATCCAGATCTATCACCCTCAGCGAGAGACCTTCCTGCAAATTGATGCCGTAAATCTGATAGATCCGGTTATTGCGGCAGAAGGCTCCCTGAGTAGCCGTCACACAGGGCAGTTCAAAAGTTTTCTCAGCGTCGGCCAGGGGCAAAGTGACATCACCTTTCTCATAGGACGGCAGCGGATAGACACGGATGATCAGTTTATTTCCTTCCGCGACATGATAATTGTTCTGAGTATAGCCCATCTGGATGATCTTGCCGTTCTCGTTGTCCAGGATCACATTCGGGTAGTAGCAGTTACAGTCTTCGGGCTTTGGCCAGGTGATCGTCTGCACCGGTTCCATCCTGAATTCCCCTTCTTTGCCGGTCAAACGATACACCATCACGTTGTATTTCAGGATGTTCTCCATGCTGATATACAGAAGCGGAAAAGGATCGCTCCCGTCATAGTATTGACGGCTGAAATTGGCGTTATTGCAGTGGAGCAGCTTATCGCGTTCCAATTCAATAGTCTGGACAAGTTTGCCCGTCTCCAGATCGTAGATCGCGCAGCGTTCCCGGTAGTTGTTGAACTGGAAGAGGTACTTGCCATAGACCGCCGCGCCCTGCACGAAGGAGTCTTTCACCTCGTGCGTCTCCGTGAAAAGATACTCGATATTCATCACAGGCGAAGTCAGATCTATCCGCTCTCCGCTGTAGGCAAAATCTTTGGCTGAGTTCTGCGCATACACTCCCTGCGCCGTGAATACCAGCGCACCGGCCAAAACACTCTTGAACAATGATCCGCTCCAAGCTTTCATCATGTCCCCAGTATTCACAGAAAAAAGACACTTAACAATGAAAAAACAAAAAATTTTAAACGTCTAATATCTGTGGTTTAATAGATGCACAAATTAAAACTAGCATCAAAAACAAAATACGATGAAATATTTAGACACGTAAGTGTACAGGAATAATTTCAATAGAATTAGCGAAATACTTGAAAATATTACGAATATACAAATGACAAGATGATATATATTTTGACTTAATTTCTTGTATCTCTGAAATATCAAAAAATATGACAATGAATAAATTTTTAAATGGCCCAGTGATAATCATTTTGAGTTTAATGTTTAGCATTTTCTCACCATTAAAATTACAAGCTTATGTTGGAGGGAGTATTACAGTTAATGATATTAACTATCTCGTCTTAACTGAAAATAGCAAAACAAAAACAGGAACAGTCACAATTTCTGGATGCTCATACAATATAGCAG
>Ga0265298_10007491_pt1 | contig 13258 bp, 8 predicted proteins | sample AusTroGonzalo_MG_3_FD_193486 | JGI IMG/M metagenome (GOLD analysis project Ga0265298, IMG submission 193486) | Bovine rumen microbial communities from tropical cattle in Woodstock, Queensland, Australia - Gonzalo_01 | ecosystem: Host-associated > Mammals > Digestive system > Stomach > Rumen ... | reverse complement strand
AAATGAAAGACCGCCATCGGCGCGTCAGAAGATGATCAACCTCATGTACATCGTCCTCCTGGCGATGCTTGCCATGAACGTTTCATCGGACGTGCTGAACGGTTTCAGGATAGTGGAGGAGAGTCTCAGCAAGAGTACCACCAACGCCACTCTTCAGAACGAGCAGGCTTACCGCGAGTTTGCCGCCGCCGATTCCATCAACCACGAGAAGGTGGGCGAATGGTACGGCAAGGCTCTCTACGTAAGGCAGATATCTGACTCGCTGTTCAATTTTGCCGAGGAACTCAAGAAACTCATTGCCATTGAGGCCGACGGCCGCGATGCCGATGTCAACGACATACACAACCGTGAGGATCTGGAAGCAGCCACCCAGGTAATGCTCCACCCCACACGCGGTAAGGGAGGCATGCTGTTTGACGCCATCAACAACTACCGCGAGAGGATTCTTGAGATGGTTACCGATCCTACACAGAAGGATATCATAAGCAACAACTTCAGCACAGAGGTTCCGGTAAAGATAGGTTCACTTGGCAAGAACTGGCAGGAGTACAATTATGAGAACATGCCCGTGGCAGCTGCCGTCACCATGCTTACCAAGCTGCAGAATGACGTACGCTATGCCGAGGGTCAGGTTCTGCATACACTGGTCAACAACATTGACATAGGTGACCTGCGTGTTAACGCCATCAACGCATACGTTATTCCCACATCGCAGAACGTGGTGCAGGGAAACTCGTTCAAGGCACGCATCATCATGGCTGCCGTTGACTCCACCGCACGTCCCGCCATCTACATTGACGGCAAGAAGATTGACTCGCAGGACGGCTGGTACGAGGTGCCCGCAACCAAGACAGGTGACTATACCTTGTCCGGTTATATGGAACTCAACTCTGGAAACGGCGTCATACGCCGCGACTTTACACAGAACTACTCTGTTGTATCACCGCTGGCCACCGTATCGGCCACAATGATGAATGTGCTCTATGCAGGTATTGACAACCCGGTAAGCATATCTGTCCCGGGTGTACCCAGTAACATGATATCGGCCAGACTCAAGAACGGAGGCGGCACACTGACACGCAGCGGCAACGCATTCGTGTGCAAGCCCTCAACCCCCAATCAGGATGTGGTTATAGCCGTGACCGCAAACCAGGACGGACGTCAGCAGAGCATGGGTGAATATGAGTTCCATGTACGCCAGCTGCCTGACCCGGCACCTTTCATAGAATACGTAGATGAAAACGGCAACACACAGCGCTACCGTGGCGGCGGTACACCTATCACCAAGAAGAACCTGATGTCAGCAGACGGCATAGTGGCAGCCATTGACAACGGTCTGCTCAACATAGGTTTCCGCGTACTGAGCTTTGAGACAACCTTCTTTGACAACAACGGTAACGCCGTTCCGGAACTCTCTGACGGACCTCATTTCTCTGACCGTCAGAAAAAGACCTTCCAGCAGCTGGGACGCGGACGACGCTTCTATATACAGCGCGTCAAGGCTGTGGGTCCTGACGGCATTGAGAGACAGTTGACTACTTCATTGGAGGTCATTCTTAACTGATAAAAAGGAAATAACGATATGAAAAAGAGTATTCTTTTGTTTCTGACACTGGCTGCTTCACTTATGGTGAATGCGCAGCCCACACGCAGACTCCAGGAGCAGGCTGCCCAGAAGGAGGCCGAGAAGAGCCCCACGGCAGTCACCCTCACAGAGCGTACACGCTCTCAATACACAGCGCAGACCGCCATGCCTACCGAGGTTACATGGAGGCGTGACATCTACCGTGAGCTGGATCTCAAGAAAGAGAAGAACGCAGCGCTCTATTATCCTGAGCAGCCTCTGGGTGACCGCGTCAATTTCTTCACCCTGGTGCTTAACCTTATCCTGGACGGTAAGATCAAGGCCTATGAGTACCGCCTGGACGGCAATGAACTCTTTACTCCCGACAATGAACTGGATATTGAGAACATGCTGGACAAGTTTTACATCTACTACACCAAAGATGAGAAAGGCAAGTATAAGATAGAGCCGACGGATATTCCCAGTCCCGGAAAGTACTACATCAAGGAGAGCAACTATCTGGACCAGCTTTCAAACTTCCAGACACGCGTTACGGCCATCTGTCCCGTCCTGATGCAGAGCGATTTCGGCGACAGGCCCACTGCGTACCCCATGTTCTGGCTCAACTATGACGAGATAAGTCCCTATCTGGGACAGACTCAGGTAATGACCAGCAGTTACAACAACACCAGCAACATGTCACTTGACGACTATTTTGTAATGCGTCAGTATGACGGTGACATATACAAGACATCAAACCTGCGGAACATGCCGCTCTCAGAGTACTGTGAGACCGACTCGGCACTCCAGGCAGAGAGAGCACGCATTGAAAAGCAGCTCATAGATTTCCAGAACGGACTGTGGAATGACGTTGACCTGGAACCCAAGGTTAGCAAGCAGACCGCTCCAGCCGATGAAAAGAAGACAAAGGAGGCCAAGGAGCCCAAACCCAAGAAGGAGAAAGCACCCAAGGCACCACGCCAGAGCGCCTCAGGCGGAGAGCGTATCTCTGTACACAGATAATTGCAACTGAAACTAAAATATGACAGACCGGCCTCTTTTTTAAGGTTGGCCTGTCTGTTTTATTTAAAAAGTTTTAATTTTGCCACGACTATCAAACGCAAACTTCACAATTCAATAACATTACTAAAATGAAAAAGGCATTATTAGTATGCAGTCTTGCACTGCTCTCTTTCATCCCCGCAGCAGCTCAGTTCAGCTGGGGTATCCGCGGTGGTCTCAACCTTGTAAACAATGACATTACAGAAGTTAACGAGAAGTCTGCTATGGACAAGGACAGTTACACCGGTTTCTTTATCGGACCGATGGCTGAACTTCAGATTCCTATCATCGGAATAGGTATTGACGCCTCACTTCTCTACTCACAGAAAGGACTTGAAGTGTCAGATGAGGAGACAATGAAGAATCAGTCACTGGCCATTCCCGTATCACTCAAATACTCACTGGGACTGGGCAACTTTGCTGCCGTATATGTAGCAGCAGGTCCGCAGCTTGACTTTAAGATAGGTGATCTGGACAGAAAGTACAAGGACGGCAATGACGTTAAGGAGTTCGCTCTTGAAAAGAGCACCTGGAGCATCAACGTTGGTGCAGGTGTTAAGCTCATCAACCATATTCAGGCCGGTGTAAACTACAACATCCCAGTATCAAAGGAGGGTGCCTACAAGTTCACTGAGAATCCTACAATTGGTTCAGCCGTTGACCACAAGCCCGTGGATATCAAGGCCAGCACACTGCAGTTCCAGCTCACCTGGACATTCTGATAGAATAAGCCATCATAATGAGACCGGTTCTCCGCAAAAGAGCCGGTCTTTTTTTATACATTTGTGCTCTACTGTCATGACTTTATATGCCGATATAATCCTGCCGGTACCCCTGAACCAACTGTTCACCTACCGCATCCCTGACCCTCTGCAGCAGACAGCCGTAGCAGGAGCCAGGGTATATGTGCCCTTTGGCAAGGGACGCAGGCTTACGGGCATAATAGTTACTGTACACACAAACAAGCCACAGGGAGTCTCCGTCAAGGACATACAGAGCGTGCTGGATCAGGACGGGCCGTCTGTCACTGCCACACAGATTAAACTGATGCAGTGGATGGCCTCATACTGCATGTGCTCTCCAGGTGATGTCATGAAAGCGGCCATTCCCGCCGGACTAAGGCCCGACAGCAGCGCCAGTGAGCATCCCTACAAACCCAAGACTGAGGTTTACGTAAAGCCCGGACCCAGACTAACAGGACTGGACAAAACCGGGTATGAAAATCTCTTTGGAAAGACAGCCCAGAAACAGAAGGAGCTGTTAGGCAAATACATTGAGCTGTCCGGAATGGATGAGAATCCTCTCAATCCCGCACCCGTAACAAAAAAGGCGCTGAGCCAGGCCGTCGAGTCTGCATCGGCCCTGCACTCACTGCAGCAGAACGGGGTGCTGGAGTTCTATGAACTGGAGGTGGGACGTCTGCCGCAGTTCAGCGGACATACGCAAGAGCCGCCAACGCTCAGCCCTGCACAGCAAAAGGCTTTTGATGAGATAAAAGAGAGTTTCAGGCATAAGAACGTGTGCCTGCTACACGGTGTAACATCCAGCGGCAAGACCGAGATTTACATCCATCTTATAAGGGAACACATTGCACGCGGCGGACAGGTGCTTTACATCCTGCCTGAGATAGCGCTTACCACACAGATAATGCACCGTCTGCAAAAAGTTTTTGGCGATGACATGTGCGTGTATCACTCACGCTGCCCCGAGAACATAAGGGTTGAGGTGTGGAACCGTCTGGCCGGACCCAATCCATACAAACTGATACTGGGTGCACGGTCGGCAGTGATGGTACCGCTCAGGAACCTGAGCCTGGTAATAGTTGACGAGGAGCATGAGCCCAGCTTTAAGCAGGAGGATCCGGCACCACGCTACCACGGACGCAACACCGCCATAATGCTGGCATCGCTGTGCGGTGCCAAGACTCTCTTGGGAAGCGCCACGCCTGCGCTGGAAAGCTACTCAAACGCCGTAACCGGCAAGTACGGACTGGTAACGCTCACAGAAAGGTTCCGTAACGTCAAACTGCCTCGCATAGAGGTGGTTGACACTGCCGACCTTAAACGCAGAAAATATATGCAGGGACTGTTTTCACCACAGCTTGAGATGGAGATAGGCCATGCCCTTGAATGCGGAAAGCAGGCCATCCTGTTCCATAACCGCCGCGGCTATGCGGGTACGGTGGAGTGCCCTGACTGCGGATGGGTACAGAAATGTGACCGTTGTGACGTGAGCCTGACCTTTCACAAAAGCACCGATACGGCTACCTGCCACTACTGCGGACGTAACTACCGGGTACCCGCCGTATGCCCCTCTTGCGGCAGCAAGAACCTGCGCAGCCGCGGATACGGTACCGAGCGCATAGAGGAGGAGGTGGCCAGGCTGTTCCCCGCAGCACGTGCAGCCAGGCTTGACCTGGACTCGGCCAAAGCCGGATATGAGTCAATCATAACTGATTTCCAGGAACATCGCACAGATATCCTCATAGGAACACAGATGGTCTCAAAGGGACTGGATTTTGCAGGCGTAAGCGTGGTTGGAATACTGGAGGCTGACTCCATAATGAGCTACCCCGATTTCCGCGCATCAGAGAGAGCCTACCAGCTTATGGCACAGGTGGCCGGACGCGCCGGACGCAAGGATGAGCAGGGAAAGGTAATCATACAGACCCGTCAGCCCGATGCACCCGTACTGGAGATGGTAAGCCGCAATGACTACACCGGTTTCTTTAATGAGCAGATGCAGGAACGCAGCGCATTCAACTATCCGCCATACTCAAGGCTCACCTCCGTGACCGTCAAGGGCACTGACATAAGAGCGGTTGAAAAGACAGCCCTCTCCATAGCCGTCCATCTGGCACAGCTGTTCGGACAGGACAGGGTGCTGGGACCGGATGCTCCGCCGGTATCAAAAGTAATGTATTCACACATACGGCGTGTCATGATAAAGACACGTCCCGAGCAGGCATCGGCAGATGTGAGGACAAAAATAAATGAGGCCGTCAGCAGAACGGCCTCAGAATGCGGTTTAAACGGCGTCACTGTTTCTTTTGACGCAGATCCACAGTAGAATCAGGATAGCTTATGCGCGTGTGGTACATGGTGCGCAGTTTCTCCTTGAACGTATCCTTTACCTTGTTGATTTCAAGCCAGCTTATAGGGCAGTCACGGAAATAGCCCTCCTGCACCTGTGTGTCAACGATCTTGTCAACCATCTCACCTATACTTTCCTCGGTGTATTCCTTGAGACTGCGTGAGGCAGCCTCCACGGCATCGGCCATCATAAGGACGGCTGTCTCTTTGGAGTACGGATTGGGACCGGGATAGCTGAACTCTGTAGGATCAGGCTGCATTTCGGGATGATCCTGAGTGAATTTGATGTAGAAATACCGGGCCACGCCCTTGCCGTGATGCGATGATATGAAACCGCGTATGGCTGCAGGCAGTCCATATTTATCGGCCAACTGGAGCCCCTTTTCAACATGTCCGGTTATGATATGAGCACTCTGCTGCGGGGTGAGCTTTTCATGCGGATTGACACCGCTCTGATTCTCGGTAAAAAAGGGCGCGTTCTCAATCTTGCCTATGTCATGATAGAGCGCCGCCGTACGTACCAGCTGCGGATTGGCCTTGATTCGTGTGGCTGCCTCCGATGCCAACGTGGAAACCTGCATGGAGTGCTGGAATGTGCCGGGAGCCTTCTCGGCCAGCTCACGCAGAAGCGGATTGTTTATGTTTGAGAGCTCAATCAGGGTTACGTTTGATGTAAACCCAAAGAGCTTTTCAATGACAAACAGAAGCGGATAGACCAGCAGTATTACCGTACAGTTGATAAGGAAGAACAGGAATATCAACGGATCGATATCACGGATGTTCTCCAACTGGGTCATCTGGAAGGCTATCCATACCACACTGTACGAGATGAATATAAGAAGGCATGTACGCAGTATCTGTGAACGCTGCGACAGCTCCTTGAGCGAGTATATACCGGTCAGTCCGGCCATAAGCTGCAGCAGCACGTACTCATACGGCATGGATACTATGAGCGACGTGGAGAGGATAAACACCATATATCCTGTGAATGCGGTACGCGAGTCAAGGAATATACGCAGCATGATAGCCAGCATGGAACAGGGCAGCAGGAATATGCTCCAGCCTGAATACTGGCAGAAAAGTCCCACACCCACGGTAAACAAAGTGATTGACCCGAACAGGAAATAGAGTATGGAACGTCTGTCTATATCATCCATACGGTACAGGCTCAGATAGACAAAGAGAACCAGGAAGCAGAGCAGCACAAACACCGAGCGTCCGCCCCACGTGAGCATCTGGAAACGTTTGGATTCATTCTTCTCATTCACAATGTCCAGATAGGACTTGATTATCTGGCTCTTCTGGGCATCCACTATCTCACCCTGGTCAATGATTCTCTGGTCGGCCACCACCATGCCGCGGTAATGCGATATCTGATCCAGCTGCGCCTCCAGGTCGGCATCGGAACGGGTGGCATCATATATCACGTTAGGCCTTATGAAATTCTCAATGTTCTGCTCACGCAGCATGTAACGGTCATGATAATAGAAATCGGCCACGTTGACCACATAGTTGTAGGCGTCACGCTCACTCCTTACGCTTGATGTCTTTACAAAGGTAGATGTGTTTCCCTCATATATCCTGAACACCTCCTTGTCGGAGAGCAGGTCCTCGCCCGACGTTGATATGATTCCGTCACGATACACATCGGCAAGACGCCGCCGTATGGTATTGTAGGTAACCTCCCATACCAATTTATGGAGGCTGTCGGCATAGAAGCGGTCAAACTCGGCCAATGCATCCGATGCCACCGATGCGTTACGGCTAAAGTAGGGAGCGAACGCCGCCTTGACGCTGTCGGCCTCGGCCTGCCACACATCGTCACTCTTTTCAATAGAGAAGCTGAACGGTGCTATTAGGACATCATATGTCCACGGTTTGCCTATGGTGTATATGTAATTCTCCTTATGGCTGGCCGGCATGAAATAGACTGTAAGCAATGCCGATAAGAGCGACAGCACGATGAGAAGGTTCCTGTTACTCTTTATGAGTTGTCTTTTATCATTCATTAAGAAACGAGCCGTTTGTTGACTCGTAAAAATAGGGCTTTTTCATGAGAAAATGATTACTTTTGCACCGCTAAATCAAGAGAGATGACAGAAAATACAAGCAGCCGCCGCGTGAGGGTACGTTTTGCCCCCAGTCCCACTGGACCACTGCACATTGGCGGCGTACGCACAGCATTATACAACTACCTTTTTGCCCGCAAGCACGGGGGTGATTTCATATTCAGGATTGAGGATACTGATACCAACCGTTTTGTTCCCGGAGCCGAGGATTACATCCTTGAATCATTCCGCTGGCTGGGCATAAAGTTTGATGAGGGTGTATCATTTGGCGGAAACTACGGTCCATACCGTCAGTCTGAGCGCAAGGAGATATACAAGAAATACGTTGACCAGTTGCTTGAAGCCGGCAAGGCCTACATAGCATTCGATACTCCCGCCGAGCTTGAGGCCAAACGTAACGAGATACCCAACTTCCAGTACGATGCCACCACCCGCGGCCAGATGCGCAACTCGCTCACCCTGTCCGCCCAGGAGGTTAAGGAGCTCATTGAGGCCGGTAACCAGTATGTGGTACGTATCCTTATTGAACCCGGTCAGGAGGTTGAGGTGGATGACCTCATCCGCGGCAAGGTTACCATAAACTCATCCGTTCTGGATGACAAGGTTCTATACAAATCAGCCGACCAGCTGCCCACATATCATCTGGCAAATATCGTTGATGACCATCTGATGGAAGTGAGCCATGTAATACGTGGCGAAGAGTGGCTTCCTTCCGCTCCGCTACACGTCCTTCTGTATCGTGCTTTCGGATGGGAGGATACTATGCCGCAGTTTGCACACCTGCCCCTGCTGCTCAAGCCCGAGGGCAACGGCAAGTTGAGCAAGCGTGACGGTGACCGTCTGGGATTCCCCGTATTCCCGCTTGAGTGGCATGACCCCAAGACCGGCGAGATATCATCAGGTTACCGCGAGAAAGACTATCTGCCCGAGGCCGTCATCAATTTTCTGGCACTTCTGGGCTGGAACCCCGGCGATGACCGTGAGATCATGTCACTGGATGAGATGGTTGACCTGTTCAACCTTGAAAAGTGCAGCAAGGCCGGTGCACGCTTCAACTATCAGAAACTGGTGTGGTTCAACCACGAATACATAATGCTCAAGAGCGACCGTGAGATTGCGCAACTCTTCAAGCCCGTTCTGGAGAGCCACGGTGTAAACGCCCCCATGGAGCGCATTGAGACCGCCGTAGGTCTGGTCAAGAACCGCGTAAACTTTGTAGGCGAGCTTTGGGACAACTGCTCATATCTGTTCCAGGCACCCACCTGTTATGATGAGAAATCACTCAAGAAATGGTGGAAGGATGAAGCTCCCCTCACCACTGCCCAGCTCTGCGACTTTCTGGAGACACAGCCTGACTGGAACGGTCAGGTACTTGAGCCCAAGGTAATGGAATGGATTGCCTCAAAAGGCTATGCCACCGGTAAGGTAATGAACGCCCTGCGCGTTACTCTGGTGGGAGCTGCCATGGGACCCCAGATATTCTGCATAACCGATTTCCTGGGTCGTGAAGAGACTCTCAGACGCGCCCGCAAGGCCATTTCAGAACTTTCCTGATCCATACTCTGAAAATATGTTATTCTACACCATAGGAATTTACCTATACTCAGGGTTACTTGCTCTGGCTGCACTGTTCAACCGTAAGGCACGTCAGCTTATCAAAGGCCACAACAGGATACTGGATACCATAAGAGAGCATGTTGACCCCAATTCCAGCTATCTCTGGTTTCACGCCTCATCCCTGGGTGAGTTTGAGCAGGGACGTCCCCTCATAGAGAGAATACACAACAAGCACCCCGAGTGCAAGATACTGCTCACATTCTTTTCACCCTCAGGCTATGAGGTAAGAAAAGACTACAAGGGCGCCGACATAGTATGCTACATGCCGTTTGACACCCCCATCAACGTGAACAGGTTCCTGAGCACAATAAAGGTTGAGAAAGCCTTTTTTATCAAGTATGAGTTCTGGCCCAACTTCCTTAAAGGACTGCACAAAAGGAACATTGAGATATTCAGCGTATCATCCATTTTCCGTGACAGCCAGCTTTTCTTCAAGTGGTACGGAAAGGGTTACGCCAAGGCTCTGCGTTACTTCAAGCACCTGTTTGTACAGGACCGTCACTCCAAGGACCTGCTCAAGAGCATCGGCATAACAGACGTATCGATTGTGGGTGATACCCGCGCCGACCGCGTTCTGGAGGTGGCTGCCGCATCAAAGCAGTTCCCCATTATTGAAAAGTTCGTGAACGGTGACCCCACCTTCATTGCAGGCTCATCATGGCCGGCCGATGAAGAGCTCTTTATCCCCTATTTCCACACCAAGCCGGACTGGAAACTAATCATTGCACCCCATGAGATCCATGAGGAGCATCTGGTTCAGATAGAAGCCCTGCTTAAGGGACGTGACTGCATACGTCTGTCACAGGCCACGCTTGACAATATCAAAGGTTACGATACGCTCATCATAGACTGCTTTGGAATGCTCTCATCCATCTACCGCTACGGACATATTGCCTATATCGGCGGCGGATTCGGTGTGGGAATACACAATGTGCTTGAGGCAGCCGTGTTCGACATCCCGGTTCTGTTTGGTCCCAACAACCAACGTTTCCGCGAGGCACAGGACCTTAAGCGCCTCAAGGGCGGATTTGAGATAACCGATGCCTACAGCCTGCGTATCCTGATAGACAAATTCATCAGTGATCCCGGATTCCTTAAGAAAGCCGGCAAGAACGCCGGTGACTACGTTCGCAGCAGCAGCGGCACTTCGGATCGCATCCTAGGTGAAATAGGACTCGATTAAATTGAGAATTGAAAATTGAAAATTGAGAATTAATACAACTGCACCTGCGTTTCCACCTGCGTGGTCCTAATCCGCACACGGTTTCCAGCTGCACACACCAGCAAGGTTTCCAGCTTAGAGTAAAAATTAAGGCGCCCAACAGGCGCCATATTTTTTACCCGGCCTGGAAGGCCGGCAAGCGGAGTGAAACGGAGCGTGTTTCCAGAAGGAAACTAAAAAAAGGTTGTTCCTAATACGCAGATAAGATTCCATCCCGAGACTTTCAAGGCCTTAAGGCCAAGAAAGTCAAAAACAACCGAGCCAAGCGAGTCCCCGCCGCATGGATTATTCCTCCTTATACCAGCCGGCATACATATGATAGTCACGGGCAATGCGCTGGTTCATCTCCTCAGCCTGCGCCGGATCAACATCCTTTACATACTTGGCCGGAACCCCTGCCCAAAGCGTATGGGGTGGAATGACCGTCTTGCCGGTCACTACAGATCCTGCAGCCACAATGGCTCCCTCGCCCACAACAGCATGGTCAAGCACTACCGATCCCATGCCTATCAGTGCATTGTCCCTGATATCGGCCCCGTGTATGGTCACGTTATGACCCACCGATACATTATTGCCTATGACCGTAGTTGAGCGCTGATAGAGGGTATGGATTACGGTGCCGTCCTGGATGTTTGTGCCGTCACCTATACGGATGGAGTTAACATCGCCGCGCAGCACGGTTGAGAACCATATGCTGCATCCATTGCCTATCACTACATCACCTATCACACAGGCATTATCGGCCAGGAAACAGTCCCGGCCAATGGCGGGAGTAAAGCCTCTTACGGATTTGATTATAGCCATTTGTGGAAATCTTTTTACTGATGCGAAAATAGTGTAAGTTTTCCGAATTTATATACCAATAAAAAAAGTAATTTATTACTTTTGCGGTCCAAGACAATAACACAAGACTAAAATACTTATAGCTATGAAGTTTTTGACAAATGAGAAGTTGGTCATCTCTGGCGCAGCCGGTATGATCGGTTCAAACATGGCGCAGACAGCCATTATGATGGGACTTACATCAAACATCTGTCTTTATGATGTTTATCTGCCCGGTTTGGAGGGTGTGGTAGAGGAACTCCGCCACTGCGCATTCCCCGGTGTGAACATCACCTTTACCGATAAGGTTGAGGAGGCTTTCAAGGATGCCAAGTACATGGTTTCATCAGGCGGTGCACCCCGTAAGGCCGGAATGACCCGTGAGGATCTGCTGGTTGGCAATGCCAAGATCGCAGAGCAGCTGGGTAAGGACATCAAGACCTACTGCCCCGACCTCAAGCACTGCGTCATTATCTTCAACCCCGCCGATATAACCGGTCTGGTTACCCTGGTTTACTCAGGTCTCAAACCCTCGCAGATAACCACTCTGGCCGCTCTTGACTCAACACGTCTGCAGAGCGCCCTGGCCAAGCATTTCGGCGTAGCTCAGGATAAGGTTACAACAGCACGAACATACGGTGGTCACGGTGAGCAGATGGCAGTATTCGCATCAACCGCCAAGGTTGACGGCAAGCCTCTGACCGATATCATCGGCACTCCCGCTCTTACCGATGAGCAGTGGGCCCAGATGAAGCAGGATGTTATCAAGGGTGGTGCCAAGATCATCGAGCTTCGCGGACGTTCATCATTCCAGAGCCCCTCATTCGTATCAATCGAGATGATAGGCGCTGCCATGGGCGGTGACAAGTTCGAGTGGCCTGCAGGCTGCTACGTAAACAACTCACAGTTCCAGAACGTGATGATGGCCATGCCTTCAACAATCGATGCCACCGGCGTACACTACACTGACGTCAAGGGTACCGCTACTGAGATGGCCGATATCCAGGCCAGCTACAAGCACCTCCAGGCCATGCGCGATGAGGTTATCTCACTGGGCGTTCTGCCTGCTGTAAGCGAGTGGAAGAAATACAACCCGAATCTCTGATTCCAGGTTATAATCAATCAAGAGGGCGTGCGGAAAAGTATATCCGCACGCCTTTTTTTATTAAGGTGCCCCATCAGAAAAACAAATGCCAATTTTTTTATTAGTTTTGTAGTGACATAACAGGCACCTCAGGCACCGGATTACTCTTATGAGAAAGTTTATTATCTTACTTGTCACATCTCTTTACTGTTCATTTTTGTGGGCGGTCAACGGCGTGTCAATAAGCCAGAACACCATAGGAAACGGTCTGGATAGCCAAACTCTGAACACTATTGCCAAGGACAGGCAGGGAAGGTTATGGGTAGGATCAAACGTTGGTCTGTCACTCATATCAAGCGGTACCGTAACCAACATAAGGGATATGGTATCCCCTGATGGTCTTGTCATGTTGGGCAACGTGAGCAGCATAGTCTGCACCGAGACCGTACTGCTTTCATGTGAGGACCGCATACTGCATTATGACCACACCACAAACTCCGCCCATACGGTCAAGTATGATGACCACATCCTGCAGACCAATGATTTCCTGCTTGAAGGTAACACAGCCACATTCTTTGACAAGGAGAGCCAGAGCATCTACTCCTATGACATGGATGCTCATGAATGCCGTCTGGTTGCCAACCTGACGGGAAATGAAGAGTTCTCATTCTGCAAAATCCTAAGGGCCGAATCAGACAGCAACTATATCTATCTGGCCGATGACCT
>Ga0265298_10007490_pt1 | contig 13259 bp, 9 predicted proteins | sample AusTroGonzalo_MG_3_FD_193486 | JGI IMG/M metagenome (GOLD analysis project Ga0265298, IMG submission 193486) | Bovine rumen microbial communities from tropical cattle in Woodstock, Queensland, Australia - Gonzalo_01 | ecosystem: Host-associated > Mammals > Digestive system > Stomach > Rumen ... | reverse complement strand
TGTCCAAGAGAATATTTGATCATTCCTGATTAAACAGTTCGCAGAAAAAAATCCGTGTCTGTATTTCAAGAAAAGCGGCCAGATATATTCTTTATCAGTCTCAGGTAACGGTATCCCATCCAATTCAGATGGCTTAAAAAATGCGAATTTTCCCTCTGAACAATCTGAAGGAAGTTTCTGCAAATGTTTCTTCAGCTCAAAAAGAAACATCAGCCAGTGATTTTTGCTTTCGTATCCACATTCACTGACAATTCCGGTCAAATGCAGATCACTCTTCTCTGCCTCGATTCCTGTTTCTTCTTGCAACTCCCGCAATGCACAATCATAAGGACTTTCTCCGTCATCAACTTTTAGCTTTCCTCCGCAGGGACTCCATAACCCCATATTGGGCTCTTTGTTACGATGCAAAAGAAGGATTCGACCTTCCGAATCAAAACAATAAAGCAAAGTTGAAATTTTATATGATGCCACTGCTCAATAATATCCATAAAAAGAGGGCAGAACCCTGCCCCCTTTGATTTAATTAATTGATAATCTATCGGTATTGATTATTCATCCTTGGCTTGATTATCCGCTGCGGCATAAGGAAGCACTTTGCTTTCAAGTCCAAACTTAGCACCAAGATAATAAACCACACCACCGACAACCATTGCCCAGAACGGAGCAATTGGCAAATCACAGCCAAAGTTCGGCAGAATACCAACGATGAAACCTAAGCCCCAAGCCATCCAACCGGGAGCATTGAATCCTGCGCGAGGACCAGCCCAGCGATTACCAGCCATCAAATAATCAACAGCCATGGCACCGCACACCGGACCAAAGGAAGCGCCGATCACTCCAAACACAGCACCTAAGTTAGCCGCATAGCCAAACAGCGCCAGGATAATAGCAATGAACGCCCCGATACCAACAGAGATAAACGGAGGGACCTTAGGAAGGACTGTCTTAATACTGTTTGCAGCAATAAGCGAGCTGAAACAAGCAGACGGGAATGCCGCTATGGCAAGGAGCAAGCAAATCACTTTACCAAAACCAGTGCCTAAGAGTATCTTGATCAAATCAAAGGACATATTGCAAAGTCCTCCAACAGAGTTTGGATCAGACACTGAAAGCTCTTTTAATTTTGCCACGACTTCAGGATTACCATAAGCACCCGCTACGATAAGAGCAGCTAACCCCCCGGCAAACACCATAGATGCCCAAATGCCGACAATACCGCCCATAAAGACATCGCGCTTATCACGAGCCGCTGTACCAAAATCAACACCGGCGGCACCGGCTGTCGCAAAGAAACCAATGACATAGGTCATAATGCCGAAAATAATTGCACTAGCAGCAAGAGCTGATCCCACACCGGGATTCAACTGTTTGTGCAGTTCAACCATCGCTTGAGGATCAAATTTTGTGATATGTCCCAATGAGGCGCATGCTAAAATAATCAGAGAAATAATGGGAATGTAGTGGAATTTAGCCACAACCTTCGCCATCTTATTGATACCACCTAAACCAAGCAACGCGGCAACAACACCCCATCCAATCATAACTCCCTTTTCAACAATGGTAGAAGGAGTATCGAAAAACGCCATGATCGCTTTGCTGGACCAATAAACATTCACTGCCAACCAACCAAATTGGAGCAGTCCCATCAACAGTCCCGGCAGGAAGAAACCGCCTTTAGCACCAAAGGTAGATGTACCTACAATGTAAAGAGGTAAACCAGTACGCATTCCCATTACACCAAGAACGGCATAATAGAAAACAAAACACACCAAAGATGCCAATGCTAATGCCAGAATAGGCAACATAAAACCATGGGAAAAGACTGCGCCAGCCCCCCCATTGCAACACGCGGTTAATCCAAACCAAAACGTAAACCACAACATCACACCTGCATAACCAGGAGCAATATTCTTATTCCACGGAGCACGGCTCGATTTCGGGGCCGGCTGTGCACTCGCCAGAAAATCTGGCAACTTATTATTGTTGTTACTCATAATTTTAGCTGTTAGTTTCAATAAACAGAACGTCACGCATTATCTTATAAAAACGAGTATTCTAAATCAAGTAAAAAGACAGCATTTTAAGCATAAACAAATTTATCTAATTAAAATACAACTTATTATAAGAATTAGAATTTCAGTTTTTATTCAATAAGGTCTTAATAAATTCATCCCCTTTTAATTTGCCATAACCTCCTTTTTTACATTCTGTTTCACCATATTTACTCACGGAATCCGCTTTGATATTGGCACCATATATCACAAATGGAACATCTTCTCTGGCATGTGCCCGTGTAGCAACGGGTGTAGGATGATCTGGCAAAAGTCCAATTACAACATCTATCTTAGATTTCTCTATCTCCTTTAATATAATTGAAATCAATCTCTTATCCAAATCCTCAATCGTTTTAATCTTGAGTTGAACATCACCTTCATGCCCCGCTTCGTCTGGTGCCTCAATATGCAAATAAACAAAGTCATGATTCTTTAAAGCCGCTAAACATGCCTCTGCTTTTCCTTCATAATTGGTGTCATATAAACCTGTTGCTCCCTTTACATTGATAACATCCAATCCAGCGTATACCCCAATTCCACGAATCAAATCAACCGCAGAAATGACGGCACCATGAAGCCCAAAACGCTCTTTATATGTCCACATTTTAGGTCTATATCCACCAGACCATAACCAAATTGAATTGGCACTATCTTTTCCTTCTGCAACACGTTTTAAATTGATTGGGTGCCGAGGAAGCCAACTCTGACTTTTAAATGTTAGTTCATTCAGTATATCCGCTGTTTTCATGGCATTCGCTCCTAATGGCTTTATCAATAGATGATTAGCAATCTCACCTAAATGGTCGTGGGGTGGAATACATTCAATGTTTGAATCCAATCCCTTACCAATGAATACATGGCGGTAACTTACACCGGGATGAAATGATAACCAGTCGTTTCCAAATTCTTTTTGAAAATCATTGATGATTACAGCTGCTTCTTCTGAAGAGATATGTCCGGCAGAATGATTTTTTAATCTCCCCTCTTTATCAATACATACCAGATTACAACGCATAACAAGTTCTCTTTCATGAATATTCAAGCCCATACTGGCAGCTTCCAACACACCTCGTCCTTGCAGCACTTCAGAAGGATCATATCCCATAACGCTTAAATTAGCGGCTTCGCTTCCTGGCTGTATACCTTGCGGCACTGTTTCCAGCATTCCACAACATCCATTCAAAGCTAAGTAATCCATATTAGGGGTATCAGCAGATTCTAATGGAGTCCGTCCGCCTAGTTGTTCAATAGGATAATCAGACATTCCATCTCCTAAAATCACGATATACTTCATAGTTAAAACCTCATTAAATAATCTTTAAAGGCAGAAAAATCCGCATCTATCCGCTTAAATGATTCAGGTAATTGATCTATCTTAGCCAGTGATGGTGGTGTTGCTGCCTCAAACCCCAACAAACTTTTGATTTCCCTGGGGAATTTTGCCGGATGCGCTGTTTCCAATACTACCGCAGGTAATTGGACATCTTCTGAATGCGCAGTTATCCATCGCCAATATCCATTCCAGCCAACAGCACCATGCGGTTCTAATAAAAGATGATATTGATCCCATGCGTCTTTGATAGATTGCCGTGTTTCATCATCATTTACAGAAAATGATGTGACCTCTTGAAGCATCGTTTCAAAGTCCGGTTTATTGTTTATTCTGCCTGTTTCATCCATTTGCCCATGATATAACTTGATCAAACGTGCCAGATTACTTGGGTGCCCAACATTCATTGCATTGGAAATACAATTCTTTGATGGCTCTATCTTATCATAATTTCCCGTTGATAGATAAACTGGAAATTCATCATTTTCATTAACTGACGCAATGATTCTTTTTATTGGCAATCCCATTCTCCAGGCAATCATTCCACCCATCATGTCACCAAAATTCCCTGATGGGACTGAAAAGATGATCGGGGTCAAGCATTTCCCATTCAATCGGGAAAACGCATAAAAATAATAAACACTCTGAGGCAAAAGCCGTCCAATGTTAATTGAATTTGCAGAAGATAAATGTAATCGCTTATTCAAATCTGGATCGGCAAAAGCCTTCTTGACCATAGCCTGGCAGTCATCAAATTTCCCCTGAACCGCGAGGGTTGCAATATTTCCGTCTAAACTTGTCATTTGTTTGCGCTGGCGATCACTCACTTCCTTTTCTGGGAACAGCACCAACACCCTAATATTGGCAACATTATGAAATGCACTGGCTACAGCCGCTCCTGTATCCCCGCTAGTTGCCGTCAAAATAGTTAATTCTCCTCCTTCCTCTTGAACAAAACGCCCAATCAACCGAGCCATCATCCTTGCCGCAAAATCTTTGAAAGATGCTGTTGGACCTTGATCTAATCGAAGAATCTTTACATTTTCACATCCTTTCACATCTTCAAGCGGAATATCAAAGTTATACGCCTCTTCACAGATATCTTTCAATACCTTTGGCTCTAACGCACCCCATGTATATGGCGATAAAACATTAAAGGCGATTTCTGCATAAGTCTTCTTCTCAAAACTCAATAATTCTTCCTGACTTATAACAGGAAAACGATCTGGGAAATAAAGACCTCGATCTGGGGCTTGTCCCTGCAACAAAGCTTGTTTTAATTGAACCTTGGGAGAATTTCCATTTGTACTAAAAAATAAAATGGGATCCATATAATTAAACTTTTTTAGCATTTATAAGATTGATATAAGATAATGCACTTCAATTTATACATTAAACCAGAGGGTGATCTGAACGATAACGGCGGACATTTTCCATATCTTTGTCCCCTCTGCCGGACAAATTCACCAGAATAATATCATCCGTAGAATACTGTTTGGCCGTCTTTATTGCATAAGCTACAGCATGAGAAGATTCCAAAGCCGGAATTATTCCTTCCAATCTGCACAATTTACCAAAAGCATCAACTGCTTCATCATCATTGATTGCAGTATATTGTGCTGCACCAATATCTGCCATATAACTATGCTCCGGACCAACACCCGGATAATCTAAACCCGCCGATATAGAATAACTATCCATAACCTTTCCTTCTTTATCTTGAAGAACATATGTCTTACAACCATGCAGCACCCCGACTTTGCCTCCGCTGATACTGGCGGAATGTTTGCCAGATTGAAGACCTTTTCCTCCAGCTTCTACACCTACGAGTTTTACAGATTTATCATCCAAAAAACCTGAAAATATTCCCATTGCGTTGCTGCCTCCACCAATACAAGCAATCACCTCTTTTGGAAGTTTTCTGGTCTGTTCTAAACATTGCCGTCTAGCTTCCTTTCCAATGATAGATTGGAAATATTTCACTATTGTTGGATAGGGATGCGGTCCTCCAACTGTACCTACTACATAATAGGTATCATCAGAACTTTCTAGCCACTCGTTTAGTGCCGCGTTCATTGCATCTTTAAGAGTCTGAGTTCCTTCAGAAATAGACCTGACTTTTGCCCCTAATGCCTCCATCCTTTCAACATTGGGTGACTGCCGCTGCACATCTAATGCTCCCATAAAGACTTCACATTCAAGTCCAAACAGAGCCGCAACCGTAGCAGTAGCAACCCCATGCATTCCAGCACCAGTTTCTGCTATCAACCTTTTTTTTCCCATTCGTTTAGCCAATAGAGCCTGACCAATACAATTATTGATCTTATGCGCACCGGTATGATTTAAGTCTTCTCTTTTTAAATAGATACGGGCTCCATCACAGTATTCACTCAGGCGCTTTGCATAATAAAGCGGAGATTCTCGTCCAACATAATGTTTTAATAGATCCATCAACTCGGTTTCGAAATCAATGTCCATAAGCGCAGACTGATATGCACTTTCTAATTCATGCAATGCCTGCAGCAATGTTATCGGAACATAGCGTCCGCCATAGATCCCATAATACATATTCATAATTACTTCTAAAAATGAACCGCATCTCCCATACTGTTTTTGAGGATGCGGTTTATGTAATAAAAAAACGGAATAAACTATTTATAGTTTAAACCGCCGATAACTCAATCTCTATGCAAATCACATAAACACAACAAAGACCTCGGCGGTATCATCGCCAGATCCATCCAGTTGTATTAGTGTTGCCCGTTGTTAAATACACAACAGAAGAAATTTACCACATCCTCAAAATAAGGCAAGTAATTTTCAGTATTAACGCGAAAAAATTGAACAATAGATTGCATATCTTCTAATTATAGAGTATTATTGCGGTGGTGAATTGAGGTTATTATTGGATTCAAAGATGAAAATAAAGCAAAGCAAATTGATTTTATCACTTTTCTGTCTTGTGTTATCACTTTTCTGTTGTGACTTTTTTGTCACTCTATATGCTGAGGAAGCTCCAGCTACCCCGCCTCCGGCAGAACAACCAGCACCTCCCCCTGATGTGAAAGAACCCGCACCAGCTGCACCAGAATCACCTGCTCCTGCTCCGGAACAACCTGCACCTCCTGCAGAGCCACCCTCAACTCCCGAACAGCCAGCAACACCAACAGAGCCCGCACCAGAACCAGCACCCACGGAACCGGCTCCAGATGCTCCGCCACCTGCACCTGAGCAGCCTGCCGAACCGGAGCCAACCATAGTGGAACAGCCATCCTCTCCAGCTACACATACAGTGGAATCGCCTGACCAGATCTCCGCACAAGAAACTAATCTAAGTGAAGCACAAGCCGTTAAAACTGAAGAAAGCTTGAATGATATTCCTCTTCCGACAGAAACAAAAATGATGCCTATCTGGCACACAAATTCCATTTTCTGTTCAAAATCTTATGAAGAAGTCCTTAACTCCAGTAACCTTGGTGACCCTGAAGCATGTTTTGAACTGGGACTGCGCATATATTCCTCTACTCGCAAGAAAAAAGAAATCAAAAATGCAATCTCATACATAGAGAAATCAGCTGCCGCTGGTTATCCAGAAGCACAACTATGGGTTGCTGAGCACTATGAAAGCGGAAAATATTATCCTAAAAACTACAGACAATCCTATTTATGGTGCAAAAAAGCGGCGGATCAGAATCAGCCAAAAGCTCAATACTTCCTATCTCTCCTTTACATTGCAGGAAGAGGTGTGATCGCAGATAGTACTCAAAGTGCTCATTGGTGTCAGATATCAGCGGATAACGCATATCCCCCAGCCATGACACGTATTGCAAATCTTTATCAACAAGGACTTGGTGTACCACAAAATGCTAAATTGGCTATTCACTGGTTTTTGAAAGGTGCCATGTACAATGATTCCACCTCACAGTATAATTTGGGACTATGTTATGAAAAGGGTAACGGGGTAAGAGTAAACTCTGTTGAAGCATACAAATGGTTCAATATCGCTGCTTCTCAAGGTAACGCCCAAGCTTTAAGTGCTCGCCAAAAAATAGAAAAACGCTTAAATTCTAGAGAGTTAAAAGAAGGCCAAGAGCGCAGTATTCAATTTGCCCGTTTCATTCTTCAACATAAGAATTTTGATGATCTCGATCCATTATCGGCAAATCTTCCAATTGAAAATACTATCTCCGGATTTTTCGTTACAGATGATGGGTATATACTCACGTCCTATTATCCTTTAATCAATGCATCTGCCTTATACGCCAGAACATCACATGGTTACTTTGAAGCACAAATTGTTCAAACAGACACACATAATAATATAGCTCTGCTAAAAATAGATAATCATATCAAGTCAATCTTGAACACAAAATCGAATATATCCAATGACAATCCACTTCCTATATTGGGGCCGGAAATCAAGCCCTTGGCTTTATCTCCTGCCACTACTTTCGAGATGAGGGATCCAGTGTTCACAATCGCATTTCCAAGTTTTGATCCTATGGTCTGGTCACCGAAGTTGAGTGAAGGCAATGTCAAAGGCTTGTCTGGAATAAAAAATGACCCTCGCTATCTTAAGATTGGAATTTTGATCAATTCCCAAAATACGGGAGCTCCTATTATTACTGCTACAGGAGAAGTCATTGGCATTCTTGATGTCCAGGAAGGAATAGTCACAAACTCAGAATCTGAATTGGGTGCATATAGAAATGCATTAAGATCTCAGTATGCCCTTACGCTGTTTGAATCACTGCCCGAGGTGAAAAGCAAACTGAAAGCACCAAGTGGCAACAAAGAACAAAAATTTAATGATTCGGTTGCACAAGCAACCGATGCTGTTGTTCAAATTATTATATACTAAAGTGTTATGGATAAAAAAATATCACGTCGTTCTGCACTTAAAACAGTTGCAGGTAGTGTTGCATTGATGGGAGCCGCTATGATGAATCCTGTTGCAGCTTTGTCTGATGACTCCAGAGCTCGTCTTAAAGGAAATATCCATCATTCTGTATCTGCCTGGTGCTACGGTGGAGTAGGCTTAGAAGGACTCTGCAAGTTCTGCAAAGAAATTGGTATTGAATCTGTTGAGCTTTTAGATCCTAATCAGTTTGAAATGGTGAAAAAATATGGCTTAACATGCGCAGTCTGCAATGGCCCCTCTACAATCACTAATGGATGGAACAGGGTTGAAAATCATGAGAAGTACCTTAAAGAATTTGAAGAAGCAATAAAAGTTGTTGCCGATTATGGCTTCCCGAATATCATCACATTCAGTGGTAACCGCAATGGAATGTCTGATGAAGAAGGTCTTGAAAACTGCGTAAAAGGACTTAAAAGATTGATGTCCATCGCGGAGAAATATAAAGTCACAGTCATTATGGAACTACTTAATAGTGTAGGACATAAAGATTATATGTGCGATCATTCCAAATGGGGCATCGAAATGTGCAAACAAGTTGGCTCAGAACGCATGAAATTGCTCTATGATATCTATCACATGCAGATCATGGAGGGGAACATCATCGATACCATCAATCACAACCATGAATATTTTGGCCACTACCACACAGGTGGAAATCCCGGACGCAATGAAATTGATGACTCACAAGAATTGAATTACCCTGCAATCATGAAAGCCATCGTAAAAACTGGCTACAAGGGCTTTGTTGGACAAGAGTTTGTTCCAACAAATCCTCTTCCTCTTCGCTCATTGGCACAGGCCATTCAAATTTGTGATGTATAGCATTCATTATGATGTAAAAAAGGGCGAGTTACTCGCCCTTTTCTATTTCTCAATTAGAACTGTAAAATTAGAACTGTAAGTTTCCTTTTGTTCTTGGGTATAAAGCAACGTCTCGGATATTCCCAATTCCTGTAATATACAAAAGAATACGCTCTAATCCTAATCCAAATCCACTATGTGGGGCAGAACCAAATCTCCGAAGATCCAAATACCACCAATAATCTTCCATGGTCATTTTCAGATCTTTCATACGACGTTCTAGCTTTTCAAGATCATCTTCGCGCTGACTGCCTCCTATAATCTCCCCTACTCCCGGCAAAAGCAAATCTGTCGCCGCGACCGTCTTCCCATCAGGATTTTGTTTCATGTAAAAAGATTTTAATTCCATGGGATAGTTGATTACAAAAACAGGCTTATTGAATACTTTCTCAGTAATGTATCTCTCATGTTCAGTTTGTAGATCACATCCCCAGCTGACCGGATACTCGAATTTAACCTTTGCTTCACTTAGTATTTTAATAGCCTCCGTATATTCGAGAATTACAAAATCCTGTGCCACAATATTCTTTAATTTGTCAATCAAACCATTTTCATAGTGTTTATCAAAAAATGCCATTTCTTCCGGACATTTTTTTAGGACTTCACTAATCAGGCTCTTGATCATATCTGTTGCCAATTCAATGATGTCTGGAAGTTCTGCGAAAGCAATCTCAGGTTCGATTTGCCAAAATTCTGCGGCATGCCGAGCAGTATTAGAATTTTCAGCTCTAAAGGTTGGACCAAAGGTATAAATCTTACCTAAAGCCATTGCCATTGTCTCTCCTTCCAATTGACCAGAGACTGTCAATCCTGCTTTGCAACCAAAGAAATCATCTTTATAGTATTCTTTAGCAGGAAGATCTCTAGGTTTGGCAAAAGAAGGATCAAGAGTGGTGACCCTAAACATTTCACCGGCACCTTCACAATCGCTTCCAGTAAGAATAGGGGTATGCACATAAACAAAACCTCTCTCCGCAAAAAAATTATGAATCGCCCTGGATAAAACAGAGCGTATCCTGAACATAGCGTTGAAGGTATTAGTTCTTGCTCTTAAATGTGCAATTGTTCTTAAAAATTCAAGAGTATGCCGTTTTTTCTGTAATGGATATTCACTGGGAGCCTCACCTAATACAGTCACGGACTTAACATTTACCTCTGGAATATCCTTGTTATTATATGAATTGACTACAGTTCCAACTAATTTTAATGCGCATCCTACTCCTTGTTTCGTAGCTAATACAAAATCTGGACAGCTCTTTTCGTCAATAACCATTTGGAGTCCTCTAAATGAACTGCCATCGTTCAGCTCGATAAAACATATCCCTTTAGAATTCCGCACTGTACGAGCCCAGCCGCAAAGCGTGACCTCTTTTTCGATATATGCATCTTTATTCTCCAGGATTTTTACAATATCTGTATGCTTCATATAATCAAATAATAAAACTCAGTATAAAAGGAAAAAATGGAAAACTACAGAACAGGGTCCTGTAATTTCCCATTTTCATTCAAAACATTACTATGCGCGCGGTGGAAGTTTCTTTTCCACACGAACAGCCTCTAGTTTAATATACTTGGGCAATCCGCCTTCAAATGGAGGTTGGACTTCTCCTTCAATCAAAGGACGAGCATAATTGATGAATTTTTCATTTGGAAGGAAACCATCCTCAGTGATCCATTCACGAGGCAGGAAATGTTCCACATTTGCGATCTCTTCCAGCGGATGCAGATCTGTTGTCCATGTATAAGGATTCTCACCAGTACGGACAATTTTCACCATGAATCCGGATTTACCTTCAACAGCAGCGCGTACCGCGGCCGCGCCACAGGCAAAAGCCTCATCAACATCTGTTTGGCTTGAGAAATGAGAAGCCGCTCTCTGAGCATAACCCAGTTTCACAGTACGTGTTTTTGTTCCTAATTTACCTTGGACAATCTTAGCGAGAGCTTCCGCAGAACCAGACAGCACAGGATGACCAAAAGCATCCAAATTGTTCTTATCTGCACCCAGTTCATTGCCGTTTTTATCTTTCAATCCTTCACCAACGACAACAACACAGTATTTAAACTTTTCAACCGTATCCTTTACTTTCGCGAGGAATTTCTCTTCATCAAAAGCAATTTCAGGTAATAAAATAATATGGGGAGCATCTGCCTCACAACGCTTTGCGAGAACCGTACCGGCAGCGATCCAGCCAGCAGAACGTCCCATCACTTCTACAATGCAGCAGGATCCATCATCTGTAGCCATAGAAGCCACATCGATGCCAACTTCCATTGTGCTGACAGCATTGTACTTGATCACAGAACCATAGCCAGGGCAATGATCTGTCTTGGGAAGATCATTATCAATAGTCTTCGGAACACCAATCACCCGGATATCATAGCCACGCTTTAATGCTTCAAGATGAATCTTATAGGATGTATCCTGAGAATCGTTTCCACCTGCATAAAAGAAATAGCGGATATCATGCGCATTGAATACATCAAAAAGGCGATCCATATCCTTCGCTGCCTTTTCAGGATTCTTCTTAAAATCAATCTTGTAGCGGCAAGTACCTAAAGCCGCCGCAGGTGTATATTTTAATCCCTTGATAGAACGTTCTTTTTCATCATTTAAATCACAAAGATCTTCATTCAGAATACCATAGATCCCATTAAGACCACCGTAAATTTCTTCGATGCATTCATGTTTACCAGCCTCTAAAACAACGCCAGCAACACTTGAGTTAATTGCGCAAGTCGGGCCACCCGATTGTGCGACTAATAAATTACCAATGATTTCAGCCATATTAAAATCCGCTTTTCTTTAACGTGTGACTTCATACTTAAAAAGCAAGTCATCCCCGCTCCCTTCAGAATGCCAAAAAGGTATTCACAGGTCAAAGTATTATTAAGCTATAATGCAATTATTCAAAAGAATAAGGGGTGAAATCTACCTTTCACCCCATTACACAGAAGTTTTGTTAAAACTTATGACTTGATAAGATCTGCAACAGCGGCAGCCTCTTCTTTAAGTTCAGCCACAGTAGCATTAATTTTGGCCTTGCTGAAGTTATTGATCTTTAATCCCTGCACCACTTTCCAGCCTCTATCGGTCACATGAACAGGCATAGAGCTGATAAGACCTTTGTCAATACCATAAGAACCATCTGAACAAACACATACACTTACCCAATCAGTTGGATATGTAGGCGTTTCCATGGCCTTGACTGTATTTAAAGCGGCATTTGCAGCGGAAGCGGCAGAAGACAAACCTCTTGCCTTGATAATAGCAGAACCGCGCTGCTGCACCGTTGTAATAAATTCACCTTGAAGCCATTCTACATCTTTGATCACATCAGTTACAGGATTGCCCTGAATACGTGCATTGTAGAAATCTGGATATTGTGTAGAAGAGTGATTTCCCCAAATCGTCATATTGGTGACATCAGAAACCTGAACACCAGCTTTTTTAGCCAGCTGAGCCTTTGCTCTGAACTCGTCCAAACGAGTCATTGCGAACCAACGGTCAGAAGGAATATCCTTGGCATTGTTCATTGCAATATAGCAATTTGTATTGCAAGGATTACCAACAACCAAAATACGCACATCACTTGCTGCATTCTTTTGGCTGGCCAATCCCTGGCCAGTGAAAATTTTACCATTGATCCCCAGAAGATCTTTTCTTTCCATTCCGGCTTTACGGGGAACACTGCCTACAAGCAATGCCCAATTGACATCATTGAATCCTGTATTGAGATCTGATGTCAAAACAAGACCTTTCAAGGTCGGAAACGCACAATCATCCAGCTCCATCGCAACACCTTCCAGCACTTTCATTGCTGGTTCGATTTCAATAAGATGGAGAATAACCGGTTGATTGGGACCAAAAACAGCTCCTGATGCCAAACGGAACAGAAGACTATAACCGATTTGACCGGCAGCACCAGTCACAGCAATTCTAATTGGTTTATTCATGATATAAAATTTTTTTAAAACATGCGAATCGTGAAACTTTGATGACACATCATAGTTCACCATCTGCCCATAAGATACACTAAAGTCAGATGATAAACAATTCATAATTCACAATAATTGTTTAAATGTTATTTCT
>Ga0265298_10007489_pt1 | contig 13260 bp, 25 predicted proteins | sample AusTroGonzalo_MG_3_FD_193486 | JGI IMG/M metagenome (GOLD analysis project Ga0265298, IMG submission 193486) | Bovine rumen microbial communities from tropical cattle in Woodstock, Queensland, Australia - Gonzalo_01 | ecosystem: Host-associated > Mammals > Digestive system > Stomach > Rumen ... | reverse complement strand
GGCAGGCTGGGTGTGGCTTGGTTTGGCGGGGTACGGTACGGCAAGTCAAGGTATGGCAGGCATGGCGAGGCAGGGAGCGGTTGGGCACGGCTTGGCACGGCGAGGCAGGGCAAGGTATGGCAGGCGTGGTGCGGTGTGGTGAGGAACGGTTTGGCATGGTAAGGCGAGGCAGAACAAGGCATGGCAGGAAAGGTGAGGCGCGTCCAGGTATGGAATGGCGGGGCTTGGCATGGCAGGCAAGGTACGGTGGGGTGCGACGGGGACAGGCAAGGTCGGGTTCGGACTGGCATGGCAGGAATTTAAAAAGAAGGAGTGATTTCACTTGGCAGTATCCTGGGTAAAAGGAAGCAGATTTAAGACAGATCCAAACATTGCGAAGGAGGTTATGGACCAGTTATCGGCAGAGGGACGCCTGTCCCCCGCCGAACTGGTAGAGGTAAGCAGACCCGTGGACGCCCCGCTTCACAACGAGTTCGAGTGGGACGACAAGGTTGCCGCCCAGCTGTGGCGGGAAAAGACAGGACAGATCATGATTGCAAGCATCGTGGTGACACAGGATGCGGAAGAAGACAAAAAGCCAGTCCGCGCTTACTTCAACATTGAGAGAGGAACGCACGAGTATATCCCAACGGAGGTCATATTCAGCGACGACGCAAAGCGTGAACGGTTACTGGATATCGCAAAGCGTGAAATGGTTTCGTTCAGGACAAAGTATGATTCGCTGACAGAACTGGCCGGCGTGATGAAAGCCATCGACGAAGTAATCAGAGAGGATGTTGGGTGATGTGGAAGATGTCTCCGGAAGAGAAGAGTATAAGACGCCGTGAGAACCTGAAGATCATCATCACCGCATTCGAGATCGTGCTTATCGTGCTCGCAGTTATTGCTGTTGTCCTGCTTTATACGCACGCGGGCTTTGCCGAAGATTATGAGGAAGGGTATGAGATCCGGTACGCCATCTGCACAAAAGGCGACCGTGTGAACGTCCGTCCGTTCCCGAACACGAAGAGCGAACCGTCCGGATGGCTTGAACCTGGAGATGTTGTGTATCTCGACGGGAAAAAGCGGAACGGTTTCTGTCACTGTGTCGGGCTGAACACGGAGGCTGGCGACGGTTGGGTGCACAAGGGATACCTTGTTGACGACCCTCCGGAACTTGTCAACCGGACAGGCGTGATTGCTGCAAGGAGCAAGGTCAAGGCAAGAAAGAACGTCGGCGGTGCACGGACACGATGGCTGAAGCCAGGAGGTACCGTGCGGGTTTCCTACTGGAGTGACATATGGTGTGTGACGGACTGCGGATACGTGATGAGCAAATACATTGAACTGGACGGTGAATAGGATGAGCAAACCACAATTCGCAGTGCCGTCAAGGGATGATGCGTGGCTGGTCACAAGGCAGGAAAAGCTGTCCATCCTGTTTCTGATGAACACGGTCAGTGCCATGATGGACAGCCGGGAAGAACTGAAGGACAGAATCGGCAGGATTGACGGCGGACCGGAACTGATGGACACGATGTGCGGGTCAGCTGAGAAACTGCTGACGGAGATACGGAGGACAATCCCGACGGAGCAGCGGCACAACATCAACAATGTCAGCAAGGACATGGAGATGAGAATGACTCCGAAAGCGACTCCGAGAAAGACGTCCGTCGTGATGCAGAAGGATGAGTTCCGGACACTGGTGGACGCGGCACAGGAAAAGTGCAAGGAATGCACGGACGATAACGATGAGTGCAGGAAGTGCAAACTGTTCCGGTTGCTGACGGTCATCCTTCCGATGGACAGTTACGATGGAACGTTCCTCTGCCCATATAACGCAAGAGAGTGGGAGAATTGACGATGGCATTCAATAACGGACCGATAGACCCAGACTGCCCGTGCGAAAGGATGTGCCCTGACAGGACACCTGAGTGTCACGGGGAGTGCGGGAAATACAAGGCATGGCGGAAGAAAATGGACGCCTTCCTTGAAGAAAAGAACCAGCGTCAGAACGCACAGGACACCATGAGCGACGCCAAGAAGAAAGCGATCTGGCGGAAGATGAGGAATTCAAGGCAGGTGAGATACAACAGACTGAAAGAGACCTGATAGCGTACGGTGAATGGATCACACCGGACGTTTGGACATAAGGCAAGGACTACAAGTCCGGACATGGCAACCTCCCCATGTGTTCCCCTCGAAAGGTTTTACCCTTCTCTTCCTTGGATCAACAGCCATCAGGTGGAACGCAATGGAAAGGGGAACTATGCCGACGGTCGGGGACAGCCGTGTCATCACAGAGACGAAATCCCCCACTTTTTGAGAGGCAGTATTGCCGGAAAGGAAACATGCATGGCTAAAGGCGTCAAGATGACGGAAGCGAAGTTCAAGGCAATCAAAATCCTGCTGGCAGGCGGTGCAACATACAAGGAAACCGCTGAGTCCATGGGAGTCAGCACGGTTGTCGTCGGATACTGCAAGCATTCCGAAACCTTCGAGGAGTACCGGCAAAAAATCTACGTGACGAGCGGCGGATACCGCAGGAAACTGGCGGCCGAGAAGAAAGCACAGGAGGAGAAAGAAGCACAGGAAACTGCGGAACAGAAAAAGGCTGAACCGGAAACTCCGGTCGCAGAACAGAACGTCGTGGAACACCGGCAGACGGTGACGATTCAGGCGACGCATTACATGATGGAGGAAATGAAGAAGACGAACGAGTTGCTGAAACTCATCAGCAGCAAGCTTGCGTTCATCGTTGATGAACTGACGAAGTGAGGTGAAAGAGTGATCTGGTTTTTCCTGGCGGGGATGATCGCAGGTGCGGTCGGATGGAACATGTTCATCGTGTTCATGGGCAGGCGGATAGAACGGAAAAGGATAATGGAGGCATTTAAGAAAGATGGCATGCAGAAGTGAGGACTGCCAGTACTGGCGGTGGTGCAGAGTGCGTTCCGCAAAGAACGTGGAAGACAAGTTTCAGTGCGCTGAGTTCTACCACCTGGACGACATCGCACAGGATGCGAAGGACATCGAGCGTGAGTATCACTACGACGACGAAGACGACATGGAGGAAGACGACGAATGACGGAGATGGAGTACAACCAGGCGGAAGGGATCCGCCGCAGTGACCTGTGGAAGATGGAAGACAGCCCTGAGAAGTTCAAGTGGTTTCTTGACCACCCGATGGAGCAGACGCCTGCACTGGTGTTCGGGAGTGCCTGCCACAAGATGATCCTTGAACCGGAAACGTTCGGCGATGAGTACGCCGTCGCCCCGAACGTGGACAAGCGGACCAAGGAGGGCAAGGCAATATGGGAAGCGTTCGTCACTGACAACGAGGGAAAGACCATTGTCAGTATGGACAACGCTGAAACCATGCGTGGCATGGAGGAAGCACTGGAGAACTCTCCACTGGCCATGAAGCTTATCCGTGGCAAGGGAGAGACTGAACAGCCGTTCTTCTGGACTGATCCGGAAACCGGCGAGAAATGCAAAATCAAGTGCGACCGCATTGTCACGTACAACCGGAAGAAGTACATCGTCGATTACAAGACGACTGAGTGTGCTGAGACGTACAGGTTCAACAGTTCCATCTGGAAATACGGGTATCACTTCCAGGCCGCTATGTATGCGGAAGGCTGGAAGATTGCCAATAAGAAACGGAGGCTGCCCGGAGTGCTGTTCGTGGCGCAGGAGAAAAAGCCTCCGTACAGCGTGAACGTGATCGAAGTGTCCGAAGACGTGATGGATGCCGGACTGGCGAAGTTCCACGAATTGCTGAGTAAGTATCATGACTGCAAGGCACTGGACGTATGGCCCGGATACCTTGTCGGAAACGTGCCGAATGATGCGTTTGTCCCCGGGTGGATGGAAAGAGAATTTGAGGATGATATGTAATGGGTTTTGTGTATGTGATTGAAGAACCAAAGACGCAAACAGTTAAGATTGGTTCTACTGAAAATCTACATGAACGAATAAGAATATTACAGTCATCCAATCCCAATAAGTTCGGGAGAATTTGGCAAAGTGAAAATCTTCCGAATTACGTAGAATGTGAGAAACTGATTCATAAACATCTTTCAAAATATAGAGGAGATGGTGGTACTGAATGGTATAAAATGCCGTACGAAGTTGCTTGCAAAGAATCAGAAACAATATGTATTAACGGGAAAATAACATCTTTGATTCTTGAAAATCAGATGTTAAAGGAACAAATCAAAAAATTACAAGGAGAGTATACAACATGATTACGAAGGATCTGGAGCACATGAAACCCCTGAAGGGGGACGAGAAACTGGAACGCGACTCAGAGTACATGGGAGCGGACGACATCGATCCGAGCATCGAGCCGGTGCTGACGATCAAGAACATCTATCGCGGCAAGGTGACACTGAGCCGCGGCAAGGAAGTCAAGAACGTGCTGACGTTCGTGGAAGAGTCCGTTCCCGGCATCAGCGAGGTTCGCCCGCTGATCGTGAACAGCGGGAACAGGCAGGTGCTGAAGAAACTGTACAAGCAGGTGACGGCGAACGCCCTGGAAGGCAAGAAAATCCAGCTGTGGATCGAGCATGGCGTCCGGAATCCGAGCAAGAACGAACTGACGGACGGCGTCCGCATCCGTGACTTTATCCCGAAGGAAGGAAAGGTTGCGAAGACATTCAAGTGCAGTGTCTGCGGGAAGGATATCGCAGGCGTGAGCGGGCTGAGTGCCGAGCAGGTCGCCAAGATGACGAAGGACAAGTACGGAAAACAGATGTGCAGTGACTGCGCGGCGAAGGCGAAGGCTGAAGCAGAGCAGAAGGCATACCAGGAGGCGGCTGCAAAGGTTTCGGCTGAACCTGCGGACGATCTGGCGGCGGAACTGATGGCGGAAGCAAAAGAATAAGGAGGAAACAGCATGGCAGTAAATCATCTGGTGATTCAGGCAAGACTGGTGGATGCCCCTGCATTCGGTGACACGAAGGCTGGGACGCGGTACGCAAACTTCCGTGTTGCGTGGAGTGAGAAGTACAAGGACACGGAGACAAAGTGCTTCCTTGACTGCAAGGCGTTCGGCGGGACGGCACAGTTCATGGAGAAGTTCATGAACCAGAAGGGGCAGGAGATCCTGCTGGAAGGAAAGATGACCACGGACGAGTGGGAGAAGGACGGCCAGAAGAGAAGCAAAAACGCACTGGTCGTGAGCACGGTCCACTTCTGCGGGAAGAAGGACAGCGGGACGGCAGAGGCTGCTCCGGCGGCAGATCCGTCCGGTGCGACGGTGGTGGACACGGACGAATTGCCGTTCTGATTGATTGCACGATGCGGTGGCGGAATAGGTAGACGTGGGGGACTTCCTCTGATACCGGATGGATTCATGTGAGGTGCAAATCCTCACCCGCATCTGTAATACCAAAGGTCCGGTTCGATTCCGGATAGGTGGCGACGGCTGGTGCGAAGGGAGTCCGGTTCGATTCCGGATGATATGTGGCAGAAAGGATGACAACCCCTGCCTAACTCTGGTTAGACAAATGCCCGTGGACATGGCAAGGTTCACGTTAATCGGTCAGAGATTCCCTACTTTTACTCCGGATTAAGCACCGGCAGTGACCGGCATCCGGAGACTATAGAAGGGAGAGGCAGATGGAAAAAACATATAAGATCGTAACAGTCAAGCATCAGAACTGCAACTGCCCGTATACGTTCCGTGTTCCGACGAACATGCAACTGAAGGTCGGCGACTTTGTACTGTGCAAGACGAAGAAGAGTGACATCCCGCAGGTCGGTCAGTGCATCACACCGTCGTTCATGATCCTTGAGTGCCAGCTGAAGGAGTTCTACGGGATCCTGCCGCGTAACCTGTCACCGATTGTAGGGGTTCTTAATCCGGTGATGTACGCTTATGAGTCGGAGTGTGATGACGATGGCTGAAGCAAACCGGACTTCAGGCGGGAAGTTTGAGCAGGAACTGAGCCACATCCTGGCGGAGAACGGGTTCTGGGTGCATGTGATGCAGCAGAACAAGGCAGGACAGCCTGCGGACATCATCGCACTGCGCGGGAGATTCCATACGCTGATTGACTGCAAGGTGTGCGACAACGGTTTCTTCGCTTTTGAACGGATCGAAGACAATCAGCGGATGGCAATGAAACTGTTTTTCAACAAGGCCGGCGAACTGTGCTATTTCGCACTGAGGCTGCCGGACGGGAGTATACGGATGGTGTCGCTTGAGCGGTGTCTGACCATCAAGAACAGAGGAAAGAAGCGGATAAGCGCAGACGAGATGACGAAGGAAACATGGAATCTTGATGACTGGATTGCCAGCAGCAAGGTTTGGGCGGAGGACGCATGAACACAAAAGTTGCGAACAGGATCTATATCGAGGATCCGACTCCGGAAGTGAAGCAATGGATACAGGACAACCTGAAGTTTCCGAATCCGGAGTATGAGAAGAAACAGCGGATGGGGTTCTGGGTCGGGAATACGCCGAAGGAACTGCGTCTGTACCACAGGGACGGGAATACATGGATGATCCCGTTCGGCGTCTGCCGGGAACTGATGCCGCTCCTGCGGGGGACACGGGTGTTCTGCGACTTCAGGCAGGACAACGTTATCAGCTACGGCGGACAGAGCGTACCGCTGTACGACTATCAGCGGGATGCAGTAGTGGCCATGATCGAGGCAAAGTACGGCATCCTGAAGAGCAAACCAGGGTCCGGGAAGACACAGATGGGCATCGCACTGATCAAGGCACACAGGCGGCGGGCACTGTGGCTGTGCCATACGGCGGACCTGCTGAACCAGAGCAGAGACAGGGCATTGCAGTATATTGATCCGGAGATGATTGGTACAATCACGGAAGGGAAGGTGAATATCGGCGTCGGCGTGACGTTTGCGACGGTACAGACGATGGCAAACCTGGAACTGCAGCAGTACAGGGACTACTGGGATGTGGTGATCGTGGACGAGTGCCACAGGGTATCGGCGAGTGCGACGACATTCACAAGGTATGAGAAGGTACTGAACCACCTGGCGGCAAGGCACAAGTTCGGACTGAGTGCTACACCCGAACGTTCGGACGGTCTGATTGGTGCAACGTTCGCACTGCTCGGCAATGTGGCATACACGGTTCCGGACAGTGCGGTGGCTGACAGGACGATGGGCGTGAAGATCCGGAAGATCGAGACGGACATGGAACTGACGGAGGACTGCCTGAACGACGACGGGACAATCAACTACACCAAGATGATCGGCACGATGGCGACGGACTGGGACAGGAACAAACTGATCGCCAGGTGTGTAATGGACTGCAAGGGACACAGCTGTCTGGTGCTGAGTGACCGGCTGAACCAGCTGGAACTGATCCGGAAGATGCTGCCGTACGAGATGCAGGAAGAGAGTGCGTTCATCAACGGGAAGATGCAGAGCAAAAAGGCAAAGGCGGAGCGTGAACAGGCGCTGGAAGACATGCGGACGGGAAAGAAGAAGTACCTGTTTGCGACGTACAGCCTTGCGAAGGAAGGGTTGGATGTTCCTTGCCTTGACAGGCTGTTCCTTGCATCGCCGTGCAAGTACAGTGCGATCATCACGCAGGCAGTCGGACGGGTGCAGCGGACGGCGGAAGGGAAAGAAACACCCGTCGTGTACGACTTCGTTGACAGGGAGATAGGATACTGCCAGGGTGCGTACAAGAAGAGGTGTGCAAGCTACAGGAAGATTGGAGCGGAAATAGAGAGGTAACGGCATGAGGATAAGAAACAGACTTATTCATTTATTGGGCGGGTATACAAGAGAAGATATATCAAAGAAATGTTTCGTTACTGCATCTGAACACAATGTCCGAACGCTCAAAGCCAAACTTGTAATAAATGATCTGAGAAGGATGCCGTCGGAAAGCTTCACAAAGAACGAACTGATGGCAAGACTTGCAAACCAAATACTGGAAGAAGGACTGGTTACATTTTCAACATCAGCGCACGACACAGGAGAATCAGATTATCCACAGGATGTGAATGCAATAATCAAAGTAGTCGAACCATCAGACGAAGGATGGAGAACGTTCAGAATCGATGAGCAAACTTACCATCGCTGCGCAGACGATTAAGGACACGGTTTCCGCCATGGACGTGGGGAACGCCATTGGGTTGGAAATCCGGCACGGTCGTTGCCAGTGTCCGTTCCATGGCGGGAAGGATTTCAACTGTGTACTGTACGGCGGAAGGCGTGGATGGTACTGCCATGTGTGCAAGCAGGGCGGTGACGTTCTTTCTTTTGCACAGCAATACTACAATATGTCGTTTAAAGACTGCGTAGCGTGGTTTCGTGACGCCTTCCACCTGCCTCTGGACATCGACGGGGATATTGACCCACAGAAGCAGAGAGAGGCTGAAATCGCCCTTCAAAGGCGAAAGAGAGCAAGGGAACTTCAGGAATGGAAGGACAGGATGATGTTCGGACTGTCACTGTTTGCTGACAGAATCACGGAAAGACTGGAGAAGGAGCGTGATATGCACCGGCCGAGGACGTACGGTGCATGGGACGAGGAGTTCTGCATGGCGGTACGGACACTTCCGGAGGCGAGAGCGTTCACGGATGAATGCGAGACTGACTGCATGAAGGAGAAAGAGTGATGGACTATACAGACAGGGTGGATGGATACCAGATCCGGGACGTGGAGTACCTTGGCAGGCCGCCAGCGGACGCTCCGCTGGAGTTCAGCATCGACAGATGGGTTCCGGAAGAACCGCACATGGGTACTGTGTACCACATCGTTGACGGCAGGTTTGTTCCGGAAGAGAAGATGATCACAGAACACTGCTATTCGGTCGGATGCCTTGAGTGGGACGACAGGGAACCGCAGTTCGTGTTCCGGTCATACGGGCTGAGATGGCTGGAGGAAGCGCCGTCCAGGGCGGTCATCAACATGATCCTTGCTTTCTGCAAGCAGAAGGAAAGAGAAATTCTGAAAGAGGAAGGCAGGTGGCACGGGGATGAGTGAGCAGATGTCACCGGAAGAATACGCAAGGATGCATCAGAAAGCGTTCCGGTGTGCGTTTGACTACCTGAATCAGCATTTCCCGCCTGGTGAAGGAACAGAATGGTGGGAACAGGCATGTAAAGACCTGTCGCAGTTCGGCATCGCTGCCGGAGAGAACAGGCTGGCAATTGAACTGCTGACCGGAGTGTACGATTACATTGAATATGTATGGAAGGAGAGATACGGGGATGGCAAGCCTGACGGTTAAGAAGGGTCAGTACAGTTCCGGAATGGACGAAGTCAAGATTACAGGCTTTGGAAACGGGGAACTGTCGGAACTGAAGAGCATGAGCCATGACGAGGCAGAGGGGAAGATTATCGAGATGCTCGACAGCAGGAACGACGGGATCGGGACAACGTGGGCATGCGGGTACGGGATCTACGGGCTTTGGTTCGACAACGAAGCTGCGTATCTGAGCATCGGGCATTCCTGCGACTGATTTTTTATTCGGGTGAATAATACAAAAAGGAGTAAAGGTAATACATGAACATTAAGATTCACAGTTCAGAACTGAACAGGATGATGAAGACCATCAGCAAGTGCGTCGATCAGAGAAGCGATGACCTTGGGAACATTGAGATCATATGCGACAACAACATGCTGTCCATCCGTTCAACGAACGGGCAGTTTTCCGCCGTGATGAGTACGCCGATGCTCGGATGTGACGGGGAAAGTTTCTGCGTGGACGGGACGATGTTTGCCCGTGCGTGTGCCATGTGCAACGGGGACATCAGCATTGTGACGGACGGTAAAACCTGCACGATTAAGGGAACAGGGCGCACACGCCTGCCCATCGTGAAAGCAAAGATACCGAAGTTCCAGAGGATATCCGGAAGCGAGTGCTTCATCAAGGCAGAGGACTTTGCCAGGGCATTTGCGGGCGTTCAGCACGCCATTTCTGCGGATCAGAGCAGAGTCACGCTGACGGGCGTGCATACGGAAGTATCACTGAACGCATTCCGGATGACCGCACTGGACGGATTCAGGCTTTCCATTGAGGACTGTGACTGCGAAGGCAAGGACATGGACATTGTTGTGCCCGGTGCGTTCATGAGTCTTGTCGCGGCAAGCACATATCCCGGCGACAGGATTCACATTACAACGGACGGCAAGCGTGTGCAGGTGGAAACAGAGGGAACACTGCTCGGATGCGGACTGCTCGCAGGCGGATTCCCGCCGACGGACAGGATGATTCCCGAAAGCTTCAGGACAGAAGTCAGGGTCAGCACGGACGCACTGCGTGACGCACTGAAGGGAAGCACCATTATCAACACGGCGAACAAACTGGTACGGTTCAGCATCAGCGAAAGCAAACTGACAATCTCCAACAACAGCGAAGAGGCTGCGTACGAGGCGGAACTGGAGTGCGAAACACAGGGCGAACCGCTGAACATCGCATTCAACCAGAAGTACATCATGGACACTATCAACTCGCTCGACATGGAGAGCATCGTCCTGAAGATGAACACGCAGACCAGTCCGGCCATCATCGTCGGAAAGGATGAAAAAGGCTTGCGGCTCGTACTGCCGGTGAGAGTGGCGGGGTGATGAGTATGAAACTTGGAAGTCTTTTTGACGGTTCAGGCGGATTCCCGCTGGCAGGTGCGCTATATGGCATTGAACCCGTGTGGGCGAGTGAGATTGAAGAATTTCCTATCCGTGTGACGACCAACCGATTTCCGAACATGAAGCACCTTGGCGATGTGGCGAAGATTGACGGCGGAAAGATTGAACCGGTGGACATCATCACGTTCGGCTCGCCGTGCCAGGACCTGTCCATCGCAGGCAAGCAGGCGGGCATCCATGAAGGTGAGCGGTCGAACCTGTTCTTTGAAGCAATAAGGATTATTAAGGAGATGCGCGATGCAACAGCAAATGAGTTTCCTCGATACGCTGTGTGGGAAAACGTCCCCGGAGCGTTCAGTTCAAACGGCGGACGGGACTTCCACGCCGTCCTCAAAGCGTTCTGCTCCGTCATTGACGACGGAATTGATGTTCCTGGACCTGCGGACTGGAGCTGGCAACCTGCTGGGTGCGTACTGGGAGACAACTTCAGTTTTGCCTGGAGAGTCCTCAATGCGCAATACTTCGGAGTCGCTCAGCGACGCCGCCGAATCTTTCTTGTCGGAGATTTTGCAGGTGGACGCGCCGGAGAAATACTCTTTGAGTCCAAAGGCATGCCTTGGCATCCTCCGACGGGCAGAGAAACGTGGGAAAGAGCTGCCGCCTATGTTGCGGGACGCCCTGATGGAAGTGGTTGGCTCAGATGGTGCAGAGATGATTGAAGATATTGAAGAAGACTTCAATGAAGATGAAGACGAAGAAGGATCCGATGACGAGGAATAAGGTCATTGTCCTGAACGACCAGGGAGGAAGCGTGATGAGCGTGTCAGATATTCCGTCAACGCTCCGTGCTGAATCGCATCAGCATGAGCCGGTCATCTGCTTTGAACCAGGCATCGTCAAGCGTGAAGGAAGCGACAGCAGGTTTGTTAACGGCATGTGCGGGACACTGCGTGCTGACATGGGAGATAACCAACCTGCTGTGTGCTTTAACCGTGACACTGTCTACGTATTCAAGGAACGTGCAGGATGCCCGGGCGGTGGCAAAGGCATCCTTATCGCAGAGAATAAGGCATTCACACTGGCAACAAACTTCAACGGTGCTATCTGCTATGCCGTTGACAGTCACCCGATGGACAGCCGGTTCGGCATCGAAGGAAGTGTATCCCCGACGGTCACGGCGAAGCTTGCGAAAGGGTCTGCGGACGGTCCGCTGGTGCTGATAGAGAATGGCTGAAGTAAAGTGCATGAATCCGTGGGAAAGCCAGGGAAACAGAGTTTATCACGCAGATAACGAATCCTGCTTTACATGTGTTCGTGGAATATTGAAAGGATGGCAAGGTGGATATGTGGTCTACGCAATAGAAGGCAACGTGGTTGACCGTGTCAGCACAAAGAACGGCAAGGGTTGGTGCGAAAACGTCAGTCCGACACTGAACACGCAGGATCGCCATGCCGTATGCTTCCAGCTATGCGGTGACAGGGACAATCCGTCCGTTTCGACAAGTGATATCGCCTACTGTATCCCGGCAAACCCCATGAGTGACAGAGGTCAGGCAGTATGCTACGAGAAATGAAGGTGTTTACCATTGACGCACTAACGAGCAACAGCATGAAGAGTCCAAACCCGCATAGCGGTATCCATGAAACGCAGGTATCGAAATGTCTGGATACCGCTTGCCTCGATCCGTCCTGCAACCAGGGAGGACACATGGTCGTCATCGCACTGGAAGGGAACGGTGCCCGCCCGTCACACATGGGAAACGGATACAGTGAAAGTGAAACCATGTACACGCTGAATACCATTGAGCAGCACAGCGTATGCTACAGCGTGGACTGCCGGAATCTGAATACGAACATGGAAGTGTCCGGAACATTACAGGCAAAGAGCAACGGAGGGTTCAGCTACAACTATCTGAATCCGGTACTGAAGGAGAACACATGAAATGCTGGCCAATCGAGAACCATCCGAACGACAGCCGTGCGAGGATATGCGAGGACGGGATCGTACAGACACTGTCGTCGAGGATGGGAACAGGCGGGAACAATACACCGTTTGTCCTCATTACTTCTACGAAAGCAGATACGCCGAGTGGAAACCGTACGATGCAGCAAGCATCAGGGCAGAAGGCGGAAGCTGCGGACACGGAAGCGAAGGACTTGTTTGTTGCAAACTCGTCCGGTGACGGTGTTGCAGCTCCGCTGGATGCAAGCTATTACAAAGGATGCGGACTGAGGCAGGGGATAGAAAGGGAATTTGTGATGATGAATGCGTACTGTGCAGGAAACGGTCAGCTGGATCAGGCATCAATCAGCAAGATTGTCAGTACGCTCGACTGTATGCACGACCAGAAGATGGTCATCATTGAGAATGATATGAACTACTACACGAAACAGGCACACGGGGAATATATTGACGGGAAGGTGGCAAGTTCCTTGAAACAAAGAGATTATAAGGAGTACACGGATGTCGTGCAGGAAGAAAATAAAAAGAAGTATGTTCTCCGGAGGCTGACGCCTACGGAGTGTGCAAGGCTTCAGGGGTTTCCGGATTGGTGGTGCGACGGTGCGAACGGGTCGGATTCGGCAATGTACCGCCTCTGGGGCAACGGTGTTGCGTTGCCGTGCGTAGCATTTATCATGGGAAGAATAGCGTACGGAGATGATTCTGATGCCGCCACATGACTGTGAAGGATAC
>Ga0265298_10007488_pt1 | contig 13260 bp, 10 predicted proteins | sample AusTroGonzalo_MG_3_FD_193486 | JGI IMG/M metagenome (GOLD analysis project Ga0265298, IMG submission 193486) | Bovine rumen microbial communities from tropical cattle in Woodstock, Queensland, Australia - Gonzalo_01 | ecosystem: Host-associated > Mammals > Digestive system > Stomach > Rumen ... | reverse complement strand
AGGTGACGACGATGAGGACCTTGACATAGACCTCGAAGATGATGAGGACGAGGAAGAGGTGGATGATGACGAGGACGGCAAGGAGATATACGACGAAAACGAAGGTGCCTAGGCTCCTCATAGTTCTCGGCCCGACCGCCGTCGGCAAGAGTGACTACGCCATCGCGAAAGCCCTGGAATACGGTTCACCCGTCATATCCTGCGACTCGCGCCAGATTTATAAGGAAATGACAATAGGGACGGCAGTCCCGGATGCTTCACAGCTTTCCGCTGTGAAGCATTATTTTATCCAGACAGAAAGCGTCACGAGGCTATATTCCGCCGGAGACTACGAGAGGGACGCGATTGACCTGATCGAGAGGCTTTTTGCTGAAGGGCACGACACGCTGGTGATGGCGGGAGGGTCTATGATGTACATCGACGCGGTGTGCAAGGGGCTGGACAATATGCCGGAAGGCAACGGCGAAGTCAGGGCAGAACTATGGAGAAGGGTCAGCGAAGAGGGTCTGGAATCCCTGGTGGAGCAGCTCCGCACCCTTGACCCTGTCAGCTGCGACAGCATAGAGTTGACCAATCCACAGCGTGTCGTCCGGACCCTTGAGGGATGCCTCACTTCCGGCCGGCCATTCTCCTCATTCAAGACGGGTAATGTGAAACACCGCAATTTCGTCATAGAAAAAACAGGACTCTCGCGTCCCCGCGAGGTCCTGTACAATAGAATCGATAATCGCGTAGTCTCCATGATGGAGGCCGGTTTGCTGGCTGAAGCTCGGACGCTTCTGCCACTACGGCATCTCACAGCCTTGCAGACGGTGGGTTACCGCGAGCTTTTCGATTATCTCGACGGCCGCATCTCCCTCGACGAAGCCGTGAGGCTCATCCAGCGCAACACCCGCCACTACGCTAAACGTCAGCTGACATGGTGGCGTCGCGACGAAGACATCCGCTGGATTGATATATAGGTACTACCAACTTAAATATCTATTGTCAAACGCTCATATCCGTACACAAGCTCACCATCGGAATCGAGCGTGCCGAAGCATGGAGCCTGAAGATAAAGCGGAATCGTGCCGGTACGGCCGGTAGCCTTCTTTAAGTATACCGAATATGTACCCGGGGCCTCAACCTCGTAGGTAAACCAGTAATTCCAGTCTTCCCCTATCACAGGCATCGTCTCCTCGACTATGACTCCAAGAGCCTTGGAATTGTTCTGGGATATGGTCGCCGTGAAGTCGCGCGTCGCAATCCTGACGTCGAAGGGGAAAAGGGCCTCCGGATAATTGTCAGGGATTGTAAACATGAGCGAATAGGGGTTGGAGGAATCGCCGGTCGCCACGAATGAAGCATTAAACTCGAATGCCGTGATCGAGTATATGTTTATATACCTGGCCAGGCCGTTGACATGGTCGAGCAGAATGATCTTACCATACTTCAGGTCCGTGGTGATGGGCTTGTAGAGCAGTATCTTTATCTTGTAGTGTCCGGGCTCGTCGCCATCGACTATCTCCGGAGCCACGTCGGGAGATGCGACATGCAGGTTGGTCATCCATGTGGCGGAAAATTTGTCCGGAGTCATATCGGGATCGGCTGCGCCGTCCTTGAGATAGGAGAAATCGATGTACGCATACTGGTCTGAAGCATCAGGATCATTCTGGAATATCACGGAGGTCCCTCCGGTGACAGACATCATATACTCGCCATATGTGACTTCCGGGATGATTTCCTGCACGACGACCGTCTGATTGTTGGACGGCGCGCCCTCGAGGGCATCCTCGAATGTATCATAGCCCACATCTGCGGGTAAAATACCGATGACGATGTTGTATCGATGATTCCTCTTTATCTTGTATAGCGTGAAGTCTGATTTCATCAGCATGACCTGATGGTATTTCACCACAGATGCAGTACCCCCGGACGTAGTCACGTCATATGTAACCTTGAGAATCACCTTTATAGGAGATGTCAGGCTGTTTTCGTCCTCGAAAAGATACTGGGCCCCGTCATGAGGCACCATTTCGCTTTCCGTGCCGGTGAAGTGTGATTGATTGGACGGCAGCGTGATCACATTAGGCTCCGTTCCGGCGCCGGTATTGTCATATACGAACGGGGATGACAGGTTGGACTTGTCAAACGGAGCGATCTGTCCGTACGATAGCCCGTCGGATACGCAGAAGGAAACGGATGTTATCTTTTCCTCCACGGCATCGGATGTGTTGTGATCCACCTCATAATCCGGTTCGGTCATGGTGACCTTGGCACGGTCGCGGAGAAGGTACACCGTGTTGCGGGTGGGTGCATCCAGCCATTGCGCCATAGCGGCGGCAGTGGTCTCCTTGTGATATCCCCAGTAGACGATATGCGTGTTGGAAACTGACGATACGAGGGAGTTGATTATGATGGATTCCGTGAGACCGGGCCATCCGTCGGAGGGGATGATACCTGCATTGGCGATGAAGTGTACGCGGGCCGTACCGGCCGGTACGGTGCCGTCAAGCGTGCCATGTATGCGGCTGCCGGATGTCTCCGACTGGCTCACCGGCGACACGGATGCGAAGCCGAGGCCGATATAAAGTCCATTTTCATCAAAGCACAGGAGTTGCATACTATAAACACCTTCCTGTCCCGAGATGGAGCTTTTGGTATCCATAACGGCGGCGGCGTTGATATTCAGCCTGAACATCATTACCGATGCATCCTCCTGATCATCCTCCGGCATTTGGTGAATGGCTGTACAAGAGACTATCGCCGCAATCGAAGCCATTGCGACAACGAATATCAATCTTGGTATAATATGTCGTATGCTGGGCATAATAGCTATCAATCTTTATTGTTGAATTCGCGTACCTCATCAGCCGACAGGTCCCGTACACAGCGGATATATCCGCGGTAGCCATCGAAAGATGACTGCGAATAGTTAGTCTTTGAGACGGCACGTCCCTCAAGGGTCCAGTAGTGGTCGCCGGCGAGGACCTCGTCTATGGCGGCATCCGGGACATATTGATAACCCATGATAATGCCGACTTCCTCCCTGGTGGGAAGACGCCATCCTGTATAGGCGACGCCCTCAGCGGTGACTTCCTTGTAGAGTCCGCATTGTGTCGCAGCGTCGGTGGCACTGGTTGTGGGCTGGGTCGCTCCCAACTGAGATGCAATCATGAAAGCCGGTGAGACAAGATGCTCCTGGGACTGATAATTGCTGTCAAGTGTGACCCTGCCCAGAATGTAATCGTCGCTGGTGCTGGTAATCTGCACGATATACATCCTGTTGTTGTGCAGGTTGCTGATCACCTGTCCGACAACGGCATAATACATATTGCTACCTCCCCATTGGTCGACAATATAATTGATGCTGCTTCCGGCGTAGACCTTTGCACGGAACAGGCTGTTGGGGGCGGACACCGTCTTTTGCGGAGTATGCGCGGTCTGGTCGGTACTCCAGTCCACCCATCCTTCGGTGACCCTGCTGGACCACAGGCCGGCGATATTCTGGATATAGTCAAGCGGGAAATGGCGTATCAGTATATCCTCGTAAAGCGTCTGATTCGACGCAAGGGACACACGGAACTTTATGTATTTTACAGTATTGTTGGAGAGTGCGGTGGAGGTCACATCCAGGGTACCGTTCTTGTCTCCGGATACGCGGACTGAAGTAGGGGCGGAGGAAGGAGCATTCTGTCGGACTCCGTTCTTGTCATAGTAGTAAACGACAGGTTCACTGACTATGATATTGCCGGATGACCAGAAATTAAGACTGATAGTCTGGGGAATATATCCGGTAGACAATACCTTTTCCCTTATCTCGGTCTCGATCGGGTCGACCATGAGATATTCAACCTCGCGGCCTTCCACATTGACATCATCCTCAAGAGGATTGTAGACCCAGTTAAGGACCTCATACCTGAGCCTTAGCGGCTGGTCCGTGGTGCTCTCAGACGAGCTGCCGATACTTTCGATGGTAGCATCGATCCTGTAGAGGGTATTGCGCTCTATATCGTAAGGAGCGCCCTCATCCGGATCGACTATAGGGATGCAATAATAGTTGGTGGCGATGACAGCGCCTGATGCGTCCTTGAGAGGGATATTCAGTATGATGGCCATTGAGCTGTCCGCCTCGCTCCAGCTGTAGGGATATGTATATGTCGTGATGGAGCCCCCGTTTGACGTGGATGTCGTCACGTTCATGAGCGTCGGATTGGTCGCCACGGTGTATGGCTCCGCCACACCATCCTTCATGAGCGATGCATCAGTGGAGTAATTGACCAGTTTCCACTGGGGAATACCCTGGATCGTATATCCGGACATAGTCTCATCGAGATGGAAGTTGACCTCGATCTTGGCGGCGGCTCTCTCGAGTGTGACCTCTATGGTCTGTTCTATGGCATCTTGAGCTGTCCATGACGTCTTACCATCCATGACGAAAATCTTGGACGTGGTCTTGGCCAGGTCAAAAGTCCCCGCATTCTCATCATACAGCCTGTAAATGTCAATATCATCATCTATACGGAGCGCCATAAGATCCTCGACGCCTGTGATGAGTGAATTGTCATAAGTACCGTTTGCGACGGCATACACATCGTAAGTCTGTCCGACCACGATACCTTCATCCTTCCATGTAGAAGATATGAAATATGTCTTGCCGTTCACAGGGGATGCAAGTGTGTATTTCTTAAAGACTCCATGGCCGGAGATATACACATTGACACCGCCAGACAAATCGTCCTCCATCAGTTCCGTGACATCGGGGACGGTAGCCTTCGTGACAAAGGCTCCCTCGACCGTCGGCGTGAGCCTGAGCCCACCGGCGGCCGCACCCTCGGGGTCTTCCTTGGAGGAACAGCTCCACAGAACGACTGCTGCCAGCGCAGAAGCGAGTAGGCGGAACAATCTATTTGTATTGATCTGGTGTGACATAGTAATACATTATACTCTCCTGGTCACCAGGAAGCGATAGTGTGTTGAACGGGATCTTCATCGACGAGAGTTTCTCGCTGATGAGATACAGACGGAGCGACGCTACGGGATTCTGAGGATTGGAACCTGCGAAATCGAACAGTGTCTTGGGCACGACATAGAAAGTAACCGATGTCGTCGTATCCTTCAGTTCGATATCGATCTGGTCCTGAATCTCAGACATGATTCCATTGCTGTCAATGACAAAGCCAAAATCAGGATTGTCAAGTAAAAGCCTCATGGTCGCATGGGTAGTCCTCGCGGAAACGGCATCAAGACGCAGCTTCGCTGTATATGGAAGGCCGGATGCATCCAGCCCGTATGCTGACATAAGGTAGTCTTCGCCATCCACATTGATGATGCGTGTCGCATCTTCCCCGGTCTGATTGATAAGTGTGCTGGTATAGCTCCATGTATAGTCAAACAGACCGCCGTCTACCCAGTCCGCCACAATGGGCCTGACATATAGACGTCCCTTGGAGAAGTAAGCGTAGATTATCCACTCATGATTGCGGACAAAATCGCCTGCGGCAAGGTCGAACGGGGCTTCCAGTATATCACTGCCAGTCTGGCCGGTGGTATAATATATGGTTCCCGTGATGGGGCGGTCGCTTTCGCGCAGATACGTCAGCCCGAAATCATTCAGGCCTGCATCACGAAGACGTCCCACCCAAGCTTCCACATCCTCGTCGTCTCCTATCGCGAGAGCTTCGGGATCATCATTATCATAAATATCGGAAGCTGACGGGATGCGGGTGAATCCATCAGGCAGATAACCATCAGAGGCTTCAATCCTTGCCACTGCCGGATCAGACGCGGCAGAGGAGAGCGATACAGCTTCCGGGAAAAAATATTCCGTCACAGGGATGTTGTTCCCATTAACGACAATTCTCTGGATCGTCGCCCCTGTAAGTCCGGTGGGTTTGGCGAAGAAGAAATGAAGTTTGGACACAGCCCTGACAAGGGAGATGTCGATGCTCCTGGCAGGGTTTGGCGCCACGGATACGAAGGGAGATATGTCTATATCACGTACAACACGGGATATAGGAAGTCCTTCTTCTCCCACCTCCCCCGTGAGAAAGCCGGTACCGAAGTACGGCTCGGAGAAGGTTGCAGACTCGAGGAAATTCCTCGAAGACGACCCATCCATGGTCAGTCCGACACCGGAAGCATTTGCAGCTATGTACAAATCAATCTTCATATCAGAAGCAAGGGCCGACTTATTCAGCTCCATGATGACCGAGACATTTCCATAGGCATCGATGATGCTGCTCATGTCGGATGCCGAGAGTTCACGGTATCCGACGGGTGTCTGCCCCGAACCGGAATTGAAGGCCCAGATCTGAAGTGTGTTGAACATCGATTCGGCTGACTCTCCGGAGGTGTGCGGATCGGCTTTGGTGACCTGCATCTGACGGGTCGTAAAGTCCAGCCTGATCCACTTTCCGCCGGTGTCACAAGTCCCCTCCATATTGTCACGGACACATCCGGCCGCCATCGCCACAAGCAGGGCGGCGATGGCCATGAAGGAGAGTTTCCTGAGTGCGTGATGCATGCCGGACATGTGTTTATAATGTTATATCTGACAGGGATAGTACCCAGCCGTTTACAATTATCTTTGACTTTATGAAAAGGTTTCCGTCGATGAAAAGGGTAATATTGTAGGCATCCTGCCTGTCAAGATATTCCTGGTTGCTCCATTCACTGCGGTGCTCCGCGATACCCTGAAGCGACAGGAACCAGGCGAGGTCAAGCCTGAGGACCTCGGCGCCCGATTCCCTGCTCGTCACGACGAGGACGGGTTTGTCCCCGACGATGAGCCTGGAAGTGGTGATATCGGCGACAAGCGCTCCCGAAACAGCGGAAGTCTCTTCTTCCGCCTCGGAGAGGACGATACTGTGAGGCTTAAACGTCACGACGTCTTCACCGTACTTGTCTCCCTTGTAGTCAAGCCATCCGGTGCCGCAGGTGATGCTTATGTCATAGTCATCAATGTCGAACGAAGGTGTCCCGCCGTAAGGCATAAGGATAATCCTGAAGCGGTTGGTCGCCTTCATCAATGAGACGACAGCCTCCTGACGCCCGTCTTTCACATCAATGGTCTGCTCGCCGAGATACAGGGCGGCCATGTCATTATCACTGACATCTCCATTCCTGTCCAAACGCTCGTGCAAATCAGTTATCACCGATACACCGGGCTTCAGATCGGAGAACACGAATTCTCCTGAATTACCCACAGAGGCTTTATTACGGCCGAGAGCCACCAGAGTATAGCGGCCTGCGGGCAGGCTTGGTATTCTCACGGCATAATCCTCGGAGAAACCGTTCTCCGCAGAATCCGTGTAACTGCCCTGGAATACCCCGTTTTCATCGAATATATACAGGACAACGCTCTTTACCTCGGATGCAAAGGCATCGGCATCTTTGATGTTGTAGGTGTAGCGCAGCCTGACAACGAGTTCACAGTCCTTCAGATCATCATGGATGCAGCCGCCCGCAGTCATACCGACAAGTATGACTGAGAGCATCGCTGCAAAAAAGGATCTGAAACGGAGTGCCATATTACTGACCGAGAATAATGGTTGAAGGGCTTGCAACCCACTTGTTGACGAGGATCTTGACCTTGATATAGAGCTTATCCTCCTCTACAGGGGTATCGGGGTTGGGGTTCTCGGTGGGATCGTCGGGATTCCAGCCGCCGGGGATGTCATCACCGAAGTTGGCGATTTCCTCTACGCTGAGCTGATACCAGGTGTTTCTGTACACGCCGTATACCTTGTAGTTCTCATCCTTGATGAAGTGGGTGTAGTACATCTGGCCATTCTCGAATACATTGATCTTGGTCTTTGCACGGAAGGTGGCTACGTCGGAAGCGAGGAGGCTCTCGGCGTCGGCAAGGTTGGCGGCATCGTCATCGGTGTCGTCGGCGTTCTTGTTACCGAACACATCGAATGCGTTGGGGTACTCAGCCTGGAGAGAGGCAAGGGTGAGGAAGTGCTCGGAGTTTTTGTTGTATCCGAAGAAGGTCTGGTTGGAACCGTCGCCCTTGGCGTCAAGGGTCACCTTGAAGATGAGACCGGTGGTGTTGCTCCAGAGAGTGTCGGGTGCAACGGGAGCATTCTCAAGGACATACATCGGAGACTCAGCGGCGATGATCTTGCCGGAGAGGTCGTTGACGGCAACGGAAACATATCCGTCAGAGTCAGTCTCGATCTGGGAGTAGGGGCTCACCGCACCGGTGAAGAGGTTGTTGACAAAACCATAGTAGGTCTGAGGCGCGGGAGTGGTGAGCTGAAGCATATCAGCGTCAAGCCACTGCTGCTGCATGTACATTGAGGTGGCAGCGGTGACAGGCATGGTACCGTCAACGGTAGCTGTGGCGGAAGCGAAATCACCGGACTTGATGCTGTCGCCCACCTTGAAAGAGGCAGATGCGGAAGCTACGACCTTGGCAGTGAGACGGTCGAGATAGACGGTCTCGGACTTGGCGGGGTTGGCGGTAGTGTTGTTGGCGCTGGTCAGGGTAACGGTAGGAACAGCCTTGCCGTGATCGCTGGCGTCATGCTGGTTGAACATCCTGAAAGCGTTGTCGACAGCTGCGGTATTGCTTGCGTTATCGACGCCGTTAAGGCTGGCTGCAGCGAATTCAAGCACCTTGGCAGGGTCCCATGCGCCGTCTACTGCGAATCCGCAAGGATCAGAGCTGGAACCGGTAAGTACATACACATCGTATGTGCCTTCGCTTACGGAAGCCTCCATCACGGCTGTCTCATAACCGTCATCATAGCCCTGGTGAGCTACCTGATTGAGAGTGTTGACACTGAGGATGGCTTTTACCGACCCGGACTGTACGAGATATACGACAGCCTCGGACACGGAGCTTTCAGCAACTGTACCGTCGAGTCTGTTGTCAGATGCAGTCTTGGTCTTGGAGAGAGGGTCTGCGACAGCAAGTTCTACTGTCAGATAAGACTTTGTGGCGTTATTGTCCACACCGCCGGTCTGCTCTTTGGCGCAACCTGCGAGAACCAGGGCGGTTAACCCTGCGAGGAAGAATCCTTTTGTTTTCATGTGTAATAGAGTTGTGTTGATTATAATACTTTTTCTAAATTTTCAAGGTTGGTGCGAGCCTGGGGAAGACCGGCCTCGGCAGCAGTGGAGAATTGGGCGCGGGCTTCAGCGGCATCCCCCTTCAGCCATGCAAGGATGGCGCGGGCGTTGGATGCTTCCGGAGAGTCTCCGGCCTTGTCGAGATATGCCGCTGCGGACTCGATGTCTCCTGAAGCCAGGGCATCGTTGGCAGCATTGAGATTGATCACCTCATCGGGAGGAAGTGTGGTCTCAGTCGTACGATGGATGGTCTGATATTCAATCGTGTAGTCAGTATGACGAAGTGAGGGATAGCAGTCATTCTTTAGGATTTTGTAGTCATCGGGCCATGTGGACCTGATGTAGTATTCTTTGTTGTCGGGACTGCGTCCGCTGTCGATGGCGTTAAGGATGGCATTCCTGTGCATGAGGCTGCTTGACTCCACATAACGGCGCAGGCCGTCCCAGTCTTCGCCGCCCGATTCGGTAGTGATGAATCTGCCGGGGATGTTGTAGGCATTGAGGAGATAGTCCCGGAGGGCGCGTGTCCTGTTGTCGGCAAGTGTGGTGTTGGTGGAGACTGAACCTTCCGGAGAGGCGTATCCCTTGAGATGGATGCGGGTGATTTCGACATCCGGATTGGCCATGACGGAGTCTATGGTAGCACGGATGCGGCGGAGTTCGGCGGCATTGTCGAGATAATTCTCACGGATATCCCATTTGCCGACAATGAAATTGATGTAGGCAGATCCGCTGATGCTCTTGACGGCCTCCTTGACGGTCTGGCCGGAGGTCTCGCGGATATAAGCGTAAAGCGGTGTGAACGCAGGACGGAGATCCACGCTTCCGACGATGTCCTCATATGTGGTGATGAGTTTGCGGCAGCATTTGCGTTCGCTGTCAGAGAGGACCAGCAGTGATCCGTCCATCCAGTCCTGATAAGGGGTAGTGGCGGAGTAGACGAGGGTCTGCCGGGTGCGCGGGGTGCGGAGATACACGTTATTGCCTTTGCCTCCGTTTCTTTGATGGTAAATATACTGACGGCGGCCCATCACCTCGACCGGAGGGAGTTCCACCGAAGTTTCGTCCGAAACGAGTCCCGGAGTCAGTACAAGGGTCTTGTTGGGAGAGAGACGGACATCGCTGACGTCAAGGACCATATCCACGACTACATCGTCTCCGTTACGATACACCTGGGCGCTCTGGACGACGACGCCGTCGTCAGCCTTGGCGTACTGCACTGCAAATAATGCAAGTATAGTGATTATAAGTGTGTGTCTCATGATGTTAGAATATATATATGAGTGCAAGGGCGGCCTTGGTCACGCCGACATAGTCATGCGGGACATCCACATCCTCTGCCTTGCCGCAAAGGGCGCACTGATAACTGTCATAACGGGTGTAATTGTATCCGAAACCAAGTTCGGCCTCGAGATTGAAATGGCGGGAGAGTATCCACTGGTATCCGTAGCCGAGACCGGCTCCGATAAACCAGCCCTCGAAGCGGTGCTCCTTCAGGCGGGCATAATTGGTACCGAGGATGTCATACGGGATGTCAACGTTTCCGACATTGTACTCACCGCCCTGGAGGTGAAGCCCGAAAAAATGGCCGTTGAAACGCTGGCATACCCACCAGCGCAACTCAGGCTGCACCATCCAGTGCTTCCACTTAGTGTTATCCGACCAGGTCCAAGGGTTGTAATTGGCTGACAGGTCAACAGTCCATCTGTCGGACAGGGCCGCTTCGGCCCCTACGTTGAAAGTAGCGGTGGCGTCATATAATAAATTGGTCTTTATTGCAGCTTTCTGCGCATGGGAAGACACAATCGAAACTGACGCAAGCGCCAAAATCAATAATAATCTTTTCATGTGATTCTGATTCTCTGTTCAATGGTTCACGGCGCAAAGATGAGTCAATAATTTTTATTTTTATCCCACCTCTCTCCTATCTTTTGATGGCTATTAAGTGACCTACTTTCGTAATAAACTATTGTATTATCTTTTGGGTGAAAAGCTGTGTTGGCGAAAGAAATCACTTTTGATTGTAAAATGTATGGCTTACTTTTGCAATACACAGAAAATAATTCACGCCATGTCTATTTCATTGAACGAATTCTTCAATCTGGACAGTCACTGCGTGGAAGTCGACGAAAAAGAATACAAATGTGCAGACGTATACGTCGACGCCGCCAGGGCATTTGCCAGAAACTACCACATCCCGGTATTCGTAGTGGATTTCTGTAAAAAGGAGTTCACATACGTATCCGGAAGCGAACTGTCTTTCCTCACGGGTCTGACCACCGAGCAGTTCAGGAACATGGAACACAACATATTTCTCGACTTCATACCGGAAGAAGAGAACGAAATGGTCCTGGACATTCTGCGCAACTCCTTCAAGCTCTTCTATTCTTTTCAGATCGAAGAGCGGAAAGATTTGGTGCTCTCATACTTCCACCATCTCGAAAGCGGCAATAAAAAACGCCTTATCAATAACAGGGTGACACCTCTGCGTCTCACCTCTGACGGCAAGCTGTGGCTTGCGATGTGTACCTTCTCCATTTCATCCAGGAAGGAGCCGGGTCATGTAGTGATGAAAAAACACAATGATATCGACTACTTCATTTATTCGTTAGATAAACACATCTGGTATCACCGCGAGGGCATCGTCCTCACCCTGGAGGAGAAAGACATCCTTCGCATGTCTTCCCAGGGATACACCATGAAAGAGATTGCCTTCTCATTCAACAAGTCCGAGGATACCATCAAGGCATATAAACGCCACCTCTTCGCAAAGCTCGGCGTGCGCAACATCACCGAAGCCGTCTTTGCCGCCATCAATTACGATATGCTCAATTGATTTTTGAAATTATTCCGAAAAATCGTAAATTTGAGTCCTGTATGTCGGAGATACAGGACTCATACAAGAGCATCGCATCACACAGCGAAGGCCTCTTCAAGGACAATGGTTCCAGATTCATTGCCCATGCCTATCCGGTCACCACGGAGGAGGAGGTCAAAGACATCGTCACATCCCTCAGGAAAGAATACCACGACGCGCGTCATCACTGCTATGCCTATCGTCTCGGCTACAAGGGCGACCGCTTCCGTGCCAACGACGACGGCGAGCCCTCAGGCTCCGCCGGCCGTCCTATCCTTGGCCAGATCGACTCAGCGGGCCTGAGCGACATCCTCGTCGTCGTGGTCCGTTATTTCGGCGGCATCAAGCTCGGCATCCCCGGCCTCATCCGCGCCTACAAAACATCCACCGCCGATGCGATAGCCAACGCCACCCCCATCGACAAACTCGCCTCTAAAGACTATATCATACGCTTCGGCTACCTCTCCATGAACACCGTCATGAAAGTGCTCAAGGACATGTCACTCCCCCAGCTCTCGCAGGAGTTCGGGGAAATATGCACAATTACCACCAGGGTACGCCTATCGCAGGCCGACGCCTTCCTCCAAAGGTTCCTCCTCACTGACGGCATAGAGACAGAAGAAATATAAAACACATAACAAATCATGAAAAACCTCATTTCAATCACAGACTTCTCCAAAGACGAGATCCTCCACATCCTTGACATCGCCAAAGAGTTCGAGACCAACAGGGAACAGAAATTCCTCGAAGGCAAAGTCATCGCCTGCCTCTTCTTCGAGCCCTCCACCCGCACCCGACTCAGCTTCGAAGCCGCAGTCAACCGCCTCGGCGCCAAGGTCATCGGATTCCCCGACTCGCGCAACACCTCAGTCAGCAAAGGCGAGACCCTCGAAGACACCATCCGCATCGTCTCCAACTACGTCGACATGATTGTCATGAGGCATCCTCTCTCCGGAGCGGCCGACGTTGCGGCCAGATACGCCAGCGTCCCCGTTGTCAACGCCGGCGACGGTTCCAACCAGCACCCCACCCAGACCCTCCTCGACCTCTACGCCATCCTCAAGACCCAGGGGCGTCTCGACGGCATCGACATCAACATGGTCGGCGACCTCAAATACGGCCGTACCACCCACTCACTCCTCCAGGCCATGTCCCTCTTCGACACAAAGATGACCTTCACGGCCCCCGATGAACTCCGCATGCCCGAAGAATACCTCCGCGTCCTCGACGAACGCCACATCCCCTACGGGCAGACGACCGATCTGGAAAGCCACCTCAACGACTGCGACATCCTCTACATGACCCGCATCCAGCAGGAACGCTTCCCCAGCATGGAGGAATAC
>Ga0265298_10007487_pt1 | contig 13260 bp, 9 predicted proteins | sample AusTroGonzalo_MG_3_FD_193486 | JGI IMG/M metagenome (GOLD analysis project Ga0265298, IMG submission 193486) | Bovine rumen microbial communities from tropical cattle in Woodstock, Queensland, Australia - Gonzalo_01 | ecosystem: Host-associated > Mammals > Digestive system > Stomach > Rumen ... | reverse complement strand
GAAAGGATCGGTAGTACACCTGCAATAAAGGAGCACCGACGCTGCCAGCAGCATGATATGAAGGATTTTTTTAACCATTGCCGCCGCCATTGTTTGTGGGAGTATCCCAGTCAGGGGTAAGGATGAAACGATAGTAGTCTATGGACTCGGAACCGAGGTCTATGAACCTTTGCCCATCACCTATCTCGACACAGAAATGCAGGTCGATATAATTACCTTCCAGCTGCGCATCCGAATACTTTTCACTGTTGGCAGTGATTTGTATGTCAATCTTGCAGTGCTCAATCCTTCCGGTAGCGGGATTTAGGGTATTCTGATAGATAATAGCCTCAGCGGGAGTAACCTTGATTGCATCATTCAAAACTGTATAGCCGTCAAGCGCTTTCGGAACAGGTATTATATGAAGTTTGGCTCCAACGGGAGTAGCGATGATTATATCCCCGTGGATGACATTGGTGACATTATCAACGGTGTGCCAGAACTTGACGTCGAAAAAGCCGTCATCAGTCTGGATTTTACTGAATGTCGCCGGTGAGGTTTCCGTCACGCCAAAGCGCCTGATTACATTCACCGAACCGCTGGTATAATCCACGGGGATGTTAGTCCACTCCCATGGCAGCACAGTTACTTTCAGTTGCAGAGTCTTGGTTTCGTCGGCGAAGTATGCATAAACAATCCATGAATGGTTACGGGCCAGAACATCACCCGCCTTCATAGAGAATGGCAGGGTCTGGTCGGGGCCGTCGGCGCTGGTACGGTATATTATGGTCCCGGATATAGTCTTGTCCGTCTCCCGCAGATAGATGGGCCCCACCTGCGAATCAGCATCGATGGCAGCATCGAGACGGGCTTCATACTGGGCTGCGGATTCAGTCTCGTGGTCCGTGCTTCTGAAGCAGAACACTTCGGGATCTTCCGCACATGTAAGTTTGTTGTTAGGGATGAGAGGCGCACCGGTGATTGATGCAGCCAACGGAGTGTATACCTTGGGATCCCCTATGTCGAACAAGGTTCCCTGAGATATAGTACTTGTCGTAAACAACCTCTCTGCATCGCCGATCTGACAATCTTTGTCATTATCGGTGCCGTCAAAAGATATGCCGATAATCTGGCACTGGTCATTCACGGGAGCGGCCGGATTTGACCCGTAGGCCGGAGTTTCCTGCTGACAGAAGACGAACCGGATTTTAGACACGGCTCTCGTGAGTTTGAGTGTAGTGATATTCAACACCGGGTATCCACCCGTGACATCCGCATTCTTGAGCACCCCGGACATGGGAAGTCCCTGCTGGGGGACAGACAGCGTCAAGGTCGTGCCTCCGAACTTATCAACAAAGACCTGGTCGAGTTCTGCACGGGAAGTGGCCGGTCCGAGCGTCGTGCTTGTGGCTGACTCAGCATTGGCTACGGCATAGACATCTACTTTGGGCCTCTCCTGAGAGTTACCTACGGGAGTGGTGAGCGTTGCAAACATCTCGTCTGTAAGCGGCAGGCCAAAGCGGGTGACGGTCCCGTTTTTCAAACCGGTGCTGCCTAGATTGGCATCGAAACTTCCGTAACTTACATGCGCGCCTCCATCCGAAAGGAAAGCCCAAACCTGCAGTGTGGTTACTTTCAATTCGTTTTCAGCAGTGCCGGCACCTGCCCTTGTCATCACGGCGTCAGGAATGTAGAGAGAAACCATCAGCTCAGGATCATCGCGGTCTTCTTTAGAGACACATGAAACAGCCGACAGCAATGCAATAAGCACTGCCATAAAGCTGAATAAGATCCTGCCGTTCTTTCTGTTCCTGTCCATCCGAGATATAGTTATATATTAATCTTCAGGGACTCGGGTGTTATCTGCACCCATTTCATCTCAGCCACGATGCCTATTTCAAGCTGCGGGTCATGCAGGTCAGGAACAGTGTTATATGCATTCCTCACGCTTTCTATCTTGACTGAGACTGTGGTTTTGCGGTCCTTGCAGAAGACGTTTACCAACGTTTCATTCTGGGGTTGCGTTGCGCCGGAGTTTGGATCAAGTTTGCCTGCAAGGTAGAATCTGCACCATGGCAGGATTTCTCCTTGCTCACAAATAATCGTCTTACCGGTCGTATTCTGGAATTCCAGCGCAAAATGTACCGGATAATTGTCAACAGTCTGAAGGGTAAGAGTCTGGACAGAGACACCTGTATCCCCTATCTTCAGGTCGCCGACAATGTTGTCATATATATAACGGCTTGGATTGTCACGTGATGTGGCAGGCAAAAAGTTGAAATCCACATCTTTCTGATCGCCGATTATTATGCCTGTAAGAGGGCAGCCATTCGCAGCGAGGATGGCCTCAGTTCCCGGCTCCTTGAAATTGATCTCAAGCATACCGACGCCATACTGGAAAACATCTTCGATGGCGACGGAGCGTGTCGTAGAAATAACGGTTTCCCCATCTGAATAAAGATTGAGGATATCACTCCACTGATTGGTCGACACATACTGATTTTTGACACTTGCATCATCAGAAGCCCTGATAGAACTGTTGGCGTAATACCAGAGACCCGGAGGATAGCAGTACTTCGCAGGATCGACCAGAGCGATATTGACTCCGTTGATGAGGCGCAGGAACTCACTGCCATTCCACCAGAATCCCAAAGCCCCTTCAGGAATGCCGTATGAAACCGGGAAATTGTTTCCAGCTTCACTAAGCACAGATGAAAAAGTATTGATGGCAGTATTTATACGGATCTTGTCGGCAAGTATGGCAGGATCGTTACCGCTGACATTGAGGAGGGCTGTCTGTATCTCCGAGCGGATTTTGTCGAATACGGGATATGAACAAGCCAGAATCTGTTTCTCTCGTTTGAACAAATCGAGGATGCCGAGTATCTGGTCATTGCTGGACTGAAGTATCATCTCGACAATGTTGTTCAGCGCTTCAAGGACATTGTCAGCTTTGGTTGTAACTTCAGAGAGTTCTCCGGACGCATCATTGCCAAGGACCGGAACGAGATTGAAGAAGATATCATTAGCTCCGGAGGGATTGTCAAGGCCCTCAGGAGAGAGAGAGCCGTTGAAATGCTTTCCGTATTTGGTGGATATGTCACCTTCATTGGCCGCCCTGCCGTAAGCAAGTACGCGATTCATGGTCTTGGGCATGAGCGCAGCCTCGAAAAGATGGGAATTGTTGACGGGCACCAGGTCGTTACTGCCTATACGGGGATCGAGCAGAACCACATTACTGGATCCGAGCCTGAGGTCTCCGGCGACAACAGCAGAACCGTCAGTTTTGAAAGGAACTATGTAGATTTGATCGATGCCGCGGAAAGCCCCTCCTGACTGAGTGATGGTAGTTGACATCTTTGTCTTCGGAGCACCGGCATCTCCGACATCCTTGACCGACATGGCAAGCGATATCTCCGGTTCATCCACTGACACACTATATTCGTAATAGTCAATGACACAGCTGGTCGTCAACCAGATTGCTACTGTGAATACGACAGCAATTCTTATTACTGATAATCGTACAAACATAACAAACAAAGATACAAAAAATAATGTATATGATAGAATTTGCGCTTTTGGATTTCTATGAGTAACTTTCTGCAAAGAATTCAAACTGACTATGAAAAAACTATCAATCCTGATCGTGACGCTTGTTATAGCAGCGTGCACTTCAACCCCTAAAAATCCCATACTGACCATTGAGGGAGGCCAGATTCAGGGCGTCGTTCTGGATGACGCTCCTGGTGTAACAGTTTACCGTGGTATTCCTTACGCAGCTCCGCCCATCGGCGAGAACCGCTGGCGTGCACCTCAACCCGTCATTCCCTGGGAGGGCGTGCGCATCTGCGACAAATTCGGCCATCCTGCTTTTCAGGCAGCCCACTATCCCGGCGGCTATACCACCGAGTGGGGCTATGGCGACGAAGCTCCTTACAGCGAGGATTGCCTTTATCTGAATGTATGGACAAAAGCTCCCGGACAGACCGACAAGAAGCTGCCCGTAGCAGTGTGGATCTTCGGCGGCGGCCTTCGCGAAGGCTGGGGCAGCGAGCCTGAGTTCGACGGCAAATACTGGGCTGGCAAGGACGTAGTCCTCGTGTCGTTCAACTACCGCGTCGGACCGTTCGGCTTTTTCGCTTATCCTGAACTGTCGGCAGAGAATCCTGAGCACCCTACAGGCAACTGGGGGACTCTCGACCAGATCGAGGTGCTGAAATGGGTTAAACGCAATATCGCTCAGTTTGGCGGAGACCCTGACAATGTGATGATCTTCGGTCAGAGCGCCGGCGGCCGTAGCACCAAGTTCCTGAGCGCTTCTCCGCTGACCAAGGGCCTATTCAACAAAGCGATTATCATGAGCGCCAGCGGTTTTGTCGACCCGAGGGTACAGGCTGCAGCTCCCGCTATTCCTGGCATGCCTGCCATGGCCATGCCTTCACAGGGACATACCACTCTCGCAGATGCTGAGGCATCTACAAAAGAGGTTGCTGACTGGGCAGGATTCAAGGATCTTGCAGCTCTTCGCAGGGCTTCTACTGAGACAATCTTTGCGATGGGAACCCTCTACACCTCTTCTACCGGCAAGCGCAGCGTCCTGTCCGCATCACCGATAGCTCCGTATCTCGACGGCTATGTGCTGACAGAAACCTTCGACGAAGCCTGCATCGACAACTCTCTCGCACAGGTTCCCTACATGATCGGTTATACGCTCAACGATGCCGGCAACATGGCTGACCAGATTCGCGCATTCTGCCTCAACCGCGAAGAGATGGGCGGCAAGGCATACGCATATCAGTTCGCACGTCCTCTGCCGACCGACGGCCGGGCAAACGTGCTTTCCGGCGCATTCCACTCATCTGACCTCTGGTTCATCTTCAAGTCTCTTGAGCATTGCTGGAGGCCCTGGACTCAGGGTGACTGGGACCTGTCAGAAAAGATGCTGACCGCATGGTCGAACTTCGCCAAATACGATGACCCGAACGGTCCTGACGGCGGCGTATGGACGCCTTACACCGCAGCCAAACCGGAGTTCATGGTATGGAAACTCAACGATGCTGACGCAGAGGACTCAGCCATAGGCGAGCCGCTGGTACCCCCTCGTCCCGCCATGGGTGGCAGACGTTAGGTCTAAAGATTCTCGAAACTGATTTTATAGATTTTGGAGGTAGTATCGTCGCCCATCCAGATGCAGTTATGCTCATGGTCGACACAGATACTCTCTCCATTATCTATGAATGGAACACCCCATGTTGCGAGAACCTCGCCGTCAAGGGTGCAGAGATTGAGGGTGCGCAGCTCGCTGTCGGCAATCCAAAGCACATCCCTCACGGGGTCGTAGCAAAGGTCAGCTATTTCCGTAAGACCGGTCAGATCCACGCCAGCCATGACGTGGCCATCCTTGAAGTTCATCAGTCGTACAGGCTTGCGCTGGTTTCCGACCAGCAGCGCTCCGTTCTTGTAGTATGTTACAGCTTCAAGACCGTCGTTGGTGCCTAAACCCACTTCGGCTATAACTCCGAGTAGTTCAGAAGTCTTGTAGTCAGGCGCTGCAAGGCGACGGACTTCCTGTTTTCTCTCAACGACATAATACACGTCCTTGGTGGCGGGGTCTATAGTCACACCTTCGCAGTCCATCCTGTTTTCAGTATAGAACGGAGTGGTCTTGCCGTCCCAGGCTATATGATAGACTCCGTTCTCGTCAGAAGCAGCCAGCAGGCCGTCTCCGTTAGGAGCAAGGCAAAGGCCTGAAACCTCCGGGCATTCAGTATTGATGGTCGTAAATGAGCCCATCTTAGGCAGATATTTCGAACGGCTGACGGTGATTAATATCCTTCTGTATGCAGGAAGGGTGAAGGGACCGTCATCATGGACCTCGCACACCAGCTGCAGACGGCGGGGAGCCGAATCTTCAGGAATGATGAATTCTATTTTTGACGAAGTAGAGTCTGAGATAACCGGGAAAGCTCCTTCGTCCGGAAGTTCCTGGAACCACCAGTTGAAATTCAGGCCGTCATCGTCCGGATCCCATGAACGGGATGCGTCCAGTTTGATTTTCTGACCGGGTTTCGCAGTAATCTCGATTGGAGCGAGACCGCTCTGCTGTCCGATTACCACTACAGGATTATGGTTGCCTGCACCTTCTGCAGCCCACTGCATCCTTGCGGCGAAATCGCGGAATTCATCGGGATAAAAACGCTTCTCATAGCGGTCGGAAATGCCCTTCAGAGGCTGGCGCCAGTTCGTCCAGGCCTTAGTCCTCATGTCAGGACTGCGCCCGAACTGATGGACTCCGCCCCAGCCGACCTGTGTCGGATCGTCAGGGTCGTTTAGGCCGTTGGGCATCACGTGCAGGAAACTGGGAGTGTCACCTTCGACACCCCAAAGGAAATGAGGGTACACGTCGCCCATCGCGCCGTGACCCTGGATATATGTAGCGTATGATTCCCAGTCAGCTTTGCCGAGGGCATTCTGATTGAGCCATGCGCTCTCATCCCATACAAGCATCAATTCGTCGGAGAAATCCCTCCTCAGCCACTGATGAGAGCTGTAAGCGCGGTCGTTACGCATTGCGTAGACCATATCCTGATCGGTAATAGTATAAAGGCGGAACTTGCGAAGGAAAGCTTTGAGTTCCTCAGGAGAGCGATCTTGCTGCACACGCCAGACGGCTTGAGAGAAGGTGTTCGCTCCACCCCATACGCACACCCAGATAGGACGGTCGTCGTCCTCGTCGGCCAGGCGGATGAGCAGTTCGCTGCCAGGAGTGTCGTTGTCAGGGCCGATTACTCCGATTCCGGCCTTAGGACTTCCGAAGACCGTGCGGCTGCGGATATATTCCGCGCTCGGCCAATAGCCGAGGCTCTGGCTGCCCTGCTCCTGCTCTGCACTCAGGAAGCCTTCCTGGCCTGAGCGTTTCATCAGATTGGGGACATCCTTTTCGTAGGCATCGATTACACGGTGAAGATACTCTGCCCACTCCGGCGGATAAGGGTCGCAATTCCAACCTATGGTGGTTATGAGAGCTTCTATTTCAAACCGGTCTGCATACGCCATCAAACGAACGGCCGATTCGTTGTCATCAGGTTCCACCTCTGCGGGACCGATGTCAGTCATAACGACGATACGCGGCTTGAGAGCCGATTCTTCTTGCTGGGCCTTCGAACATCCGAAGACAGTCAGAAGTAAAAGGGTTGAGAGTATTATCCTATTCATGCTTCCATGCTTTTCGTGCAACAACCAATGTGCCCCATGCAACTATCAGGGCCAATGCAAAAATGATTAGTTCAAGGAGAGTCATGCTGAGCGACTTCATAAGTGCAACCGCCAACCCGTCTACCAGAGCGTGAATCAGGATTGAGGCAGGGAAAAGCCACAGCCATTTGCCGCCTTTCCGCACTGCCGTCCATACCAACACTGACAATGAAATCTGAAGGATGATAGCAGAAATTCTTTCCCACAAACCAAACACATACGTTGAGGCAGTAGCGGTGGCAATCTGGTCAAGCTGGGCTTGGGCCAACGCTGCGGCATTTGCCGGAGCTTGCGCCATAAGCTCATCAACCTGTCCATTGTTGACCATAATCGCCGTAGCCAAAGTTGAGATCATCCCTAATCCGAAAATAAGCAGCATCTCAGCTCCGCCGTGGCCCACGCCGTATGCAACTCCTGTCATGACCTTCTCCGGCTCCTTTTTCAAACAGAACTTCATAGCAAGGAAACGCCCTGTCTCCTCGAACAGTCCTGCCATAAGGCCGCCATAAAGGGCATAATACAACGGATTGTTCATAATTGTATTCCCGCTGGGTCCTTTCAGGACGATATTGTGAACGATGCTTTCCAGAATCAGTGCAAACACGATGAATGTCGCGGCACCGATCAGGATCGTAGAGAGTCTGACATTATATTTCTTCACCATCCACCACGCAAGCAGTACGGGGAAGGCAATGCCGATGATGGCGTTTATCGCCATCATCACTATAGAACTTGTTGCAATCATATCAATAATAAAAATCAGGCGTCGTCAGAATCGCCCATAATAATCACCAGATTGTCTCCGACTTGCAACGGCATACTGCCGTGAGGAACGAGGAATTTGCCGTCACGGCGCACCATCATGACGCGGATGCCGTGAGGAAGATGCAAGTCGCGGAGAGTCGCTCCTCCAGCCAGGTCGTCTTCCGTGACGATATGGTCGCGCAGCATACCCATCTCTTCCGGTATCTCCATGCCGAAGGTCTCGACTTTGGGAGTTTCCTCATAACTGAGACGCAGGAGCTTAGCAACCGGGCCGATGGTGGTTCCCTGCAGTGACAAAGAGAAGAGCGTTATTATGAACACTATGTTGAACATCTCCGTACCGCTGTCCACTCCGGTAACGACCGGATACAGGGCGAAGAGGATGGGACCGGCACCTTTCAGACCCACCCATGATGTAAGCAGCTTGGCACGCGCCGACAAACCGCGGAAAGGCAGCAGGCAGGCGAACACGCTTGCAGGACGGGCTACGAACATCATGAAGAGACCGATGAGGATTGCAGGCACAAGCACCGGGAGCATCTGGGAAGGTCTCGCGAGCAGACCCAGCACAAGGAACATAACCAGTTGCATGAGCCACGTCAAACCATCCATGAAGGTCATGATGTCTTTCCTTTGGGAAAGATGAACCTTGTTGCCGATGATGATGGCAGAAATATAAATGGACAACAGGCCGTTCCCGTGGAGCAGCGAAGCCAGGCCGTTGGCAAAAAAGCCGACGCTGAGTATCAGGATGGCTGTAAGGGCGAAACTGGAAAGGCGCACGCGTTCCAACACCCATTTGGCGGCATAACCCACAGCAAAACCGACTGCGATGCCGACTGCTATCTGAAGGATAAGCACGGCAAATGCCGCCAGAGCAAGCTGGACACCGCTGTATGCCTTCAGGCTTTCGCTGGTAATCAACTTGACTATGATGATAGTCAGGGCATACGCCATCGGGTCATTACTACCGGATTCCAACTCAAGCATAGGTGCCATGTTCTCCCTCAGTCTCAACTTTTTGTTCCTGAGCATCGAGAACACAGACGCGGAATCAGTCGAACCCATAACTGCGGCAAGAAGGAGGCATGACAACAATGTCATCTCCGTGTTCTTGCCCAAAATTGCAAAAATGAACAGACCGGTCAGCAACACCATCAGGAACACGCCCAATGTGGAAAGGACGATTCCCTGCTTCATCACCGGGCGAGTCTCTTTGAGCGATGTCTCAAGACCTGCGGACAGAAGGATGACCGTCATGGCGAAATGACCGATCGCCTCCGCCACTTCATGTTCCTCGAATTGTAGTCCAAGACCGTCGGCTCCCACTGCCATACCCAGAAGAAGGAACAGCAACAATGAAGGGACCCCGAATCGTGACCCGAGTTTTGTGACAAGAATTGCCACGAATATCAATACAGAGCACAATAGCAGAAGGTTCCCGGAGAGCAGGTCGACGGAGAAGATTGCCAGAGGTGTCATTCTATCTCGAAGAGGTTAAAAAAGCCTGTCATGATGAAAACGTTGCGGATTTCATCGCCGATGGAGCGCACGATAACTTTTCCGCCCTTCTCGGCAGCAGCTTTGCGGAGGGTGAGGAAAAGCCTGAGGCCGGAACTTGAGATATACGAGAGTTCCTTGCAGTCCAGCACGATGGTGCCGGCAGCATCTGCTTTAAGAGCTTCAAGCTGCGGCGCAATCTCCTGAGATGCAGGTGTATCCATACGGCCGATAAGGCTTGCTACAACTTCTTTTCCTTGCTTTTCAATCTTTACTTCCATTGTATTAAATTTTTTTAATCATTGTCAAATAATTCTTTCCGTCCTCTCTCATATAAGACACGGAATCCATGATGTGCCTTACAAGGTGGATGCCAAGACCGCCGATCGGGCGTTCTTCCACTCCGGCAGTGATATCGACCTCCGGTTTTGCTGTCGGGTCGAAAGGCTTGCCGCTGTCAGAAATGATGAAGTCCAGCTGTCCTTCACGGATAACCGCCTCGATATCCACAAGGCCGTCAGAACCTTCGGGGTAGGCGTATTCTATGACGTTGGTCACAGCTTCTTCAAGGGCCAAGTTAAGGCTCATCGCCAAGCCCTGGTCAAGATTGGCCTCGCTTGCGATAGTCTCAATAAAGTCGGCCAACTGCGGAATCTGCTGTATATCGTTATGCAGGATCAGATGCCGCTCGCTTGATTTTTGATAATTGTTGTTCATATAATGAATGACAAGCATTGTAAGGTCATCGCTCTGGGGTGCTTCGCCAACGAATTCGGACACTGCCTGCTTCATGGCATCGAGGTGTCCCCTGGCGTCGCGGTGCTGCTGGAGAACTGCCTCCAGCCGCTTTTCTGTAAATTGTTCGAATTCAGCATTCTCAGCCTCATTCAAGCCATCTGTGAAAAGGAACAGAGTATCGTCAAATTTTAGATCGCTCTCCTGCTCCTGGAAAGACATGTCGGCCATTATACCCAGCGGAAGATTGGGCAGTACCTCCAAGGCATGTATCTCGTCTGACAGTACAAGCGGCGGGTTGTGGCCGGCATTGCAATATCTCAAGTGGCCTGTCTGGAGGTCGAGGATACCGCAGAACAGGGTGACGAACATATTGCTTTCGTTCATGTCCGACATAGCCTCATTCATGGACATAACTATTCGCTGAGGGCTCTTTTCGTGAACCGAAACCGTCCTGAAGAGGCTGCGGGTCACAGCCATCACCAGAGAGGCTGGCACTCCTTTTCCGCTGACGTCGCCGATGCAGAAGAACAACTTGTCATCGCGGATATAGAAATCATAGAGGTCGCCGCCGACTTCCTTGGCTGGTATCAGGCAGGCTGCAAGGTCGATGTCATGTCGCTCCGGGAAAGGAGGGAATGTGTTTGGAATCATCGACATCTGGATATTGCGGCCAATCTGGAGCTCGCTCTCCATGCGCTCTTTCTTTTCGTTGATTTTGTGATATTTCTGCTGATTCTTGGCAGTGATGCGGAGAATAAGCACCAGCATACCGAGTCCAAGCAACTGGAAGAGCCTTTCTATGAACCTGACGCGACGCAAGTCGCCATATATTTCATCATCAGGAACTACGATGGCCATAGACCATCCTGTCTGTTCAACTGGCGCATAGAAAACCTGGTTGTCCTTGCCGTCATCGTTGACTGTTATATTACCGGACTGATTGGAGCGCATGGCAGCAATCATACGTGCAAAAGATGAAGTATCGTCCACATTTCTGGCTACCTCATCGATGGAAGACCTTATCATCTGGCCGTCAGCCGCACTGACAAGCACCTGTCCTCCACGGCTGATTACCACCTCGAAAGAATTCGGGTATGCCATGGAATTATTGATAAGTTGTGCAAGCCATTGCAGGGATATGTCTGCAGTAAGTACCGCCGCTTTTTTCCCTTTATTGTCATATATAGGCACCGAATATGTCGTCATGAGAACATTTCCGCCACCTACGTCTATATATGGCTCTGACCAGAAACCTCTGCCCAGTTCCAACGGCTTTTTAAACCACTCTTGTGAAGGATAGTCGTATTCGGGAGTGGCCAAACTCTTAGTCACAAGGCTGTCGGCCTCACGGCAGACGTATGGAGCGTACAAGGGACGTCTGCGGCTGTAGTTCGGAATCAGTGCAAGGGTGGAACCCATCACAGTAGGGTTGTCTTCAACAATCCTTGAGGCTACCCTGACAAGGCTGTCAGGATAATCCAGACACCAGCGAGCAATCCAGATGCTGTTGCGGACCGCGGCCTCGGCCTGGTGAGTGACATCAATGATCTGAAGACGGGTCGCTTCGAGTTGTCCCTCAGCCCGCATCTGTGCCTCTTCCATCATACCCTTGCGGGAAAAATAGTTCTGCAGGAGGGACGTCGCCTCCAGAGTAAGCGCGGCTACTATGATGAGCAGAAGACCTGCACCCGTAGATTTCCGCAATTCATTCCTGTTCGAACTGTTTTTCATGTAGAAACTGTGTTCCTGTTAATCACATACAAATGTAAAAAAAACAGAGCAATATTTTCTCATAACTGCACAATTCATTATCTTAGCACTTTAAAATTAAGGAACAAACAATAAACGATATGAAAAAAATCTTAGTTATCCTTATCGCTGCGCTGGCCCTCTCAGCTCCTCGCGCAATGGCTCAAGAAATGTTCAACCACCTTGCAATTGGCGTTACTGCCGGCATTGACGGTCTCGGCCTTGAAGCAGCCACTCCCCTTGGAAGTCACTTCCAAATCCGCGGTGGTTACGCTATCATGCCTTTCACATATTCAAAGTCCCTGAATCTTGGATCAGCTAAGATTGGAACCCAGACTCGCGATTTGAACAATGTTCCTCTGACCGCTAAGATTTGGAAGGGCGGCACAGCAAATCTGCTGGCCGACTGGTTCCCCGGTGACGGCGCTTTCCATGTGACTGCAGGTATTTTCGGCGGCAGCGGCAACTTCGTCAACGCTGACCTTGATTTGAGCAAGGTGCTCAGGTCTGATGAGTATGGCACTCTCGGTATCGGTTTTGAAGGCGGCCCCTCTTTCACTTCTGACGAGAAGGGTATTGCCCATGTTGACGCCAAGACTCTCTCAATCATGCCCTATGTAGGCGTTGGTTTCGGCCGCGCAATCAGCGACAACCGCGTAACTGTCAGCTTCGATCTCGGAGCTCTGGTTACAGGCGGTATCAAAGCTCAGTCATACAACTACATAAGGCACAGCATGAACCCTTCTAATCCGGTTGAGGTCATCGACATCACAAGTAAGGCAGTCAACAACAAAGACAAAGGCTGGATTGACAAGATCAGTGGCATTCCGGTGTTCCCGATGCTGAAAATCAATGTTATGGTCAATATTTTCTAATCGAAGTAATATTTAACACTATTATAACATGAAAAGAATTCTCTTTATTCTCGCAGCGGCAGCAATGATCCTCCCGCTCTCATCATCTTCTTGCAAGAAACAGGACAACCCCACCGAAGATGTTGTCATGGAGCCTGCAAAGACAGCTGACGTCGCTAAGGTCGTTTCTTTCGAATTGGTTTCAGGTGCTACTCCCCGTTACCTCAGCAAAGAAGGAAAGGAATACGACGTTCTTTCTATCGAGTTCACTGAAGACAGCCGTTACATCCTTCGCCGTCGCCCGGTCATCACTGCAAGCAGCGTTACTAAAGCTGAAAGCGGTGTTGAAGTAGTTACCGGCAAATTCACTGAAAGTGGCGGAAAGTATACCTGCCAGGGTGAATTTGAAGCAACAGTCGAG
>Ga0265298_10007485_pt1 | contig 13261 bp, 22 predicted proteins | sample AusTroGonzalo_MG_3_FD_193486 | JGI IMG/M metagenome (GOLD analysis project Ga0265298, IMG submission 193486) | Bovine rumen microbial communities from tropical cattle in Woodstock, Queensland, Australia - Gonzalo_01 | ecosystem: Host-associated > Mammals > Digestive system > Stomach > Rumen ... | reverse complement strand
ACCGAAAACGTCGATACCATGCCGGAAACACCACATGTTTAGAGCGTGTTGCAACAGTATGGTCCCTTGGCGCTTCGTCAGAGTAGCACGATAGGTGCGAGCCCTTTAGTCTTCCCTTCGGGGAAGCCCCTGGACCCGCAACGGGTTCTGATGTAAAAGCCGAAAGGTTTTCCTATGGGTCTGGGGGTGATAGTTTGGAATGGCAAGGGTAGTGGTTTGATCTTAAAGTGGCGCTTAATGCCACGCCATGAGCATCCGTTCATTGTAACGTCCTTGCCATTCCCTTTTTTGGGCGATTAGCTCAGTTGGTTCAGAGCATCTGCTTTACACGCAGAGGGTCGCAGGTTCAAGTCCTACATTGCCCATAGTAAATAAATCATTAGTTTTCTTCGCCTCGAATAACCCCTTCGACGACTATTTGAGACGAAGACCCCCATTGGTTGTAATCCAGTCGAAGAATATTTGTGGGATTACAGGTATCCGAGCACTGCCGCCGGTACTCTCGTTATAACTTGAAGGAAACTATTTGGCCAATAGTAAGAATTCAAGCGATTGACGAACCAATGGGAACCTTTTTGGGAGATTGGCCGAGTGGTTTAAGGCGGCTGCATGCTAAGCAGTTGGTGGGTAAAACCGTCCGTAGGTTCGAATCCTGCATCTCCCGCGTTTGATTTTCTGGAGCGTGGCCGAGTGGATTATGGCGGCTAGTGGGATGGCAACTCACGGCTTGACGCTCTCGCCGGGCGCCTCGTGGGTTCGAATCCCACCGCTCCAGACCAAGTTTGGGGGATTAGGCTAATTGGTAAGTCAGCGGTCTTGAAAACCGCCGTCCGAGAGGGCTTGGGGGTTCGAGTCCCTCATCCTCCGTTTGGAGCGGTAGCTCAGTTGGTTAGAGCGCTGGTCTGTCACGCCGGAGGCCACGGGTTCAAGTCCCGTCCGTTCCGTTTACAAAATAAATCGCCTCTATACGTTAATTGGTAAACGAGCCGATTTGTAATCGGCCATTCCTGGTTCGACTCCGGGTGGAGGCGTAAATATTTTATAATTCCACAAATTTATAAACATAGTATATGAACAAAATGTATTTGTGAATTTTGTGGAATACATATGCAGGTTTTGTGGAAAAATTTGTAAAAACGCAAACTCTTTACGAAATCACGAAAGACTTTGCAAATCAAATCCAGACCACCAAGAGTCTCCGTGGATAAAGTTCAATAAAAAGCGCGGTGCGTGGAACAAAGGACTGACGAAAGAGTCAGACGAGCGTGTAAGAAAACAAGGAAAGACCTTTTCTAATCGCTACAAAGGAACTGAAATTGGGATGCACATCTTTAGTCATCCCCATACAGAGGATTTTAAACGTAAGATGCATGACATCGCCATACAAAGACAACTCGGTGGATGGCATACATCAAAAACAATTGAATATAAAGGAATAAAACTTGACTCTAGATATGAGCTTGCCGTTGTTGAGGATCTAGACAAAAACAAGATAAAATGGGAGCGCCCTCATCATTTTGTTTGGAAAGATGAAACCGGAAACATCCACAGATATTACCCAGATTTTTATCTCCCTGAATATGATGTATATCTAGATCCAAAGAATGACTTTCTGATAAACAATAAATCCAAGCGTTTTGGAATAACAGATATTGAAAAAATACAAAAAGTTTCGACACAAAATAACATAAAAATTTTAATTTTAGATAAGAATCATTTAAATTGGGAGAGCATAAAGGAGCTTTTATGAAATTGACCAATCGTAGGTTCGGGCCCTATCTTTGGCTCTTGCAATGTTCTGGGTCGGTGCCCGAGTGGCTAAAGGGGGCGGACTGTAAATCCGCTGGCTTTCGTCTACGGTGGTTCGAATCCACCCCGGCCCATGAATAAAACCGCTCCACAGATACTCGGTAGCAAGTGGAGACCCGTTGGAATCGAGTTGTCGCGAACGGGTGGGTTGTTTTCCGTGACCCAGAATTGGCTCCTTTAGGACCCAAAGTCCCGCCTCCAGCGTTCACTGTGTGGGACGACGGAAACTTTTTCTCTTTTCCACTTCCATCGCGGAGGCTGATGGTACAGTCTGGCAAGGCGCCTTGTCCAGACTGGTCGCGGTGGTTTCCTGGTACCGGGGACACACGGAGCGAGGTGGATACAAGTTTACCGCAAAAGACACACGAAATCACAACAATCACAAAAAAAAAATAACCGGCCGAAGAACTGAATTCTTCGACCGGCTTATTTGAGTCAGGAGAGGAAATCAGCTTACCTAAAACTCTACTTCTTGGCCTTCTTGGCCTTCTTGGCAGGTTCCTTCTTATCCTCTCCGGGCATTGCCAGGACGGGGTCGATTTCACCTGCGATCATGAGAGCTGCTTCGGCAACCTTGTCGGCGGCGTCCAGTAAGTTGGCCTTAGTGTCCTTGTCGGCGAGGTTCATCCATTCAGTGCACTGCTTGATTCGCATGCTCAGCGACTGTGCCTCGATGAAAAGATGGCCAAGGTCGAGCATGTTCTGATCTGTGTTATTTCGCATGTTGTCTCCGGGAGTTTCAAATCCCTTCATAACACTATATTAACCAGAAGGCGCGTCGTGTGTTCGATAAATGTGAATGTAAGCTCAGTATTTACAGGGGTTTGCGTCCTCGAAACATTTTTTGCGGGCGCGCGTGCATAACACCATGGAAAAATTCTATATTATAGGTGTTGCAACAACCACCCCGCAGAGGTAAAAACAAAATGTCAACGAAGAAGAATACGAAGAAGACCATCAAGATCGAAGTAACCAAGAAGACCAAGTCTTCCAAGAAGCAGACCAAGGCGCCTGCCAACAAGAAGAAGGTCGTCAAGGAAACCATCGAGCTCAGCGCACCGGAAGAGTTCCTGGACATGCTGAATGTCAAGGCACCCGACAAGAAGAAGAAGGCCAAGAAGGCGCCAGCCAAGAAGACCAAGAAGCCCGCGACCAAGAAGCCCGCCGTCAAGAAGACTTCCAAGAAGGAAGACAACGTGACTCAGCTTCCACCGGCTTCCGGCACTGTCTACGACAACAGCGGCAAGGAGCCTTACAAGAAGCCCGAACTTGTCGCCAAGGGGAACGGATACAAGACCTGCCCGAACAACGAGCCGACTGGTTGCTGTGCCGCGCATGGACTCGTCGACGAAGCCGTCAACGCCGGGAACTTCATCACCAAGATCATCGGAATGATCAAGGGTCTGTTCAGCAAGAAGTAATTGTTGTTGTTGTTTCCATCTGATTGGAATTGTTCGTACGAGCAGGACCGTGGTTGCAGCCGCGGTCCTTTTACTTTTGAAGGCGCGCCCGCGGCGAAAGAGTATAAACATATTGCAGCATGCTCTATCGAAACACCAAAGAAATACTCAGAGAGATCCTCTACCACCCGACGCAGTACAAGGAGTTCGGGGCAATGGACAGGCTCACCGAGAAGGAACTCGCCTATGTGGTGCGATACAGGTTTGGTTCGTCATACATGACAGGAAGAAAAGTCGCTCACGTATTGCTGCACGAAGATCCGATGGAGTTCATCAACAGGCATTTCCAGAGACGGAAACACAAGGACGATCCGAACAGGAACGCATTGCTGCTTCGAGTAGACGACGACGAATAAAGTGTCCATGATTTGGGAACGGCGCGCGCCCAAAAATACTATATTACTGTATGGGAGACGGTTGAAGCGGAAGTTCCGCCAGGTCGTCTCTGCACAACGTAAAGGTAAAGTACTATGGACATGAATATCGAAGTTCTAAACATCACTCCAGTCGAAAACATGGGCAAGACCCTGGCATTCTGCAAGATCAAGGTCGGTCCGTTCACTCTCTGCAGCTGTCCTCTGATCGACGGCGAACACGGCCTGTGGGTCGCGATGCCGGCTCACAACAGGAAGGCCAAGAAGAACTACAACGGAGGCAAGATCTACGAGCCTCTGGTGTGGGTTGAAGACGACCTCCGTGAAGACATCCGTCTTGCCGTCGTCGACAAGTGGGAAAAGGAGTTCGCTGGGAGATAATTCCCAGCGACTTCTTTTCAAGAGGAGGAACTTAAAGATGTCTAGTGAATTCCATGACCCCGTATACATGGCGTATGAAGACACTCTGAAGTCGCAGTCGATCGAACTGACGGACTCCCAGATGAACATGTATGCCGAAATGGCTCACAACGGAGACCCCGTCGCCAAGGAGGTCCTGTACAGAGCTTTCTATCGGTATATCATCTACCAGGCCGGCACCTTCAAGTCGGATGCGGTAAGCGTCACGGACATGATCACTCATGGAATTCTAGGACTGGACAGGGCGATCCAGATGATGAATCCGAAAGACACCCACGCGTTCCGGCAGTATGCGATCAACTACATCGCGGGGTTCATGTACAAGGGGTTCAACCGTGAACACAACATGATCTACGTCTCCGGGTATACCAAGTCCGCCGCGAAACGAGCAATCGACGAAGAAGGGAAGGACGGACACGACCTCAACATCCGGTACGCCCTTTTCCAGAACAACATGAGAGTGTCAATCGACGAAAACGGCAGATACGACAAGAGGGAAGGCAGATCAGGCGACGACGATGGCATCTACAAGGAGCTCGAAGACGAGTCGTATAATGTGGATACCAGCGCCGAAGAGCTGATCAACCGCACCCTGGCCAAGCTCCCGGACGATGAATACAGGTACCTGGTGAAAGCATCGTTCGGCATCATGGGGGAACTCAAAAGGACCAAGGAGGAGCTGGTCGCAGAGGGGCACAGGTTGTCGCACATTGGAAAGGCGCGCATGATGTTCGCCAGCAAGATGCGCGACGACGCGAAATATAGGCACCTTGATACGAAAACCGAGGGCCTTGGGAAGACTTTGAAAGCGCACAAGTGAATCTTCGGTTCTCCATGACAGTCATTATAAACTAATACTGAAGCATCCCGCCTGGGAGAGCACAGAAAATGACGACAGAGGAAACCAAGGAATTCATCGACAAAAATTTTAACGACATAGTCGATCGCTACATCGACGCCGTCGAGGAACGCGGAAAAGAAAAAATTGGTCCGGAGTTCAAGCTCACGAACGACTTGAGAGAAAAGATCAATGATTTCGTGAACGAGACGATCGAAATCTTCAAGAACAAACTAGGCGATGTTGGCCAGGCCAGTGTAGAAGACTTCATGGAATTTGTCAAGGACAGATTCGAAACCGCCGGATCACCCGATGTGATCGACACGCTACTTGAAGAAGACGATGACCTAGACGTTGACAATATGATGCGTAGTGCTGCCGCCGAAGACGAAAATGCGTACGACAGAAATACGTACGGCGATAATACGAAAACCGATGCCGTCTCCACCATCGTCGCTCCAGTGGTCAACCTGGCGAAGAAGAAGTTGAAGGAAAAACTGGTTGAATTCATGGTCAAAAAGGCCGCGGAGAAGTTCGGTAACCTCTCGGACAATGTCATCGACGATATCGTTGGATACGTCAAACAGCTCGCGGATGTGTGCAAGAACGACGAGAAGACGATGGAGACCATTTTCAACGAAGGTTATGGCTCCATTCCTTCGTACAAAGACGCTCTCAACTGGATCTTGGAAAAGGGAACATCGGAAGATCTCAAGGCGGAAGGCGAAAATCTGTTTGACGCCGTGAAGAAACCTTGTCTTGATGCAGCTGAAGGCGCTGAAGATTCCGAAAACAAGCAGGAATTCCAGCAGATGCTCGACCAGGATTTCCGTAGTAAGGTCTATAATGCGATCGACCTAGTCTCCGGACCTGCCGCCGACAAATACTTCGACCTCCTCGTGGACGTCGCTAAACGCGCCGTCTCGAACATCGAACACCGCGGACATGAAGATTTCCACGATGCTGCCTGGAGCGCCATCAACGAAAGCATGATCCGCACCGACGATCAGTGGCTCATCATGCAGTATTTCCAGTCTCCGTCCGTAGCGAGCTTCCAGGATGCGTTAGAAAGCATGGCCGAAGACATCGTCAAGGTTCTCGAAGCCGTCAATGGTGCGGATGAGGAAGACGAAGAAGCCGATGATCAGAACCCCTGATCACGCTTTAACGCAAAAACCTATATTATAGACGGGAGGCGCGCCCTCCCGTTTCTTTTATATGCCGACTCCAAGACCGCACAAAATGAGAAAGTTCGTATTGGGGAACATCGCGAGAGTCTCCATGAAGCAGCGTCTTACACACTACTGGACCTGGTCTACCGTACAGAAGTGGAAGGAACTGGCGAAGCAGGCACGCTTCGTAAATCCAGGCGCCGACGACAAGACCCAATATCTAAACGTGCTCGAGCACCACATCGAATCGTTCTGTCCTAACGTGTACATGAAGATGTACTACGAAAACCTACCGCCGGAATGGCGGAATTCCATCGTACACCCCAAGAAGAACATACCCCTGGACCTGGAATGTGACAGCCGGTTCCCAAACATGAACATGGCCATCAAGCTCACGAATCTCAAAGAAGTGAAGGAACCGTTCGGGAAAAACATGTTGAGAGCTGCGCAGGCGTGCGCGGTGGCGAAGCAAATGTCGGGTCGACTCGGTCATGAAGTGTTGGTGGAATCGGACGGGTTCCTCTACGACCCCAAGCTGCTCGGCAGATGTCTGCTCGCGCTCATCGGCCGCGGCAACATACGTGTGTTCCGGGATCCGATCCGGCACTTCACTCCGACTCTCATAAAGTGCGAAGACACGTCGGTCGTCGTGATCAATCCAAGGTTCTACATAGACATACACGAATACTCGAAGGTGGATCTGAGAACGTTCGTATACAAGGGGGAGTGGAACGACGCATTGCAGGAATACCTGGACGGCGGATATTCGGACGACCCGCACAAGTTCGGATACGTGATCGGCTGCATTGAGAGGGACCTGGTCAAACCATACATCGCCAAAGTGCACGAGAAACTCGGATTGAAGAAGCCTTCCGGCGCCATATTCGAAGAATACAAGCGCACCTGCATGAAGGAAATAGACCCGGCCGGTCGGCCTGCCGAGGTCGTGGACATGTTCGAACGACTTAAGAAGTATTACACCAGGGTGTGCGAGATACTTGAGAATCCGAAAACCGAATACTCAGCCTGCGACCAGGAACTCAGATCCATGGCTGGGGAGTTGTTTGGTTCTTCAACGGAGAATACTTGACGATCCTGGTACCTGGATCCATCAACTGCATTTCCATCTCGTCCTCGGCCGCGGTATAGCTGATAAACTTCTTGGCCCTGGTCGGCTTCCCGCTGAAATGCGTGCCGTCCCAGTATCCAACGACCTCTCCATGGTCATCGGAGAACACGATTATGTAGAGACATGTGGATCTTGGTTTGATCATGGTATCGACCTCTTACCAGGCGTGTTCCAGTTGAGATAGCCAGTTTCCTCAAGTATCCTGGCCTTTTCTTCGTATTCCTTCAGAATGGCCTTGGCGCCTACTAGCCTTTCTTCATAATCCAACAGCTCGTCTGTGTATTCCTCGACCAGAAACTCCTCGAACGTCATTCCATCTTCGCGAAATGTGTTGAATCGCAGGAACTCCTTGTCGGTGATGCTCCCTTTCTTCAGGCGGAACGGGACCTTTGCTATCTTCCTCTTCCTGCGTTCGACCGCTTCCAGCGTCCGCTCGACGAGTTTACGGGCGGTCTCTATCCTGCGCTTCACGGTTTCCGGCTTTATCATATCTAGATACGTTTGCGCTTTTTGGGTTTCGGGGCTATCTTCTCATGCGGCGCGCATGGTCGGGAGGTAACCACCATCTTCTTGTGGTGGTTTATCTTCCTGTCTCGTTCGTCGGCATGTCTGTCGAGCAACCCGACACATGGGTACATCATTGTTCCAGTCCTTTCTCGGTCCAGTAATAGCGCTCGCTTTTCCCGATCTTCCCGCGGAGCATCATGCGCTTACCGCACTGCGGACAGTTCGGCCACGGTTCGGAACTCACTTGCTGGATGATGCAACCACAGCCCGGGCAGTTGTATTCGTTCCACGGATCCTCGGACAAAATCCTTTTGTCGGTCTTGGTGTAGACGATGTCGTTCAACGGATCTCCGGAAACCTTTTTGCCATCGCCGGCAAAATGGTTCCGTAGAATTCCCGTGCCATACTTTCTCTGGTGTTCCAGCATTTCCGAATTCAGGCGGCGCGCCCGCCGAATGATGCGGCAGAGAGTCTTGATCTGCTGCTCCTCCATGTCCGAACTGTCGTAGAGGTCGTCGATCATCCGAATGACCCCGTCCCGGACGGCCTGCTTGGTAACTAGACGATACACCCCGTCGAGCAGTTCTGCAACGGCTTCATATGTGTTTTGCCGTTCCGTTTCCTTCTCTAGAAGCGCTTCTTCCAGAATGGAATCCTTGTCGAAACTTTCTCTCGGGTTTTCTTCCATGTTTTCCTTCTCCATCATTTCCTCCCGAACCGAAGTTCGAGCAAATGTTTCCTCATCTCCTCGTCTCCCCACACTTTTTTCATCACGTGCCGCTTCAAAGCCGACTTGCACGCAGCTCGTCCGCAGCTCTTCGAAAGATTCCCGCTCGCCTGGATCCTCACCCAGTCTCCGCAATACGGGCACCGGGGAAAACTTCCCTCGGCTTTCTCGCGTTCTGCTTCCCAATCAGTCATATTTCCTGAACGAGTTTGATGAGCTTGTTATTCGTCCCGGTCAAAATATAGTATTTTCCCGAGCCTCAATCGTCAGGCATCGGCATCCTATTACTTCACCTCTTCTTTCCCCTTTCGTAGGATATCAAGGGCCTCGTCCAGAGTTTCGACCAGGAGGGATTTCCAGTTTTTTCCTTTTTTGTTGTCAAGGCTTTCAGGACGAACCCTCCACTTTCCATCTGGTCTATGCCAAAGCTTCGGTGCTATATACATGACACCCTTGTCTTTGAATATATAGGTTTCGACTTTGCCGACAGAGGATTCACCATCGACGCCGTCGATCCCGTCTGTGTAAAGCAGTTCCATCTCTGGATAAATTTCCCTAACTCTCGTCAACGTGTCCATTGTTTTCTCCTTGGTCCATGACCTTTTTGTCCACGGTTTCGTATTCGTTTTCCATCAGGTTGGTTGCCAATACCAGGCACTTCCTGCAAGTCTCGCAATCCACCGGATCCTCATGTTCCAGCTTGCAGCCAAAACATCCGTCATCGTTGGCGGCCTTCAACACCTTCATCTTCTTGACGATTCTATTGCTCCAGAACACGCTATAGCACGAACCGCCTTTGACATGTTCTTGCATGAACTTCGCCAGGTCCTTCTTGAACTCTTCATCCACGCAGAACAGGAAAATCCGGTAATGAATCTTCTTGAAAGAATGCTGTTCGGCAAAGGCGTCCAGGTCCCCAACGAAAGAAGCGACGTCGATCTCGTTTTCGAAACACCCGGCGAAGATTTCTCCAAGCACAGCGTCCCGAAGATCTACCGAAGAATATACGTTCTTGAGGTTCATGTTCTCTCCTTTGGGATTTATATACCATATTCCACCTCATCAGCAGAACTAGCACATAATTCTTGCTTCAACGAGGAGCTAAAGGTAAAAGACCTTGAACTCTCCTCTCCACAAGCGTAAATTCGGACATCCCCTGTCCTATCGTTGAACATCATTCTCATACCTTCATCCAAGATGTTCTTGGCGGCGTTGATGTCCCTGTCATGGTGCGTTCCGCACTCAGGACAGACCCATTCACGAATGCCCAAGTTGAAATTGTCCATCACAAGACCACAATGGTTACAGGTCTTGGAAGTCGGCGACCATCTGCTGATGGTCACCAATTCCTTTCCATACCATCTGCACTTGTATTCTAGTTGCCTTCTGATTTCGTAGAACGAAACATCCGCTATTGACTTGGCCAAGTGATGATTTTTAAGCATGCCACCGACATTTAAGTCCTCTATGCAGATGACATCGTAATCCATTACTAGTGATGTGGTCATCTTCTGAAGGTAATCCTTCCGTTTGTTGCCTAGTTTTTCATAGGCGATAGCAAGTCTAGTTCTAGCTTTGTCCCTGTTCTTGCTACCTTTGCGTTTGCGAGAAACGGATTTTTGCAGTCGCTTAATCCATTTCTCTCCGCGCTTCAAAAACTTCTTGTTCTCAAACTTCTGTCCGTCAGAAGTTATCGCGGCATCTTTGATACCCAAATCCAATCCAACTACAGCACCTGTCTTTTCCATCTGTTCAAGTTCATAATCGCAACAGATGGAGCAGAAATACTTTCCGCTAGAGGTTCTCTTGATTGTCAGGTGTCTGATGTTCTTGATTTTTGAAAGGTCTTGATGTGCCTTGAATTTCACAACACCACATTTGGGAATGAAAACTCCACCTTTCCTGAACAGCTTGTTCGGGTCTTTTGGCATGTTGGTGTTCGTATAAGAACCCCTCGCAGACTTTTTCTTGTATTTTGGGTGTCCTTTCTTATCACCATTCTTTAGATTCCTAAACCAATTCTTGTAGGCAGTTTCAGCATTCCTGACCGCTGTAAGTATCGCCCTAGAATCACATTCAGTCATCCAAGGATAGAAGTCCTTCATGCATTGGTGTCTAGGATTAAACGAAATTCCATAATCCCTAAACAGTTCTTCCTTCGTTCTAATACAGGCATTGAACGCAACACGGGCGGCACCGATGTTCTTGTTGAACATCGTTGCCTGTCCCTTCGTTGGGTAGAGTCTGATTTCAATGCCTTTGGTGACCATCATGACAACAATATAGGTTATTTAGGTGGAACCATGTATATAATTCCCAAATAATCCATGATCACTTAATCCTTAATCCAGGTCCATCCGCGTTTCATGCACTCTTTCTGCCACCACTTGTGAAGTCGGTCGAATTCCTTTTTGGACAAACCGACGACTTCAACATACCCATATCGTTCGCAAACACGAATTTCAATTTTGTCATCTTTGTGCGCAATGTAATATGGATCGGGCCAAAGGGCGAAACAATTATACAGACCGTACTGGCTATTGTCGAAACATCTGTCCAGGGTTTGTTTTGCGATGCTATACTTACTCATTTTCAGTTCTCCTTTTCTTCAATATGTCATATGATGTTCAAGGGAGTATCCCCGGTTCATTCTCCTTCCAGGACATCCTTTTCGGCACAATACTCAGCATCGTGAATGATACTGTCAATTTCCTTCTGCGAAATTCCATCGGCCAGCCACTTGTCCTCCATATCATAGGCCAACTTCCGAAACTCGTGCTCGGCTTTTCGCATCTTCAGCGCAAGAGGCAAAAGCATTCTAACGAACTCAAAGTGCTCGTCATGCGTCAAAATCTTTTTCTTTTTAGGCATGATTTCAGTTCCCCTTATCCGTTGAGATTGATTTTCGACGGGGTCTCCCCGGTTCGTTCCACGATGAACTGTCCCTGGAACGACTTGTACACCTTCTTCCCGTTCTTGTCCAGAACAAACGTCGCCATCATCGAACTGCTGTTCTTGCTGGTGAAAATTACGTTCGAATCCACGACATTCCTCAGGACGGCAATAAGTTCCCCGGACATCGAATAGACTTTCACAATGCTCATCTCTCAGTTCTCCTTCTTCATCTTCAGTGTAAGTTCCTTCAGCTGCGCCATGACCTGCGCCTTCGACTTCCTGTCCAACTTCATCTTCCTCATTTCAGTCCTCCTACTTTAATATAGTATAATTTCACTCTCCCGGATCGTCGGAATAAATCCGGTAACCATTTTTTTCCATGATGGCAGCCCGATACTCATACCTGCTCAATATAGCACGAGCCCCTTCGAGTCTCTCTTCATAGCTCTTAAGGTCTTCCTTGCATCTTTTGAATGCCTTCTCCGCCCGAGCAAGCCTATCCTTCCGCTTCTCAACCCTCTCTTCCGCCACCTTGACAAGCGTCTTGGCATTTTCAATCCTCTTCAGCATCGTCTCCGGCTTTATACCATAAGCTTTGCTCATTTCAGTCCTCCTTGTCTTCCTTCTCCACGACGGTAAGGACCCCATTGATCCCAGGCTTCTTCCCGCGATTGATGATTTCGACCGCCCTCTTCACATCCTCAACGACCCCGTTCGCCGCGGTCCATGCATATATTTTGAACTCTTCTCCGAGAAACAGCAGGATTTCATCCGGGAAAATCTCCACACGACCGTAATGTTTAAATCGAATCCGGTAAAACAACCCGGAAACATCGCTCCCATCCAGTTCGACACCAAGTTCATTGTGGGAAATCCCGCCTTTATCCAGGACGGAAATCAGTTCCCCTACCAAATTGGTTCCGTAAACTGCACCCATCTTCAGATATTCCCCATAAGAGTATCAACCACATCGAGCACTGTGTTTGCCCATTTCTCGGCCAGGTTCTTTCCTTCCTTGCCGATCACGTCGCTTTCTTCGATCCTAATTTCGTTTTCCTCGATCTTGTCCTCACCGAATCCATCCTCTTCCCTGTCAAGATATTCCTTATAGTGAACGAAGATGTATCCATTCTTCGGTCTGATTTCGACCTCGATTTCCGGATAATCGCAACGGATTCCGAAAACCCTCCAACAACCACCGAGGTTATTCTTGTATCCAGCCCGAGTCAAGACTTCCTCAATCTTGACCCAAATGTCACGTTCATTGACTTCTCTTTTCTTCTTCGTGGAAACCCAGTCGGCGTATCTAATCATCTTCAATTTCTTTTCCATTATTTCAGTCCTCCTACTTTAATATAGTATATTTCCGGAGCATCAACCCTCTCAGGTGTCACACTCCACGCATACACGATGTCTGGTTATTTGGTCACTCGCTTTATAATCTCTTTGTATTCCTTTTCCAACTGTTCGTAGTTTGCCGTTACTTCATGCCCCAACTTCTCTTCCTCTGCCAATGAGTCCAATTTGAGGAGAAGTCCACGGAGGGCGGCTCGGGCTTCATAACGGCGCCGCTCCTCGTCTTCATCTCGTTTTACATAAATCCCGTAGTAAGCCGACAGGTTAAATCTGGCGCTCATAATCAACATATAAAGTTCATTTTTAGTCATTTGTCGATCTCCTATTCTTAAATATAGTATATTTCCGCGGCTGAACGTAAAGAAAACCCCCTATCTGGTTGCCCAGTAGGGGGAAAAGTCATTCTCTTTTGTGTGCGTACCTATAATATAGTATTTTTCCACGCCGTAAAGAAAAGGGACCCGGTAAAAACCAGGTCCCGTAGGGTAGGAGTATACATTATGATGTGCCTATAATATAGTATTTTTCCCGCCCACTTATTAAGGATTCCTTAATAACTCTTTAAAACATCCCG
>Ga0265298_10007483_pt1 | contig 13262 bp, 10 predicted proteins | sample AusTroGonzalo_MG_3_FD_193486 | JGI IMG/M metagenome (GOLD analysis project Ga0265298, IMG submission 193486) | Bovine rumen microbial communities from tropical cattle in Woodstock, Queensland, Australia - Gonzalo_01 | ecosystem: Host-associated > Mammals > Digestive system > Stomach > Rumen ... | reverse complement strand
TCCACTTTGGTTGACAATCTTAGAAGCAAAAGCTTTGATGTCATCTTCTGTCTTTAGCTTCTGCTGAAGCTGAGTGAGGATGTTCAAGCCAAGCACCTTTTTGTCGCTCTCTGCTTTCTCATCGTGTTTGGTCTTAACTATCTGAGAAAGTTTGATATCAAAGGCATCCTTTATGTCATCAACACTTATATCTGTTGCTAATCTTCCAAAATTGACGAAGTCACCTTCTGGAAGAACACTCTCACGTATCTGACGAGCTATATTAGGCATATCTACTTTATCCACTTTTAACTCTACCTCGAACTCACTCATCGTCTCGTCTTCACTTACCTCAATGATAGCACCCTTCATGTCTTCAAGTCCCTTGTTGACTTTACGCTGCGCAGTTACCAAACGTTCAGTCTCATCAATCGCATCATTTATTTTCTGACCAAATGCAGAAATATCAGCATCCATTTTGCCAAGTTCTACATAGATACGTGCAGCCAATTTCTTTGCAAACTCCCAAGCAACCAGCATGGTCTTTGAGGTATAATAATCTGTCAGGATTTCCTGATGTTCTGCATAACGACGAGCACCAGCGCCAACCATTCTCTGAAGTATTCCTAAACGACTCCACTCTGCAACATTGTCACTGCGGTCTTGGTCTACAGCTTCATAGTTCTCCTTTTCTTCCTTCGACTTGGACTCCAAATCTGAGCGAATCTCTGTTACTTTTTCTAACAAAAGCTTGGATACTTTCTGAAGCTCTACGATAGACACATCGCCCACCTTCCACTTTTCGTATAGCTCATTTTCGACATTATGACGAACTTCCTTAGCAATCTCAGGAATGGCTCTCTCCTTTCCTGTATAGAACGTTTCTACGCCTTCTTCACGGAAATGATTGTTATAGAACTCTGCCATAATGTTATCCAACTCATTTAGTGGATTATCAGCCTTTTTGGCCTCCTCAGCATATCCAATAGCCTTATCATGCCAGTAATCATTGAAGCGAGGATATTCTGTATCTGATTCTAAAACCTTTGATTCATAAGTCAGGTGTAAATCATCAAGCATCCACTTCTGAAGATTATCGCTATTCAAGTAATCCCTACGATAGTCCTTATTGCGCTCCTCATTGACATAGCCTTGATTCTCACGCCAGTTGTTGTATTTGAACTGATAGAGCACACTTTCACCAACAGTATATGTTATATGTTTCAGAACACGCAGTTCTGGATACATCACGCGTTTAATTCCAAATGAATTGACTTTCTTTGTGCGAGCCACAGGAATACGACCATCAGGACCAGGATTAGCGGCTTCGTCATATTCTAATGCAAAGTCATCCATGTTTTCGAAATTATAGGCACGAATGATATCGCTATTAATCTGGTCTTCTTCGTTGATAAAGAAAATACGGGCAAAGATATAATCGCTTACAATCTTCGGTAGTTCCTGAAGGGAGTTGATGGTCAAACCATTCTCGTTGACATTGCTATAGACGGTCAAACCATCAGCAACACCTTTCACACGATCATTGTAATAATGGGCTTCTCCTCCTCCTGTCACATCCTGCGGAAACCAACGGCCTGCCTGCAATGCGTTCAACTCGTTCATAGCAGCGTAGCCATTCTGATAATAGCGTCCCTGATCCATATCACTTTTTGGCAGGTTCATCTCTGGAATCATTGCATAAACGGAAATTTTAGCATCAGGGAAAGCCTTGCGGCTCTGAATGATTACATCAATGATAGAACCAGAACCTGTTCCGCCGCACAGACCAGCAAATATGTGAATATTAGTCTTACTTGAATCACCTGATTTCTTCACGCATTCAGCATAAGCATCATTTAAGCTGTTTACATATCCTATTGCATTAGCTGCAAAAAGTAAACGACCTGCACGACGCTTTTGACCCGCAGCTTGACCTAACGAACCAATTGCAGATTTAACAGCCGTCACATTATTAACAATACCTTTTACAGAAGGATAATTACCTATGTGATCCAAAATGTGTTCTACATCAACTGCTTTAATGTTTAAGAATTCCCTTTGGACAAACGATGCATCCTTTCCCATAACACGGAAATCAGGACGTGCTTTTCCGTCTTGTGGCATCATCTCATCCGTTGAATCGACATAGAGGAGAGCGACAGGTAGTTTCTTCCGTTCGTCATCGTCATGAAATTCCTCAAACATTCGCATCTTGAAAGCACGAAGGATTTTGCCTCCTGTACCTCCTAATCCCACCAAAATGTGGTTACTGTTACAAAAACTGGTTGTACTCATAATTTATAGTTTAATAATTCATTATCTTCTTGGTCTTCGACTGACACGTTTCCTGTCATGTTGTATTCTCTGTGTTCTCTTCCAAGCGTAGTTCTTTGACATCGACTTTATCACACAGATAGCTCCAACAATCACAAAACCCAGACACCAGAGAATGCGACGGAAGATATACCATCGCATAAACGAGCGGAGTTCCTGGGCTATAGCATGTGGCAATTCCTTTGCAGTAAAACCGGAAAACTCGCCACCACCTATATAATATTGGAGTATGGGGAATTCGTCAATAATCGTATCAATGACATCAGAAGCTTGAGCCAAGGATACCTCATCTGATGGAGAGAAGGTATTATCAACAATCGTAGATATACGGTTCTCATACTCATCAGACATATCGATGATTTTTAGAGAACCAACAACCAAAACACATTGAAAGGAAAGCAAAAGAAACAACAATGCTCCAACTATATAACTGACAGGCGAAAACGTAGCATCCTTGTACCAGCCTTTAATCAGGAACACAAATAGCCCCATACAAATGATGGCTATAAGAATGCCCCATATTATACTACTAAAAGAGTACCTGAGAATGTCAAATAGTACCATGTTATTAGTATCATCCACCCGTTATGGCTCATGTTACAGGCGTTTTCCATTGTTTTAGGTTTATACATATGAAGAAGTGTGAGCCAATCAGTACTATACTCCCTGCTTGGCTCTGGACTGCCTGGATAAGAATATAGAAAACAGCTCACACCCTTGATGGTATATATACATGATATAATCCATCGCGGGAAGAGCGCTTCTGTCTATTCCATTATCCAGTGAATTGTCCAGATTCGCAGGTGGAACAGCGCTAAACGCTTCTTCAATATGTCTGCCGCAGTTTTTCTACGACGGTACAAAGATAAGAATTATTTAGCAAAAAACCACTCATTGTGAGCCATTATTTTTGCAAAAGAACTTCATTTTTCCTGATTTCAGCCACTTCGACATCCAAAATCTCTCATTTTTGCAATTTCTGTTGAACTTATTTATTTGGATTATTACATCTAAGCATATTTGAAGAGTCATTTGCGTTTACCACCAAGTTTCTCAAGGGCATCCATTCCATCCATAGTGTTATTCATCGCTTTAATGAAATGCTCTATATAAATTCTCTTTAGTTTTTTTTCTTCGGCATTGGTTGGAGCACCGTATTGTTTATCATATTCTCCACCTGCCATTTCTTCAAATATTTCATTCACTTTGTCATCCATTCCATCTACATAGTCAGCCAAATCCAGCATGTTCGAGAACTCCTCGTTACTTGCGCCAGCCATACCGAATAATGCACCTTGATTGGCACCAGCTTCAGCCACCTCCTTTTCCTTGGGTGATAGCTGCGGCTCATGTTCCTTTTCCACCTTCTTTGCTTGCTCCTTGGTTGACTTTTCTGAATCTTCCGATTTAACTGCGTCTTTAGTGCGTTCTACTTTTTCTGCTTCTTGCTTAGTGGAGCTTTCGTCCTTAGAGTCTGCCGAAGCACCAGCCATTACAAAAGGAAGAATAAGTGAGACTGCAAAAACAGTCCAAGCATATTTTGCATCAAGTTTGTTTTTAAACAAACAGAGAATCGCTACAAGCAAAGCTATACAAACAAGTATTACGGAATACCAACTGTTGCCAAGGGCACCCAACAGACAAAATAACAACCAGGCAAAGGCAATCCCCAAAGCGACCTTTTGCCCTTTACTCAAACTGCGAATCATTTCTGTTTCCATACGAATTATGTTTTTAGTTACAATAGTTCAAAATACATATAGAAGGTGCGAGCCTTGCAGTTATCCTACCGAAGGCTCTGGTAAAACCTGTAAAGAGATAAATGAAACAGCCCACACCCTTGGAGGATATTTCAGGTGTGAGCCAATGGTGACTCACCAAGGAATATTCCTACCAAGGAGTACGTGTTCACTCCACATCTGCTTTACGTTCAAGTTTACCAGACTTTTCGGTACAGATGAAAGCTAAACGCTTCCTACTATGTTTGTCGCCCATTTCTGAACGACATTGCAAATATAGGGATTATTTAGCAAAGAACGTTCATTGTGGACTGTTTTTTCACATTTTTTATTTCAAATGTTGTATTTGGACAGAGCCACCCGATGAGGTGAACGTCATCTTTGGGCCGTTGTAGTTCTTGGGATAGGCCACACAGATGTCGCCAGTACCCTGCCAGATTTCAACACCACCTTCGAGTCCAGTTTGAGTTAGTGAGCCGTTATACCAGATCATCACTCCACCATGTGAGAGGCAGGATGAAGGCTGGCTGCCTTTGAAGGTGGCTGTGCCATAGGTCCAGTCTGCCATTGCTGTCATCAGCATACTACAGAATACCAACAGAATCATTAATCTTTTGGTCTTCAACCGACCTTTTCTTTGCCTCGGCAGAGCCCAAGCGAACTTGCTCTCTGCTCTCTGCTGCATGAAAACGTTCATAATCACTTTGTTTTTTCTTGTTATACATAAATATCGAGGGCGAAGGTAAGGAATAAATAAGATATATGGAAGAAATAGCGTGACCATTTCTTCCATTTTGCAATTATTTGTACAATACCCAATTGAATGGGTAGCAGACATCAATAAAATATAACCTTTCTATTTGCCACTTGGTGAAAATGGGTCAAGCACTTCTGTGCCCTAAATCAGAGATTATCTCCTCAACAACTGGGATCATATCAAACGTAGATTCCATCTCTTAAGATTCTCTGCCTGAGTAAACTATTCATATTATCGCGAACACGAACCAAATCAACCTTACTGTCTAACAATTGTTCAAGCTCTGATTGAATCATGTCCAAGGTAAGAAAAGAGGGAGCCAGACCTTCGTAGCAGACATCGACATCGCTATCTGGAGTTTGTTCGCCACGGGCCACAGATCCAAAGATACCAAGCTTGGTAATACCATACTTCTTCTGAGCCATTGGCTTGTAACGACTCAGCAAACTTATTATCTCAGATTTTGACTTCATTTCTTCTAACTATCTTTTACTTCGCAAAGATAAGAATAATTTAGCAAATGACAATCATTATAAGCCATTTTTTTGCGAAACAAATAGTTTTTTGACCGTTTTGATTCATTCTGATGATCTTTTTCTATGATCCTCGCCGTTTGCCCGCATCTTGTTGAAGACGTAAGAAACAAGTGACTGGAAACGGCTTTCAGCTTCCTGACGGATGATGCTCTCTGGAATGTTGGGATACTTCTTTATCAGCCTGTTACTCATTTGGACTATCTGGGTGTGGAAATCGGTAGAGGCATCAGCCCATGCCTTGCCTGTAGAAGGTGTTGGGGAAGGGAAGACGGAGTCACAAAAAGTGAAGATAGTAGAACGATAGGCCTGATCAATCAATTGAGTCATTTCTTCCTTAAACTGCGCTTGTTCATCTTTTGGAGGAACGACCTCGTCTTTCTGTTGTTTGGGAGCCGACACAGGAATTGTCTCAGACGGTGTCTCGTCTGTTTGAGAGGGTGCTTCTTTCTGAATGGTGGATTCTTTTAGTGGCTTCTGAACGACAGGGATGGGGGATGTTTGGGTGGGTGACTGAAGGATGATGGTCATGGCGACTGCTATCGCTATCGTAAGAAAAGCAAAGATGGCATATAGGAAATATGGTCTCTTATGGGATATTTCATGTTTAATATCTCCCACCGACTGATAGCGGTCAGCCTTGTCAGGAGCTGTGCAGCGAGCTATTACCTTATTATATATAGAAGAGATAGGCAGGAGTTCGAGGATCTTACCGATGGCATAGATATCCGTACGGACATCAGGCTCCTCACCAGTCAACTGCTCTGGGGCGGCATAGCGATTGGTGCGACCTTGGGTATCGGTAAACGTGTCTGTGTAGCAGCAACCGAGATCAACGAGTTTGACGTCGTTGTCAATACGGGTCAGCAGGATATTGTCGGGCTTGAGGTCAAGATGTAACACCTGATGACTGTGCAGATAGCCTACAACATCCAACAACTGACGCAGGAACTTGTCTGTGTTTTTCTTATTCTTGAAATAGTCAGGATGGTTCAGAAGATGCTGAGAGAGCGTCTCACCATCGATGTATTCCATCAAGATGCCGTCATCAGAAAGGGAGATATAACGGACGAGGTTGGGATGCTCGAGACGATAGCCCGACTCAAACTCTTTACGAAAGGCTTCTTGATATCTGATGTCGTTAACAAACTCTGGTTTCAGGCGTTTCAGGAAGTGCAGCTTGCCATAGAGCTTGACGCGGAAAGTAGAACACGTGGCACCTTGAACCTCTAAAGGATCAAGTGCTTCGAACTGCGGCTGACTATCCGTAAACTCCGATGACTCCATAGACTTAAAGCAGTTTGATGGAGGACAGTCCTGAGACACGGCCTGCCGTAAATTGTCCTAATGGCACTCCATTACGCCAGACGTTGACAACCAGCAACGGATGGTGAAGCACGAAGTTAAGTATCTCCACCTCGTCCCCCTCCAGCAACTTACTGTTATCACTTTCGGCTACACGATAGCGGCAATCACCAAGGTATCGTAACACCAAGCGACGGTCTGGCAGATAGGTGATCTCAACACAAGCATCAAGCCGCACATCGGCAGAGCGGAGTTCACCGTCAGAAGCATCAAAGTCGGAATTGCCTTTGTCTTCAATCTCTGACAGCTCGTCCCAGTGGGCATAGCCTAAATAACGGGCAAGAGCGTCGAGCGTACTTGTATGAGGGCTACGCTCATCCTGGGCAAACCCGAGAAGGCGCTTCAGAGTGGTGGCTCCGATATGCACACCGGTCTTGCTTTCAATATCCAGTGAAAGGTATTCGCAGTCAGAAGGCTGACGCAACTCATTACCTGACTTACCTTTCAATAACTGAACTATATGGAACGGAAGAGTCATAGTGGGAAAAAGTCCTAATAACCAAGGATACCTTCGAGGATACCTTTGATTTCGCTGCCGATGTTCTTCAACTTGTCAAAGAAGCCCTCCTTGGCTCCATTGGCCATATAGGTGGCACACTGGCCTTCCAGCCGACCTATCTTAGCCTTCTCTTCCGGCGTGTAGTCAAACTCATGCTTGTGTATCCGCTCACGGATCTTCAAAAAAGTCTCGCCAGCTTTCTCCCAGTCGTCAGCATCATAGTAACGGCTGTGGTCGCGCAGTTCATAGGAGAAGTTTTCCAACTGGTTGATAGCACTTTGTTTCGTGGAACACGACGCCAGCACCAACCCTAACAGTCCAAAAATAATCAGTCTTTTCATCATTTACTCTTATTCGTGACACACCTTTCGATTGCAAAGATAAATATTATTTGGCAATGTTCCAAACAATTTGAGAGATTTATTGCTTTTTTACCCATGATCTGCTGCGTAACATTTACCGAGCTTGAGGAACTCTTTCTCTTCCCTCATTCACACCCATATACGGCAGGCTGAAATGCAGCAAAGCGTCTGCAGGAAAATCATAAAGAACCTACAGGAAGACTGTAAAACATCTGCAAAATTTCTGCAAAGTGTCTGCAGGAAATCTGTAAAGCATCCACAGGAAGACTGTAAAGCATCCACAGGAAGACTGTAAAGCATTTACAAGAAGACTGTTTATTTCTTCTCCAACAACTTCGCCTTGATATACTCTTGAATTTCCAAGGGATACTTATTTACTCCCACTCGATCGTGGAGGGTGGCTTAGAGGAGATGTCGTAGCAAACGCGGTTGACTCCACGCACCTTGTTGATGATCTCGTTGGAGACCTTACCCAAGAAGTCGTAGGGCAACGGAGCCCAGTCGGCTGTCATGGCATCGGTAGAGGTGACGGCACGCAGGGCAACGGGATTCTCGTAGGTGCGCTCGTCACCCATGACGCCCACGCTGCGAACGGTGGAGAGCAGGATGGCACCAGCCTGCCATACCTTATTATATAATGTCTCGCCGTCTTCACAAACATACTCACGCAGTCCGCGGATGAAGATGTCATCGGCATCCTGCAGGATGCGCACCTTCTCGCGGGTGATGTCACCGAGTATACGGACAGCAAGGCCAGGGCCTGGAAAGGGATGGCGGTTGATGAGGTGCTCAGGCATACCTAACTGACGACCCACGCGGCGTACCTCGTCCTTGAAAAGCCACTTCAGGGGTTCGCACAGCTGTAGATGCATCTCCTCAGGCAGTCCGCCGACGTTATGGTGGCTCTTGATGACCTTGCCCGTGATGTTGAGTGACTCGATGCGGTCAGGATAGATGGTGCCCTGTGCCAGCCAGCGGGCATCGGTAATCTTCTTGGCCTCGGCATTGAACACCTCGACGAAGTCGCGTCCGATGATCTTGCGTTTCTGTTCAGGTTCCGTGACGCCTGCCAGATCGGCAAAGAACTTCTCGCTGGCATCGACGCCGATGACGTTCAGTCCCAGCTCCTGATAGTCGTCCATGACCTGCTGGAACTCGTTCTTGCGCAGCATGCCGTGATCAACGAAAATACATGTCAAGTTCTTGCCGATGGCACGGTTCAGGAGTACGGCAGCCACACTGGAGTCGACGCCTCCAGAGAGTCCGAGGATGACGCGGTCACTGCCTATCTGCTGTTTCAGTTCAGCTACGGTTGTATCGACAAACGAGGCGGCGCTCCAGTCCTGACGCGAGCCACAGATGTCGACCACGAAATTCTTGAGCAGCTGTGTGCCTTGCAGGGTATGATACACCTCAGGGTGGAACTGGACAGCCCAGATGCCTTGGCCGTTGGCATAGGCTGCAAACTTCACGTCCTTGGTGGAGGCGATGACTTCGAAGCCATCAGGAATGGCGGTGATAGTGTCACCGTGGGACATCCACACCTGGGAGTGCTGGTCGAAGCCCTTGAAGAGGGGGTTCGTCGTGTCGACAGTCTCCAGATGGGCACGGCCGTACTCACGGGAGTCAGCCTTCTCGACACGGCCGCCGAGGGTATGCGAGATGAACTGAGCGCCGTAACAAATGCCAAGCACGGGTACCTTGCCCACGAACTGGCTGAGGTCTACCTTAAAGGCCTCTGGGTCGTGAACGGAGTAGGGCGAGCCTGAGAGGATGACGCCTATCACGGAGTCGTCGCCGACAGGAAACTTGTTGTAGGGCACTATCTCGCAGAAGGTGTCGAGCTCGCGCACTCTACGGCCTATCAGCTGTGTGGTCTGTGACCCGAAATCGAGAATGATAATCTTTTGCATGGATATTATTTACATTATTTACTATTTACCATGAATTCTTCCGCTTTTTCCAAGCTATCCAGCTTGCCGACGTCAAGCACCTGAAGGTCTGGCTTGAACAGGCCGACGATGCGTGAACGGTGGCAGACGGAGAGGTAGAAGTCGATGATGGGGAAACGGTCAGGGAAGCGGTCCATCAGCGGGAACAGGCGGGGTGAGAAGCTGTGGATGCCTGAGAACGCAAAAGCGTTCAATTGACAATTGACAATTGATAATTGAGAATGAGGCTGCACATGTACCTGTAGGTTGTCGTCAATGGTAAAGTCGGACTCACGAAGCCATTGGAAGGGCGACTTCACCTCGCCCGTCTCGACGTTCTTCCAACCCATTAGACGCATGGCATTGTCAAACAACAGATAACGCTTGGTCTTGCGGCGGCTGACCAGCAGCACGGCATCCTCATCAGGCTGGTGCTGGCGTGAGAACCACTGGTAGTCGACATTGTCGAGGATATCGACGTTGTGAATCAATATCGGCTCGTCGTCGCGGAACAGGCCTTGAGCCTTCTTCAGGCCACCTCCTGTTTCGAGCAGCGCTTCGCTTTCATCACTAAAATGCACTAATGGTGCATAGTCCTGAGTGACCACGTGGTCGACAATCTGCTGGGCAAAGTGGTGGACGTTGACCACAAAGCGGTCGTAGCCAGCCCGTTGCAGGCGACGGATGTTCAGGTCGAGCAACGGCGTGCCACCCACAGGTACCAGTGCCTTGGGCATGGTGTCGGTAAGGGGTTTCAGGCGAGTGCCGAGACCTGCTGCCAATATCATCGTTTGTTTCATATTCTTTTCTTTGGGTTGCAAAGGTACAAATAAAATAAGAAATAAGAGATAAAAATGAGAATTATTCGTACCTTTGCACCCAAAATCAAAAAAACTATCATAGAAGATGAAACAACTTTTACTCCTGCTATCAACCATCTGCTGCGGCAGCATGACCGCCCAGACATTGCAAATCAACGAACTGATGCAGTCGAACATTGACTGTATCATGGACGACATCCACGAATTTCCCGACTCATGGGTCGAGTTGTATAACCCGACAGAGGAAGCCATCAATCTGAAAGACTATAAGATTGGCACCAAGAATAAGGTCAATAAAGCCTGGCAGCTGCCCGACAAGACAGTCGGCTCCGGCAAATATGTCATTATCTACTGTGACAAGGCTGGTGAGGATGCTGGCGTGTCAGCCATCCATACCGACTTCCGCTTAGAGTCGAACAAGGAAGGCAACATCTACCTGTTCAAGGACGGCGAAGTCGTCGACATGGTTGAGAATTTTGGCGCACAGCCTGCTCCTAATATTGCATACGGCCGCAGTACCGACGGTGGCGACGAGTGGGGCTACGAGCTGGAGCCGACACCTGGAGCTGCCAACAAGGGCGGCGTGGTGGATGCCGACCATCTGCTGGGTGAGCCCGTGTTCAACATGCCAGGGAAAGTATATGAGACCAGCAAAAACATCAGACTGAACATCACACTGCCCGACGGTGCTCCTGAAGGTTCGGTTATTCGCTTCACCGAAGACGGCACTGAGCCTACGGCTACGAGCACTCTATATGAGAGCCCTATCTATATCAACAAAACCAAGGTGATTCGTGCCAAGCTGTTCTGCGACGGCTATCTGTCGCCACGCGCTACCGTACAGTCGTATATCTTCCTGGACCGCAGCATGACCATCCCCGTGGTTTCCATCACCACCAAGGACGCATACTTGAACGACAAGAATGAGGGTATCTTCGCTGTCAACAGCAAAGCAAACCAGATCAACTGGCGCCGGCCCATCACCATCGAGGTTTTCGACGAGCCGAACAAGGAGAGTGTCATCAACCAGATTTGCGAAACCCGTGTGATGGGCGGACAGTCAAGAGACTGGGCAAGAAAGTCGATGGCCATCTATGCCAACAAGCGATTCGGCGAGAAGCGCCTGGACTATGAGTTCTTCCCTGACCAGAAACCCGGACTCACCAACTTCAAGAGCATCATGCTGCGTAACGCCGGCAACGACTTCGACGGTATGTTTATGCGTGATGCCATTATCCAGCGCAGCATGGCACAGCACGTTGACCTCGACTGGCAGGCATGGCGGCCCGCAGTGGTGTTCATCAATGGCAAGTATCACTCGATGCTGAATTTCCGTGAGCGCAGCAACGACGACAATGTCTTCTCGAACTACAACGAACTGGAGGATATCGACATGATAGAGATCTCGCAGGAAAACAGCCAAATGGTGACAGAGCTGAAGGCCGGCACACAGGACAACTACGATGCATTTGTAGCATTCTATCACGAGACAGGACACACGTTGGCAGAATACGCCGAACTGATGGAATGGGAGGAGTATATTAACCTGATGGCCATGAACATCTACTTCAACAACCAGGACTTCCCGGGCAACAACCTCGTGCTATGGCGACCGATTGCTGACGGCGGCCGCTGGCGCTTCATTGCCAAGGACACCGACTTTGGACTGGGACTCTACGGCTCGCAGCCTGACTACAACACCATCAAGTGGCTCTACACTCCCAACTACGACAGTGGCAGGGCGTGGGCAAACACCAGTGAGGCCACCATGCTTTTCCGTCATCTGATGGACGATCCGGACTTCAAGCGCGAGTTCATTGACCGCATGGCCATCTACATGGGTGACTTCCTCAACGAAAAGGGTGTGCGCGCAATCTGGGATCCGATGTATGAACTTACACTGCCTGAACTCATTATCCACCGCGACAATCTGGGAAGCGGCGGATGGTGGTGGGGCGGCGGTTCCGAAGGCTCCATCAACAATGAGGTCAACAATGCCCGCAACTGGCTCAACAAACGTACTGAGAATGTTTACAAGCAGCTGGCTGACTATTATAAGACAGGAACAGCCCGCACGCTGACCATCAACAAGACGAGCAAGAGCGACATGGAGATCATCATCAACGGCGTGACGCTGAACAACAACGTATTCGACGGCAAGTTCTTCGAGGGTCGTTCTTTCACAGTATCAGGAAAAGTTGCCGATGATATGGAAATAAAGGGATGGTCGGTTACAGGTGCCGTCACCAAAGAGGTGGAAGGCAGTGAACTGACTATGCAGATGGCTAATGGAACCGTTAACATCAACCCCATCATTGCTCCCGTCATCGGTGGAGGAAGTGGCATTGTCGAGATGAACGTCAACGAGTCCGCCACCCAGCATCCTATCTACGACTTGACAGGCCGCAAGGTGAATACACCAAAGAAGGGCGGCATCTATATCCAGAACGGAAAGAAACAGGTATGGCGCTAATCTGTTTAGAATGAAACGACTACTCTTCACGCTAACAGCATGCTACTGGGCAGCCATTTCAACCACAGCCCAGTCGCTGGTCATCAACGAACTGATGCAGTCGAACATTGACTGCATCATGGACGACCTGAACGACTTCCCAGACTCATGGGTGGAACTCTATAATGCCGGCACTACGGCTGTTAGCCTGAAGCAGTTCAAGATAGGCGTCACCGACAACCCCGCCGAAGCCTGGCAGCTGCCCGACAAGCAGGTGGCAGCCAACGGCTATGTGCTGGTATGCTGCGACAAGGAGGGTACGAATCTGCATACCGACTTCCGCTTAGAGTCGGGCAAGGGCTGTTGCGTCTACCTGTTCCAGAACAACAACATCGTGGACAAGGTGACTGACCTGAAGAAACAGCCGGCTCCCAATATTGCCTACGGCCGCAAGACGGACGGCGGCACGGAGATGGGCGACCAGCAGACA
>Ga0265298_10007482_pt1 | contig 13262 bp, 10 predicted proteins | sample AusTroGonzalo_MG_3_FD_193486 | JGI IMG/M metagenome (GOLD analysis project Ga0265298, IMG submission 193486) | Bovine rumen microbial communities from tropical cattle in Woodstock, Queensland, Australia - Gonzalo_01 | ecosystem: Host-associated > Mammals > Digestive system > Stomach > Rumen ... | reverse complement strand
TACAGTTCGTGAAATTGTGGTTATAATATTCTAATTCGTAATACTCGCTGTTTTCCCACATCTGATGGAAACGTTCGCCGCAGGTGTAGGGCACGAGGCGGTCGCCGTTGCCTTGGATGACGCAGGTGCTGCCTTGATATTTAGCGGAAGTTTCGAAAATAGGCAGTCGGAAGGCTGTCTTGAGATAGCGTCTGCCGAGGGCGATGCCATTGCTAAGGACAAGACTGTCAGGCGGATCGAGCGGGTTGAACTCGATGCCGAAGAGGTTGCCACGGGCGACATCGTCGCGCACCGAAGAAGCCGGTGCCAAAGCCACCACCGCTTTGATGTCCTCAGGGTGATTGCCTGCCACCATTGCCGCTACCACAGCTCCTTGCGAGTGTCCCACTAAGGCGATGTTCCGCACAAAACGCAAATCCTGCGCATACGCGAGCACCTGCTCCAAATCCTCGATTTCGTTGGGAATCGTCATTTCGGAGAACCGGCCTTCGCTCTTACCATGTCCATTGAAGTCAAATTCGAGAGTAGCAAACCCTTTTGCTTGCATAAGGATGCCTATCCGCTTCATCAGCTCAAAATCATGATCGCAATTTAATCCGTGGCATAGTACCACCAAATCACAACGCTGGCCAGGCTCAAAATTCGGCTTATATAATTGAGCCCACAATTTGCCCTTGCTGCCGTCAATAGTTATCGTGTCATAATTTCCAGTAAGCGAAACAGGAAGAGGTTCTATAAAATAATCGTACAATTTTTTCTCAATCTTATACGACAACACCGTGCTAACCAGTACTTTACCATCAGGTCCAATAAGGTAGATAGACGGAATCCAACGCACACCATAGGCTTTGGCGACATCCGACTGGTTCATCCGTTTCAGCTCGCTCACTTGCGTGTAAGGAACTCCAGATTTAGCGATATAGTCCGTCCATTTCTCCTTGTCTGTATCGAAAGAAACTCCTATGAATTCCACCCCGTCATCGTGGAATTTGTTATAAAGTCGGATAATTTCGGGAAGATCTTTGCGACAATCGGGGCACCAAGAGGCCCAGAAGTCGATAACGACATACTTTCCTTTAGCAAACTCACTGAATTTCACAGTTTTACCTTCGGGAGTGCTGAGTTGGAAATCTGGTGCGGGCGTACCTGGCTTCAGCAGTTCCTGCGCGTATGTTTCGTCAAAATCGAGCACCACCTGTGCCTGAACGTTCACAAAAAGTGCGAAAAATGCCCAAATGAGGGCTAATCTGATGGTAATCTTCGTTGTCATAGCAGTGAATTTATAACGTTTCTAACGACTAACCACGCGGTTCAATCGTTTGGAAATCACTTTTTTCAGTTGGTTAAGGGTGTTCAGTTGCTCCAAGGCCATCATCATGTCCTCTTCTGCAAGTCCTTCTTTATCAAGGATTTTCTGAATAATGGCCGCATCATTCTCTAAAATGCGCAACTTAAGCGTGAGAATGATGTTCTGCACCTGATTTTGTAAAATGCGAATGTTGTTTCGCGTCGTGTGCGTGTGGATGTCGTATTTATCCTTCCAACGGTTGCTGTACTTCGGCTCTTCCACGGGGATGTTCCGAATCACAAACTCGCTGATTTGCTGATCCTCCGCCAATGTGAAATTGCGGATAATCTGGTCTTGATTGCCAATATAAGAGGCCCAATCCACATATTTGTCGAAAATTCTCTCCAACAAAGGATAATGGAAACGGATATCCTCTTTTTGCATCTCATTACAAATAAATTGATCCACGCGCAACCCTTGACTCTTTTCCTCTTCATTTTCAGCAGATTCATAGATGACCAAATTGCCATAATTGAGCATCAAAAGAATCAAATCCTTTTCCGCTTCGTACAGTAAATCAGTCTGTTGCGAAAGGTCAGGATGCTTCGTGGAATCAATGAGATGAGGAATTCCCTGCTCTTCCACCACCACCGGACCATCAGTTCCTGAAGGTTGTTGTTGTACTTGCTGCTGTTGTTGCTGGTGTGCAATGCGACCCTGCTCCTTGGTTTTCTCCCACACGAACCGACGCAAGTTGAGATTGAGGTCGTTTTCCGACAAATCGAACAGTTTCGCGCACTCTTTCACGTAAAATGCCCGTTCAATGTTGTCCTTCACGCAACTAATGGACTTCAAAATCTCGTTGACCATGGAGGCGCGCTTGATAGGGTCGTTACCCGCCTCTTTCGAGAGAATGTCGGCCTTGAAAAGCAGAAAATCCTTAGATTCAGAAGCTAAATATTCCTGTAACTCACTATCTCTATGTTTTTTAGCGAAAGAATCGGGGTCTTCGCCGTCAGGGAGAAGGCAGACACGGATTTTGAGTCCTTGCTCTAACAACATATCAATACCGCGCATGGAGGCTTTGATACCAGCCATGTCACCATCGTAAAGCACCGTGATGTTCTGCGTGCGCTTGGTGATCATGCGGATCTGGCCTTGCGTGAGCGAGGTTCCGGAGGAGGCTACCACATTTTCCACACCCGATTCGTGCATGGAAATCACGTCGGTGTAACCCTCTACCAGATAGACGTTTTGCTGTTTATGGATGGCATTTTTGGCAAAATAGATGCCGTAAAGTGTGTCACTTTTGTGATATATAGTGTTTTCGCGGGAGTTGACGTACTTTCGCGGATCTTTTCCATCCTTTTTCAAGATGCGGCCGCCGAAACCAATGACCTTACCCGCATCATTGTGGATGGGGAAAATCACACGCCCGCGGTAAATATCGTACAGTTTGCCGCTCTGCGATTTGCCCGTCAAACCCAACTCAATCAGGTATTCCTCCTTGTAACCTTTCTCCAACGCCGCCTTGGTGAAATTATCCCACCCGTCGGGACAATAGCCGAGTCCGAACTTGTCGATGGTGGCATCCATGAAGCCACGCTCCTTGAGGTACGCCATACCCATCAGCTTGCCCTCTTCGGTGGTGCGCAGCTGCTCCATAAAGTATTTCTGCGCAAACTCGTTGACTATCAGCAAACTTTCGCGCAAGGTGCGTTGCTGACGTTCCTCATCGCTTTCGCTGCGTTCGTACTCCAACGGGATACCGTATTTTTTCGCCAGATACTCGATAGCTTCGGGATACGACATCTTTTCGTGCTCCATGAGGAACTTCACAGGGTTGCCGGCCGCATCGCACACGAAGCATTTGTAGATGCCGAGGCGCGGGCTCACGTGCATGGAAGGGTTTTTGTCGTCATGAAACGGGCAAATGCCCACGAAATCCTGACCCTGCTTGCGCAAGGAGACAAAGTCGCCAACCACCTCCTCAATACGGACGGCGGCCATCACACTGTCTATGGATTTCTGTTTTATCATAACTATAAGGAAATCACTTCGTTAATAAGGCAATCATGGGGTTCGGAAGGCACTTCGGGCAACAGTTGGAAGTCGAAACATAGTCCGATAGTATAGACTTGCGGATATTGGGAGAGAAAACGGTCGTAATAACCTTTTCCACGGCCCAAACGATGTCCGGCTTTGTCGAAGGCCATCCCTGGCACCACAATGAGGTCGAAATCGCCAGTATAAGGATGGTTTTTTGGCTCGGGAATATGGAAATCGCCTTCCGCAAATTCCACATTTTCAGCTAATTCCACAGGAATAATGTCATCCCCTACTACCGTAGGCAGAATCACGGTTTTCTGATGTCGCCACGTTTCGAGGAAGGAAAGTGTCTGCACCTCATCCGGTAGTGAAGCATACAACATCACCTTTTGCGCAGCTTGAAAACGCGGATGTTCAGCTAGTTGCTGCATAATTCGCTCTGATTGCTGCTGCAACTCCTCCGCAGTGTGCGCTTTCTTCCGAGAGCGGATTTCTTGCCGTAGCGTTTTCTTATCCATTTTCTTTCTTCAAGACAAAAATCTCAAAAATAGCAAACAGGAAATATATAACCATGAAGGCAATGCCAAATTTAATGGCATCCTCACGATTCAAAAAGATATAAAGAATCAGAAACAGAAGACAAGAGAGAATTTTGATGGTTCGGGAGAGCATGTAGGCCGAGACGAAACGTTTGTCTTCGTGCCCGTCATCACTGCGCAACACAATGTAAAGCGTGAACAGAGTGATGACGAAGAAGAACAGCACGATGAATGGCAGTGCGGGCGTAGCATACTGTGGCACAAGCCATTGGAACAACAGTGCCAATCCCGCCACAATAACGGAAAAGACCAAAACGAGGAATGAAAACTTCCTAATGGGTATTTTTTTGCTCATCTTTCGACTTTTTTGTAGGTTTTGTCAGCGTTCTGAAAATTAAGTACATAGAAAGGGCAATCCCTGCCAAAGCGCATACGATAGTAAATAAAGGACTTGTATTCAGTACTTTATCTAATTTTATGCCACCAAACACACCCAAAGCAATCACTGCTCCCATCTCGAATGCCAAATTGGAATAGATGGCATATTGATGAAAAGGAGAGCTTTTTTTAGGAGTGGCCGGGGTGGTCATAAATTATTTCCGTTCCGGTTGAGGAGCAGCCTGCGTAGCCACATTGCGGGTATTGCGCATCTTGCAGTTACCAGAGAATTCAGCACCTGGCTCGATAGCGATTTTACCCGTCTCAATATTGCCAATCAAATTAGCTGTAGCCTTCAACGACACTAACTCCGCAACTATCAACGACTCAGCTTTAACATTGCCTTCGATTTCGATATTGGCACACTTGATATTGCCTTCCACAATACCGCTGCGACCCACGATAATTTTGGCTTTTGATTCAATATTGCCGCGCAAAGCACCATCAATACGACAGTCCGAAGCGGTCATCATATTTCCTTGTAATTGAGTCCCTTGTGCTATGACATTCACGGTAGCACTGCCGTATTCTCGAGTATCTGTTTCTTTCATATCTTTCCGGTTTATTTTTGATTTAAGTAATTTTCTTTGAAGAATTCAGGATAATTCACACGCTGATCCCGCTTGTTGTAATACGCAGTATAATTTTGAGTAGTCATGGCATAGACCTGAATTGTCTGACTCTCAATATCATCCTTGAACTGACTATCTTTGAGTAAAATATTGTAATAGTTCATGGCCTCTTCTTGATCCTTGAACTTGGAAACGGTCACCATCTGATTCTTATTGTCAAGCATGAAACTGCTAACGACCAATTTCAACAAACTGAACGAATTCTTGTTGAAATTACTAATGTTCTGTTTCACAGTCTGTAACGGCAATTGGTCGGTTTTCACTATCAGCACCACATAGTGTACATCCGATGGGTTGACAGTGAATACACTCGTCTTTTTAGGCTCATTGCTCTTGGCAATTTCCTGAATGGCTTCGTGCGTTTCTGCTTGTTCAGGCTCGATGCCTAAACTACGTTGAATTTGTTCCTGCGAGAAATTGGAAAGATAAATCCGTGCCAACTCCGCAACAGGCTGATCCTTATAGTTGGTGATAATTTTCGTTAATCCAACAATCAGTGTATCTTGGTTGTAAAGCTGTCCAGCAGCCACAGCACGCAGGTAAGCATACTGAGACTGAAGGACTATATCCGCGCATTGCGGAATAGCAGCATCCGCAGCTGCAACCACAGCCTTCCACTTCTTCTGATTAAAATCATCATACACTTGCGCATACTGGTTTTCCAAAACTTTCTCCCGAGCAGCAATTTTGTTGTAATAATCGGGATCTTGAATTAGTTTTGCGTAATCTGTGTCTGGATATTTGGTCAACAGCAAATTTTTGTAATCATTTGCTCTGGGATCATTCATCTGCGTGTAAAGAGTGTAGAGCATAAAGACGGCCGGCAAAGCATATTCGCTGGCAGGATAACGTTGCAACAAAGACTCGAAGGAGGCACAGGCGCGTTTGCGGTCACTGAGCAAATCCTGATACATAAAACCTGTTTCGTATAAGTCCTTGGCTATAATAGCATTGGCTGTGTCTTTCGCCCCTTGGGTCAATGGCAAATCTTGCAGATAATAGGCCTCTTTTTTGGGGTCGGTTTCACGCTTGGGGATCGGGTTGCCGTCCTCATCGTAGTCCACCGTATCTTGCGCCAACGACGGATCGTTCATCAAGGCCATATCGTCGAACGAGATCTGCGTCTTATTGCTAATGAACCAGTTATCTTCCAATTTTCGGTTACCAAAACGACGGAAGAAGTCTTGTTGACCAGCAGTCACCAACGACTGGTTATAGAAGTACCATTTACCATTAGAAGAAGTGGTATTGATGTTGGCGTATGAAGCAGCATTCTGCATGGCCAACATACGCTCTGCCTCTTCAGCAGCAGCTTTCCGCTCAGCTTCCGTATAGTCTGCAATCATTTTTCTCACCCATGCATTGCGCTGACTTTCAGGCAAATTGGCAATACGCAACAAACTATCTTGCAAATCAATCTCATCCAATTTATCCACCAAATCTTTCAACACATTCGATTTCTTTTGGATTTGTTCATAGTTCGGATAGTTTTTGGGAATCGACATCATGGCAGTATCGTAGTAGTGCTGTGCTTCCCGATACTCATTCTGGTCAAAATAAAGATCCGCTAAAGTGATGCTGGAGAACGTTTTTTGATAGTTGTTTTCCGTAGAAGAAGCCACGGATTTCGCCAAATAATCCATCCGCAAATCCTCATCTTCATCAATGCGGGCAATTTCGGAGAAAGCGTAGTAAATCTGATCGTGATAGTTCTCGTTTTTCTTGTCTTTCAGCATCTTGTTGAGCAACTTCGTAATAGAATTACGGTTAGACTCAGAACCATCGTAGTTGGTGGCCAAATGCATCTGTGCACAGAAAGTCATCTCATAATCAGACGATTTGTTAATGACTTCCTTAAAGTTTTTCTGAGCTTCCTGCTGCTGACCGAGCTTTTCATACAACTCACCACGAATTAACAGCAAGCGGGTGCGGAAGTCTCTTTTCGGTTTGTTGTTGATAGCATTCGTCAGGTAATCAATCGCTTCCTGTATATCGCCATCGGGAGCCGTAAGGTGATATTCCGCTTTGGCTGCGTTGAAGAGGACTGCGACTTTTTTCTTATTATTTTTTTCACCCATGTAGCGGATGGTCTCCAGCAATTCGTCGGCACTGGTGTAGTAACCTTGACGCATTTGGGCACGAGCCAGCAGAATTTCTGCTTCAGTAAGAATGTTGGACTTAGGATAAGTATGCACAATATAGTTCAGCACGCGCTGCGCCTGTACGTAATCCTGCTTGTAGAAATAGGATTTGCCCATCAAAAAATAAGCATCGTCGATAGTTTTTACATACTCCTTGCCTTTAATCATCATCGAGTGCTTGTGAATAGCCTTCGAAGATTTCTCAATCGTACGATCCAAATTGGAAAGGGCAGGACCTAATTCGGTTTTGTCCGGGTAATTATAGACTGGCAAGGTGGCAGTGTAGTTATCTTTAGAGAGTTTAGCCAACGCCTTTTCGGCCTCTTTCATTGCCTGATTACCATTCCAATACACATTGTATCTGCATGTTACGTTATGATAGGCACGATTGGGGAAGGTGTTCCGAGAGGTGGAGCAACCCGCCAGTACTGCTATAACCAGCAGACTGAATCCGACTTTGTTGAGTATAGCTGTTATCTTCTTCAATGTTTGTTTTTTTAGTAAAACGTGATTAACGTAGAAATATCGGATTTATTTTTCTCTGTTCATAAAATATTCGTCCAAAAGACGTTGGACATATTTGCCGAAAACGTCAAACTCAATGTTGACCACGGAGCCGGGTTTAATGTTGTGGAAATTCGTGACTTTATAGGTAAAAGGGATGATAGCCACGGAAAAATGACCTTTTTCGGAATCCACCACGGTGAGACTGACACCATTAACGGAAATAGAACCTTTAGGCACAGTGAAGTTGTTCTTTTCGGGATCATAGGTGAAATAGAAACGCCAACTGCCGTTCTCGTCCACCACTTTCTCACAAGTAGCCGTTTGGTCAACATGACCTTGCACGATGTGACCGTCGAAACGACCATCCATGCGCATACTGCGTTCCAAGTTCACCTCATCGCCCACTTTCCAAGTGCCGAGGTTGGTCTTCAGCATGGTTTCCTCCATGGCGGTCACCACATATTGCTTCTTCTCTTTGTCCAATTTCACCACAGTGAGGCAGCAACCATCGTGGGCCATACTTTGGTCAATGTTTAGTTCCTCCGCAAAATCCACCTCCAATGTAAAATCAAAATTGGTTCTATCTTGTTCAATCTTAACGATTTTTCCCGTTTTTTCTATGATTCCAGTAAACATTCTTATCCAAAATTAAAACTTGCAAAGATACAATTTTTTTTCACGTAAGAAAGTCCCTATAAAAGACAGTCTATGGATGAAAAGTAAACACCTTAAAATCAATTCGTTACATTGGTGCTATACACATTTCCGTCCTCAAGGATGCGCAGACGGGTTGAGTCGAAATTCTGGTTGATGAAACTTTTGGTTTTGTCGAAACAAGGGGTGGCGATGCTGCAAAGGTCTATGATGGTGTGAAAAAGATCATCAATCATATAGGGTGTATGCAACCTGCTTACAGCAGGGCAATGATGTGCATCAAGGTATTCTTTTTGCGAGGGAGAGAGCCACAGGACAAACGGAATCTCCACATTGGCGCGGGGAATCTTATCCGTGTAGTTGTGCCCGCAATAGTCGCCTTCGTCGTAAACGTTTTCGCCGTGGTCGGAGAAATATAGAACCGAAACCTGCACCTTCGGATGCAGCAAGCTGTAGGCCTTCAACATCGAGAAAACACTATCGACAACGAAATCGTTGTAATACACTGCGTTATCGTAACTGTTGATGACTCGGGTACGTTTGTTGCCTTTCTCTTCGAACAAAGCGAAATCATTAGGATAACGTTTGTTGTATTGGGTGTGGCACCCTAAAAGGTGAAGAAAAACGACCTTGTGTTTCAGTGTGTCATTAATGGCGGACTGAAGCGGGGCGAAAAGCCGCTGGTCGTAGGCCGCGGTCTGAGTGCTCTCCATCGATGAACTGGAGGTGACATTGACAAAAGTCTTAACGTCCGCGTTCTGGACCAAGTTGGTCACACCGTTTTCCCACAAGCCGATAGGTGCTTGGTTCGAAATCCAATACGATCGGTATGGGGTTGAATGCAGCACATCGAAAATATGAATGCAGCTGTCGAGAGGACGGTGATGCTCTATGTTGTTTTCTGTCAGGAAGTTCATCACCGAATACAAGGTGTTGGAATTGGCACTCACCACGTTGTCGAACACCAAAATGTCTTGTCTCGCCTTCATTCGGGGCGTGGTCTCGCGTCCATATCCGTACAGGGACATGTGGTTGCGATTACACGACTCGCCAACGACTATCACGATAAGTGTGGGATTGTCGGTTGTGAGTTCAGCGTCAAGTTGGAAAAGGTCTCGACTCTCCAAATTGTTGTACTCTTCCGATTCCTTAATAAACGAAATGACAGCATATTCCACATCAGGTACTGCGCTTCGGAGAAAACGTTTGTGGACGATATTGTCAGTGAAATAAGTTGCCACAAACAACCACAACGCTGACCACACGATAATTTCGCCTTTCGATTGGAACGAGAGTTGCGGAATATGCTTTAACACAATGATAAACAACGCGATATAAGGAATAAACAGCAACAACAAAGGTGTCATTTTGATGGCCATGAATTCCGAAGCTTCATTGAAATTGGTGTTCAAAAAAACAAAAATGGAAGAAGCGTTCAGCGGGCATTTCAGCACAATCCAGTGGAAAAGATTGACAAATCCGTCTACGAACAGCAGGCTTGCAGCTGTAATGTAAAGCCATTTTTTTCGCGTAAGAACGTATGGAATCAACAGCAAAACCATCCATATCAGCATCAACAGCATACTCCTGAACTTGAAGACATCGTAGTTAAGCATCATCCCGACGGCGGGGGTGAAAAGCACTAAAGCAATGAGCCAAAGAAGGTTCAGAGTATTCTTTATTTTTTGGCTATTATTCATCGTTTGTTATCATTCGAAAACGAAAACACTGATGTATAGGAATCAGTGCGCTTCCAACCAGTTCTTCCCCGAACTGATGTTTACGTCCAACGGTACAGACAGTTGCATGGCACCCGACATCTCCTTTTGCACGATTTTGCTCAGCATTTCCAACTCGTCAGGATAGGTATCGAAGACCAATTCGTCGTGCACTTGCAGAATCATCTTGCTACGCATCTTTCTCTCTTCCATGATGTTATGGATGCGAATCATAGCAATTTTGATAAGGTCGGCGGCGGTGCCTTGGATGGGCGCATTGATGGCGTTTCGCTCGGCGGCAGCACGGAGAATGCCGTTCTTGGCGTTGATGTCGCGGATGTTGCGACGACGACCCATCAGCGTTTCCACATAACCGTGCTCGCGGGCAAAATCCAATGTATCATTCAGATAATCAGATATTTTCGGGAAACTTCTAAAGTAATCGATGATGAGCTGTTTCGCCTCCGATTGCGGAATCTGCAAGCGGTCGGCGAGTCCGAAGGCGGAAATGCCGTACAAAATCCCGAAGTTGACGGTCTTGGCAGCACGGCGCATATCTGCGGTAACCTCCTCTTTTTCAACGCCGTAGATGTGAGCAGCCATCGTAGCGTGGATGTCCTCGTTGTTGCGAAATGTCTCTATCATGCGCTCGTCCTGACACACGTGCGCAACGATGCGCAACTCAATCTGCGAGTAGTCGGCGGCCATCAGCACATTGCCGTCGGAAGGCACGAAAGCTTTACGTATGTCGCGCCCGCGCTCGGTACGCACGGGGATATTCTGCAAGTTCGGATTTAAGGAACTGAGACGACCCGTAGCCGTAATCGTCTGAGTGAAAGTGGAATGGATGCGTCCCGTTTTCGGATTGATGAGCTGCGGCAGCGCGTCGATATAGGTGGATTTCAGCTTCGACAACTTGCGCCACTCCAAAATCAACGACACAATCGGGTGCTTGTAGGCCATCTTCTTGAGCACCTCTTCGCCAGTCTGGTACTGCTTGCTCTTGGTTAATCGAGCGTTCTTCACCAAGTTCATCTTCTCAAAAAGAATCTCACCTAACTGCTTGGGTGAACCGATGTTAAACTTCTCGCCCGCATAATCATAGATCTGTTGTTCGATGGCAGCCAGCTCAGCATTCATAGCATCGGAATTCTGCTGCAAAGTGGGCACATCCACCTTCACACCAGTATATTCCATATCCGCCAATACAGGCACCAACGGCATCTCCATCTGAGTGAATAATTCCGATAAGTTATTCTCTTTCAATTCTTTATCCAAAATGGGATAGAGCTTTTGCAAGAGCAACAACTGTTCGTTCTCGGGTGCAGGCGACGGTTTGCCCGTTTCCGTGAGCTCGCCATCGAAATAGCTCAAACAAAGGTCGCTAAGCTGATGTTTGCGTTCGGGTTGCAGCAGATAGTGGGCGATTTGCACGTCCCAAAAGGTGCATTTCGGTTCTACCTTGAATGATTTCAGATACTTGTAAGTATTTTTACAATCATGCATCACCACTATGCGCGACTCCCCGAAAATTTGTTTTATAAACTCCTGATAATGACGATGTTCGATCTCTACCCAATGGTAGTAGGTTTTCGTTTCATCCGTAGCAAATGCAAATCCGGCAATTCGTTCCTGTTGAAAAAGCCATGTAAAGAAGATAGTCTCCTTCTTCTTAATGGTTATGTCTTTAATAGATTGAACCTCAACTGTTTGTGGAAGTTCGAAAACGGTTTTGGGAGCTTCGACTTCCATTGTACTTTGCGGCTCTGTTTCCTCAATGGGACTGAAAAGGTCAGGAGCGGCTTGAGGCTGAAGTACCTGCAGCGACAAATCCGTGAAGATACGTTTGGTCAGGGCTCTGAACTCCAATTCGTCGAAGATAGTTTTGAGTTTCGCAGGATCGGGACCATTGTAGATCATGTGGTCGAAGTCGTACTCCATCGGGATGTCTATCATAATAGTAGCCAGCTCTTTAGAGAGGAACGCCTGTTCCTTGTGCTCGTTCATCAGGGCACGGGTTTTGTCATTATCCTTGTCAAAATTGCGGGTATACATTTCCTCGATGCTACCGTAGTTGGCGAGCAACTTCTGGGCGCGCACCTGTCCAATGCCGGGCACGCCAGGGATGTTATCGGAACTATCTCCCCACAAACCGAGCATATCTATTAGCTGCTCAGGACGTTCAATCTTGTACTTCTCACAAATTTCCGCCACGCCGAGGATTTCTGCCGGTTGACCAAATTTGCCAGGTTTGTACATCTTGATGTGGTCGGAGACGAGTTGACCGTAGTCCTTATCGGAGGTGAGCATCAACACATCAAAGCCCTCAATTTCAGCATGTTTCGCCAACGAACCGACCAAGTCATCCGCTTCATAACCGTCAATGCCGATCATGCAAATCTGGAAAGCGTCGAGGATGCGCTTGATATAGGGAATGGATTGCACGATATCGTCGGGGGTCGCCTCGCGGTTCTCCTTGTAGTGCTCATACTCCACATGCCGGAAAGTAGGGGCGCCCGTATCGAACGCCACCGCCACATGCGTGGGCTTTTCGTTTTTCAAAACCTCGTACAACGAATTGGTGAACCCCAACATCGCAGAGGTGTTCAGCCCTTTCGTAGTGAACCTCGGACTTTTAATCATTGCGTAATAGGCTCTGAAAATCAGACCCATAGCATCTATCAGGAGGAGTTTTTTCGTCATTGCCTTTGGTGTTTTTTACGGAAGGCAAAAGTACAAAAAAATCGGCTATTGGTTGTTAGCTATTAGCTGTTGGCTGTAGTGTATCGCGTCTCTGCGATGATGTTGTATTCCTCCCCTTTGCAGTCATTATCATTTCTCCTGGCACTCAAAAGAATAATACATCTGAATTCCGTATTCCGGTATGTATTGCCCAATAGTATCCCGAGTTTCCCAAAAGGAACATTCCATGGCGGATTCCCAGTCGTATATAACGGAATTATCAATAATAGGAATAGGGACACTATCAAACAAAGCTGTGTCGATAATGTCAAAATAACTATTATCCATACAGTAACAAGTTCTGATTTTCCCGCACCCCGCCATCATCAGTGTCATCACTATTAATATTATCAATTTAATTTTTTTCATTGTCCTATTCATCATTCTTCATTCTACATTCTTCATTATGCATTAAAAAGCGTATCCTATGCCTCCCGACACGAATCCCTTCATACCGACACCAAGCTCAAAGGAGCCGAAGAGGTGTTCGCCGCCGGCCCGAACCCCGAAAGCAGTGAGCTGGCAAGAGGGATATACCTTGCAGATTTTTTCCC
>Ga0265298_10007481_pt1 | contig 13263 bp, 6 predicted proteins | sample AusTroGonzalo_MG_3_FD_193486 | JGI IMG/M metagenome (GOLD analysis project Ga0265298, IMG submission 193486) | Bovine rumen microbial communities from tropical cattle in Woodstock, Queensland, Australia - Gonzalo_01 | ecosystem: Host-associated > Mammals > Digestive system > Stomach > Rumen ... | reverse complement strand
GCGTCTCACAAGTTACACTGTATGTGACACCCGCGTTAAACGTCTTTTCTTCGTTATACACTAGCGTAACAGCCGTTCCAGACGAAGCATACGACACATCAATCGTGCAGTTCTTGGTATCGCTCTGTCCATTTTCCGTGCAAGTCGCCTCGAAGGTGTAACTCTTGGAGCCAGTAGCATTTGCATCCCTGAAGCTGACCGACGAGCAGTTGTTGCCCGTAGCTGCAGGCGTCAAGCCCGTTACCTTCCAACTACATTGCCCGTTACAGCCCGATACAGCATTAGACAGAGATATTGCGGTACTCGGATTTTGGTTCGTAATCGCGTCTGGGCACGACACGGTAATATTGGGTGCCGGCTGAACAAACGTCACCTTGAAGCCGCATTCCGCGCTGAGTTCGTAGTCGTTCACAGTACGTTTAATCCTGAACTTGTACTCCTTGGTATCCACACCGTCATTATCGTAGAAGCTGACGGCACCCGTAGAATACTGGTTACCGGAATTTCCTGATGTTCCGCCAACAACTTCCCAGCTGCACTTTCCATCGCACCCGGTTGCCGTAGGCGATATGGAAATTGCCGAACTCGGATTCTGGCCCGTCACATCGGCCGGGCAGGTTACCTTGAGCGGCGAAGACGCACCTTGAGTCGTATACAGTTCCGAGCATCCCGTGTCACCATTCACCCTCAACGAAAGGATATAGTTACCCGTCGAGAGTGCCGGCACCGTATACTTCACATAATCCTTCACGTTCACCGAAGAACTCAACGACTGGACCGGCTGGCCCTGCAAATCGGTAATAACCAACATGGTATTTACAGGGTTGTTCCCGGAGCCATCGATAAACGCACTGAATTCTCCGTTTTCAAGCTTGCAGCTGCTTGCCGATGCAGGCTGGGCCGCAACAACATCGAAGCTCACGTTGTTACACGACTTCAACACCTTCGTCTTATTGGCGTTGTAAATCTTTGCCGTATAGTAATAGCGGCCCGTCGGAAGTTTCGTCGACGTGTTCAAGCCGGGTTGCCAAACCTGCTGGCCAACGAGGTTCGTGCTGTGCGCATATTCGGCCAGGGTCGAGAGCGCCATCTCGTAGACGCAACCATCAACAGGGCAGTTTTCAGCAGAGAGCACAAATGCAGGCACGCCGGCACCTTCCTGGACAACGGCATTGCTGCCATCCAGCGAGCACGAGATTTCTATCGGCGCATATTCCTGCGTCGTCGCAATACACGTGCTATTGGGTGTCGAATTGGCGGTCGCATTCACGTCGTCGTATACCGACACCTTGAAGGAATACTGCAAGTGTTCCGAGCCCTCGTTCAGTCTGTCAAGGAATGCCGGGTCTTCACGCAAGAAGGTCCCGCTGGCATTGCAATCGCCAAAGAACGTGGGCGTGATGTCCTCGAGAGATTCCACCTTGCACTTCTTTGCGATCTGCGGCGGGTCAATGCTCGCCCTTATGCGCCAAGAGTTTCCGGAATAGAACGCATCGCCAAGTCCGCAGCGCGCCTTGAGCGTGTAAGAGCAGTGGCTTACGATGGAGTCCACGGAATAGCTACCCGAGCCGACCAGAATAATCGATTTGACTTTTTCCGGGTTAAAGCCGAACTTGTCGGAGAACTTCTCGTACGAGACCTCGTTCAGGCCGACTTCCGACAGGTTCACCACATCGGACGTCACACCCGACGCATCGACAAAGCGGGCCCTGACAGTCACGCCGGGATTTTTGTCGAGGTAGAAGTTCACGGTCGCTTCGCGCAGGTTCATGCCGTCAATCAGCGGTGATTCGATAACGAACGATTCGATGCTGTGGTTCGGCGAACCTTCCGATATTACAATGTCCTGCGTACAGCTGTGAGTCTCACCAACGTAGAATTCACCGCAACTCGACGTATACTTCATGCCATTGACAGCACGGCAATCCACTTCGATCGATGCATTGCGGACATAGCCCGGCTTAGTCGCATGGGGGAACCCATGCAAGCCTTCATAGCTGAACTGATATTCCTCGTTATCTTTCAGACGCAACGGAGCGCTCGCAAGATACTTTTCCACAGGTCCATCGGCATCAATCCTGTTCATGCAAGACGCAAGTTCCAGGGGGAACCCGAGTCCAGTATACTTGGTGTGCGGCATGTCGCATCCGTTATAGAAATACTTCACTTTGGACACGCACTTTCCGCCTTCGTTTTGATTCATGAACCAGCGAGAATATCCAACAACCGGCAGTACGGACTGATCCTTGGGAACTGCGGCACCGACGTATTTTGCCGCGAACGAGCAATACACGGACTGGTCATCGAAACACGAGTCGGCATACGCCGTCGAATGCCACGATGCATTGAAGGCACCATGTTTCGTTCCGCCCAGTTTAAAGCCAACATACTCGTGGCTTGCGTCGTTCAACGTATTTGCATTATCCTTTACAACGTCCTTCAAATCGAAATTGGCACCACCCTCCTTGATTGTATTGCCACTCGCATAGCTCAACGTCGCAAAGAGGCTGTCCCCTCTTACAGAAACAACGAAATTCATGGGGGTACTTTCGGCCCAACCAAAGTTTGCGCCAGCATCCGTTTTTATCAGTTTTTCCTGGCAATGCACCAAGTCCGCATCGACCATTTCCACATGGTCCAAATAGCAGACACGCGCATACGTAGATTCGGCATCCTTCTTGCCAACGCCATACAGGTTCACCGAAATGTATTCGCTTCCGTTCTTGGTCGACCTCACAACAACGCCATAATTCATCGTCTCGCTCTGCTTATTACTCTGATGCTCCTTAATGACATCCACGAACTGCAACGTCGCGAATGTACCCTCGGAACCACCCTTTACCGTATTCAGCATCATGAGGATATGGCCATTGCCACTCCGCGTAATATATTTACCGTCCTTTATTTGCGGAGCCTGAGTAATGCCCTTGTTTGTATTCACGATTAACCAATCGGCATTTTCGTAAACGCCCCCATCAATATCGCAGGGCAAGGAGGTTTTACACTGGTCAACACAATTGTCGATATTGTCACTATTACACCATACTTCGACTTCACTAAAGTCGGTATAGAAGCAATGCCTATCCTTCATGTTGAACCAAGCCGAATAAGAACGATTCTTGTCCACCGCATATTTGAGCGGCCACTTCGATTTATTCTCTTCGTCAATATAATTTCCGCTTGTCGACCAATAGGCAAAATGGTCTTTACCCACTTCATGCGGTCTTAATTCCACATTCATCTTGGAATACACGATGTAATCGCATCCATCTTCACTAGTACACGTCGGTTCCAGCTTACGGGACGATCCATTCTCTTCGGACACCCACACTTCTACGCCGCTTCTGTCGTTGGTAGCATTCTTTACATCTATGTGCAGCGTATAATATTTGCGCTTTAACGACGCATACAATTTGTAGCCACCCGGATTAGACTTGTCATCCTGGGGGTTAACGACAACGTTGTGTTCATTCGGGTTATACAGGACGCATGAGACATCATCATAGGTAACGCCCACGAGGTTCACCTGGTTGGCGGCACCGACCGCCGCATCGCAAATCCAGCGCTGGTTCACTTGTTTCGCTTCGCAACCAATACCATCGGCGCGAATCCACGTTCCCGTCAACCCCGGACAATCCTGCAAGTCCTTCGCGATAGCGTATTCGCTACCCGCCGGGCATTCTTCAGGGTACGCCTCGCAATATTTCGCCAAGGGCAAGCGTTCAAATGTCGCAGAGCCCTTGATGTTGAACGATTTCAACACAGAACCGCCGCCGATAATGCACCCCTGCGGACTCTGCAATGCAAAGTAGACCATTCCCGACGCAGCATTACTACCGGTCTTCACCTTGAAAATCGGGTACGTCGCCGGATTCGCCGAATAAGATTTCGTCACAACATAGAACTTAGACCCGTCAGAAGCGGTCTGCCAAACAACAGGAGAGCCGTCTGCATAATTGACAACACTCCAGCCGTCAGGCAAGTCAGACATCGCGATGGACACTTCAAATTGCCCATTACCGCCCGAACCGTCCACCGCCAGCTTGACAATGCCCTCGTTGGCCTGTCCCAGCACGAAATCGACATTCACATCGCCATCGAAATGGACCATCGGAGTCGATTCCGCAGCCCCCGCGACGACAACATAGAACGGCGATTCATAGGCGACCATCGAACCGCGCGCCGTGTACTTACAATTGAAGATACCCGTTCTAGGCCCGACTCCGTTGGAATAGATATTGTCTGTCCCCGAAGGCGCCCCATTGCCCGTACAGGCGATATCTTCGGTACTGAACTTCGCCCCGTTCAAGGCAACAACAGAAACATAGTCCTTCAATTTACCCGGGGAATTCTCGTTCAAGTAGACAATTCTCGGCAACGCAATAACGGACGGCTCAATGGCACTCGCCGAAGACACCGGCTTGGAAATCTTGTTTTCGGATTCCACAGCAATATGGAGCTGGGTCCCGGTCGCAATAAAGTACGGGTCGTAGATTCCGTCAAAATTCTCATTAGTCGAAGAATTCGGTGCGGCCGAAGAAGAACTCGGTGGAGGATCGCCGCATTTTTCCATTTTCGTTTCGCACACAATCCCGCTCTTGACCATATCGTCGATGACGTCTTGATCGTACCGCAATTCAACATTTCCGTTGATATCGTGAATCTTTCCACAATACGTAGCCGTGCCATAGAAAGAGCCATTCCAAATGCAATTACCCAACAGGCCACCGACATCCTTCTTCGAGAAAATAAAGTAATTGTATGGAGTATTTTTATCCGCATTACAGTTAATGTGCGTATTGGCGTCGGTACCTTCTTTTAGATAAACAAAGACCTTAGCATCCGACTCGGTTTGCGGGAAATGGGGGTTATTCCCTTTAAGGCTTGTCTCATAAATGAACAGGAACTTACCATTCAGCTTATGCGAGGCATTGTCGGCACCATTGGACTCGTTTTCATTGGATTCCAAACGGACAACCAGGTAGTCGTTATACAAATAGGTCTTGCGCTTATTCTTGTCGGCCATCAACTGGCTATAGCAAGTATTCATGTTGTCGACCTTGCCCGCCGAGAAAAAGGTCAAGTTCTTGCAAGCCTCTATACCGGAATCCTTGGCCTTTGTACCCAAGCCCTTGTTTGCCGGTGCAAATTTTTCGAACTCCTCGTGTCCGGTCTTTAAAATATCGGGAACAAAGTACGGTGCATTGCCGCACTTCTCAGTTGCAGTCGCCGGTTTCCATATTTTATTGCAGTATTCCTTGACTTCCGCTCCACATGAGAACGGAGGGGCTTCGGGAATATTCGTGACCAGCGTATTTTTCGTCGTAAACCCGGCAAAACCAGATTGGGTGTTTCCGTTCATGTGGCGCTGGAAAAATTTCTCCGGCTGTCCGCCACAGCTGATATTTTGACCAGAGATAGCTCCGCTGTGGCAGCTCGTACCGTCTTTTATATACGCCTTGTCACCGACCGTATTTCCGAAAATTCTATGGCTATATGCCGTATACTGGTCGCCAGTTATAATTCCATACTTGTTTCCATTCTTGTAGGATGTCGGAATCCAGACATTGTGCTTCACGGTAAAATTGTAATTCATCGATTCACCGTTGAACACCACGGAGCCGGTTTCACCAAGGCACAAGTTGCCATTAATCGTATGATTTAGGGCATCCAGCTTTGTCGTAAGCCGGCCGTTCACGTACAAGTTCTCACCGATGACAAAGCCAGGGTTGTTAATCTGCCCTATTTCGATATTCCCGTCAAAGTAAGCGTCATGAACAACGTTCGCGCTAAACTTTTGGTTGCCGATGGAATTGCGGCCCACGTAAAGGTTTCCGGCCCACAAGCCGTTATCGGTCATAATGTCGCTACCGATACAAGCAGTCCCGCCAACGGTAATATTGCTTCCGCTCAGCCTTGCCGTACCGGTGACAATAAAGTCGCCCGCCATCTTTCCGGGGTTAGAGCCGTTTTGGGTTCCCCAGTCCCCGTTAATCAACATGGCCGAACCATCATGGGCGCCCGCAAACGAAGTCGAACCGCCAAAATAGGCATAATGATAATCGACATGGTATTCTTCCTCTTCAACCGGTCTGAGAACGCGGTAAAGACCGGAAACGTTCAGCACAGCGGTTTCGCTATACACGGCAGCTTCGTCGTGCGAATAACCGGTCGACACGATCTTGACCTTGTACGTTGCGCTCGCCGTCGGGGCCTCCACCCCCACAAGGCTAACCTTGAACGACTGGCCCTGCTTGGCCATGGGCAACAGCACCTGGTCCAGCGACACCGGCTTTCTGCCACTTACGATATACTGCCTAAGTATAGCGCCGGTTTCGTTCGCATGGTAAGTCATCCATGCACGGGCAGCATCGACACCGGCATAAGCCGATGCGCGGGCCTCGCTCATCATCATGCGGCTAGCCGAAGAGAAGCCTTCGGAAGTAAGCCACTTGTACGTCGCCGTGCCGGCAATCGTCGCAATCAGCATGAAGATTAGCACGGTAAAGAGAGAAACACCTTTTCGAGACTTGAACATAACGCCTCCTATAACTCAACCGTGCCATTGCTGGGCACCGGAATAACCATTTCTACTTTTCCGTCAGCACCATTTCTGAGCACATGCAATTCCATCTTGAAGGCACGGACCTTCATCTTTTCCGCCGAAGTGCTCGGGACATAATCCTTATCGAACTTGAACCTTTCGTCAGTAACGCTTCTCACTTCCACGTCGCGGATTGTCAAGGAGCCACCCCCTACCGTAGGCGAATAGAATGCAAATGTAAATGCAAGCATCGCATTGGTAACGTTTTCCTGGGGCGTAAAGCGGATCACGTGCGTCGCTTCACCGTCTTCGGTTTCGGGCGGGAAAATAAACGTTTCGGGAATATTGCGGCAATCGATGACGCCGCCATCGTCAACCTTCTTGAAGCCCACCGTCATATGGTCCTTGTTGGGGCGGAACATGCGAGACGCGTCCTCGTTGTAGGGCATCTTGAAGCGGAGTTCATAAGTCTGGTCTTTTAAAAAGTTGAACTTGGCTGCGGAAGTCCAAGATGCATCGGAGCTGCTCGTACTGCCGACAAAGACCTGGTGGTACGCAGTCACCGATCCGCCATTGCCGTCCGGGCTGTAATTGGTCGAGAAACCGGAAAGCGTTATCGCCTGAGCTGCAACCGCCGGGTTTTTGGAAACGGTCAAAAGGCCCTTCGAAGGATCGGTACGCGGAATCAGCTTAAACTTGCCTTGCTCTGCCGCAAGCGGGAAAATGGTGGATTCGCCGATATCCGAATCCGGCTTGGAAGGCGTCAGCACGAACTTTTCGACATTTTCCGCCAGCGACACCCTGGTTTTGGTCGTCTTCGGGCACTCCAAGCTGTCGGCGGTTCCTTCGATAGTCTGGCAGCTGCGGTAAAGCGTCCTTGACGAATCCAAGCCCCACTCAATTTCTTCCACGCGATAAAACGACCCGTCTTCCTTGACCTTGATTCGCCGGAACGAAAGAACGTCACGACCAATGCCGTTCTTGTTGTGTTCGTACTTGAAAGAAGACTTGTCGGTGTTTTCGTTCATGTAGACTTTAGAATGCAGGCTAAACTTGTTGTCGAAAGCATCGGCATCGCCTTCCTCGACAAAGGACTTCACGCCCATCTGCGCAATGTCGTCACGGATAAGGATGCCCACATCTTCGGCGACCTGGTTTGCAACAAGCATGCTCTTGGATTTCATCCCATGCTTCGTGCTGTTGCTGAACGCCTGCCCAGCAACAATGACGACAACGCCGAGAATGGCCATGTACACCACAAGTTCCATCAATGTAAAACCGCGTTTGTTCATCGCACGACTCCTGAGATACTAATGGACTGAATAGTGTTCTTGAACGGCCAGGAAACCTGGACCGATATATTCTTCGCATAGACATGGTTCACCGAATAGAACAGCGAGGAATCCGAGGACTTATACTGCCTGTCGGGTTTCACGGTCAGCCGGGTGGTATACCGCACCTCGACGGAATCCTGGGGATTGTTGTCGCCCCTGGCCCACTTGCGCACATAGTCGAGCCCGTCGTAAGTGGTGTCGCTCGAATCCTTGCTGGCAATGGCCGCGGCCCCGATAATCTGCAGGGAATCGAGAACCTGCTGCGCCACCTCTACGGCGCCGTCACGGCCACGGATTCGGAGCATGGTCTGACGGTTGCTCAACTGCAGGTGCAGCAAGGCCATATATAAAAAGCCAAGTACCGCGGCAGAGACAAGCACTTCCACGATACCAAAGCCTTTTTTTTCTTTCATCCTTCTTAGCAACATCTAAACCTCTTCTTATACCCAATAAAAAGGCTCATTTCCACAAATGGGCCTTTTTGTTACCAATATATATATGTTTCGGCCCCCTGTATTAAAATATTTTTACATGATTGAGAAAAATCACGTATTCAAATGGGAAAAAAGCTAAAAATAGGACTTTTTTGGCCCAAATCGTTAATTTTGCGTTAACAAGCGCCGGAGCCCGCCCCGTTTTTTATATTCTCCGCATGTTTTGCAATAGGATTCTCGGAACCACCCACCACGGCACGTACAAGAAAGTCGTCGACGTCCCGCTCCTGCGCGAGGAACTTTCCGCGCATTCCATCCGCTGCATCGCCCGCGACGGCGTGGAAATAGAAATCGACATCTACGAAGACCTGCAGGAGGGTGACATCGTCGCCGAGACGGAACAGAACGTGTACGCCATCAAGATTTACGTTCCCAAGAAGCGCGAAACGACCGAACCGCCCCGGAAACCCAAGGTCTACCTGTAGGCGCCACCGTCAATAATTACTTGATGCTCAGGCTTTCGCGGACGCTGATGCGTTCCTTGCCCAGCAATTTATAGAGCTTGCACCTGAACAGCGGAATCGCACCGATTACACCCGACACAACCACCAGTATCGACAAGTAGGCGATTCCGGGCCGGTTGATCTCGGGCTTGAACAGCAGGCGCATCACCAGCAGAATCCACCAGTGCACAGCCAAGATGACAAGCGCGTTCCTGGAGATGTTCCGCAGGATTCCCTTGAAAATGCGGACGGGGGCAACACTTGGGACGCGGCTAAGCAACTGGAACAGCGCGACCAGCCCGACAATGCCGGACACCGAACTCGCGAAGAAACCGACGAACGACTTTCCCAGGTCGTTGTTCATGATGCTGAAATTCGGGTCGGGAACCTCGAAATAGGCGTACAGCGCAAAACTGACGACGGCGACGGCGGCCACGACCACGGCGTGGGCCCGGCCAAACTTCTTTATCGCATCGCGGCTCAGCCAGCCACAGGCAAAGAAGAACAGCACGGTCAGGTCGCGTTCCAGCCCAAGGGGGTACCGCATGTGTTTCTGGCTCAGCAACCAGCCGGCAGCAAGGGCGACAACGGCGACGGCTGCCACGACAACACGGGCAACGCGCTTCGCCTTCCCCGCCATTTTTTGAACAAGATAGAATATCAGGCTCACCGAATACAGCGTGAACACGAACCACAGCGGACCCGAACCGATGGAAGACTTCCCGGCCACGAAAATCTTCGCGGCGTTCCAGCCGATATAATCCTTGACGTTCGCTATTTCCGGGCGGATATTCATGATCGTCATGCGCGGGGCCTTGGGGAACAAGTCGAAGTTGTAGATTACCGGGTCGAGCAGCATGAACAGCAAGGACAGCGCGACATACGGCCAGAGGAGCACCTTGGTTTTATGGGCTGCGTAACTCCCGAAATTGCGGAAACGGCGCGTACTGAACAGCACACCCGAAATGAAGAAGAACGCGGACATGCGGAGAGCGCTCAGGTGGAGCATCCCCATGGACGCGCACGGGAAGGACTGCTCCACATGGAAAAGACACACGAGCAGCAGCACGAATCCCTTGAATTCGTCAATCCACCCAATCCGGCCCTGCGACATTGTCATAGGCTAGAACCACATCTTTTCGTCGGCGACAGTCGTGAACGGCCCGTGACCCGGGAGCACGACGGTATTTCCGGGAAGCGTCAGGATCTTGGACTTGATGCCGTTTACGAGGGCATTTCCGTCACCGCCAAAGAGGTCGGAACGGCCCATGCTGCCCGCAAAGAGGATGTCGCCCGAGAACAATGCCGGAGCGTCATCGTCACCGGAGCCGGTGCTTTCGCAGTAAAAGGCAAGCCCTCCGGGAGAATGCCCCGGCACGTGGATTACGCGCAGCTTGATTCCCGGCACCTCCACGATATCGCCGTCGGCAAGGAAGCCGCCCAGCGCAGGGGCCGGGTCGTCGAAGGGCAGGCCAAACATGCTGCCCTGCTCATGCTGCAAGCCCAGCAGGAACGAGTCGGCCTCGTGGGCCTCCGCCTTGACTCCGTAAGTACGCTCCACGAACGCGTTGCCGAGCACATGGTCCAGGTGCAGGTGCGTGTTCAGCACCCGGCAAACCTTGAGACCGGCATCCTTTATATATATGGCGAGGGCATTGCGCTCCCGCTCGTTGCTCGCGCTCGGGTCTATGAGTATGGCATCCCCCGCATTGTTGCTCAACACGTAGGCATTCACACCAAAGGGATTGAAAACAAATTGTTTGACCTGCATGCGGAGAATGTAGAAAAAAGGGGAAATTACAACGGAAAAATGGGCAAAAAAGGGGGCATGGCGGGGGTGACGGCCCTTTCCAAAAAAAAATAACTATTTTTTCACGTATATATTGTTACAACTGTTTGACCAAAAAAAGGCAAGGTAAACATGAAAAAAGAACTCCTCCTCTCTGCATCTGCCATCGCGCTGATGGTCGGCTGCTCGGACACGGTCGTGAACTCCTACGACGAGGCCAAGGCCAAGGCAAAAATTACGGTTTCCGTTCTGGACGGCAGCTCCAACGAAGCCATTGACTCCGCAGCGGTCAAGGCCCAGTTCGAAAACGAATCGAGCTACACCGACGAAAACGGTTTTGCCATCTACAACAAGAACGACATCGGCTCCTATGTCTTTGACATTTCCAAGAAGGGCTACTCGACAACGCGCGCTACCGTCTCCGTCGTGGAAATGGGCGCAAACGACGTTTCCCGCGTACCGGACGTTGTGCTCACCGTCCCCCTGTACAAGGCCGACGTGACCGTCAAGGGTAAGGTCTACTACCGCGACCGCACGACGGGCAACCTCATCCCGGCCGACTCGGTCAAGGTCGTCCTGTCCTATGCAGGCTCCACCAAGCCCGCCGAAACCGAATCTGCTTCCAGCCTGAAGAAGAGCGAAAGCGGCTCCGCAGCTGAGGAACCGACGTTCATCATCTACCCGTCCGAAGTCTTCGCTGTCACGAACGACAAGGGTGAATACGAATTCACCAACGTTGCCGAAATGGTCAACTTCTACGTCGACGTTCTGCAGTCCAAGATCGACTCCAAGTACTACCGCTCTGCTGGCTACGTCAGCGCTAGCGGCGCCCGTGCCGGTTCCATCAAGAACATGGAAGAAATCACCATGGTTGCCGACGGCGAAATCCCGAAGCTCCTGAACTCCAACCTTGATGCCATCGACGATTCCGTCGACCTCGAATTCGGTTTCTCCACCGAACTCGACCAGGACTCCGTTGACGGTTTCTGGACCGTGAAGAAGGCTGGCTCCAAGGTCTTGACGACCGCCACCCTGAGCAAGGACAAGAAGGTCATCACCATCTCCCCGCTTTCTGACAGCCGGAGCCACGGCGACTCCTACTCGGTCGAAGGCGTCGTGTACAGCAAGGACGGCGTCCGCATCACTGTTAGCAAGACCTTCTCGGTCGGCTCCGTCGCCATCCCGAAGCATGTTTCCAACCCCAAGGTCAAGCTCGACGAATCCAGGTACGACGAAGACTATCCGGCATCGTACAATTTCCGGCTCAATGGCTACCTGAAGTTGACCTGGACCCCGAACTCCAAGGACGTCTCTGGCTACTACATCTACTACCAGACAAACGTCATGGACGACTTTATCTTCTTCGCAGAAACGGCTGACGATTCTTCGTACTCCCGTTCGATCAACTCCCTGGCCTTCATCAACGACACCACCGTGAAGAAGGTCGACTTCATCATCCTCCCGTACAATGGCGCCGGCGAGCCGAGCGTAAGCAAGGCCAAGAAGGTGACCTGGACCATCCCTGAATTCAAGGATGAGGAAGAGGAAGAAGAGGAAGAGGAAGAGGAAGAGGAAGAGGAAGAAGAAGAGGAAGAAGGCGAAGAAGAAGAGGAAGAAGAAGAGGAATAATCCGTCTTTTTCACTTCGTTAAATCTTTCAAAACTTTTAAAAGCAAAAAAGATGAGGCCCGATTCAAGGCCCCATCTTTTTTTGTACAAGTTCAAATCAAGAAAGAGAGTTTCTAGTCTCTAGCCTCTAGATCCTAGATTCTAGTCTCTAACATTTTATCTCCCAAGTCGTGCCTTCCTTGGAGTCCTTGATGACCACGTTCATCGCGGCGAGTTCGTCACGGATGCGGTCACTTTCGGCCCAGTTCTTGTTGGCACGAGCTTCCTTACGGGCAGCAATCAGCGCTTCGATCTTGGCGACATCCACGCCGTCGTTCGCACCCTTCTTGGCATATTCTTCACGGGGTTCGTCGAGCTTCAGGCCGAAAATCTGGTCGAAGTCGGCCACGAGGGCAGCCTTTTCGCCATCATCGATATCGCTCTTGAGCATCGTGTTCATGATGCCCAGCGCACGCGGCATGTTCAGGTCGTCACCGATGGCTTCCTTGAACTCGTTCTGGAAAGCCTTGGCGGCATCGCTCGTAATCGCGGTGGCCTTGCCGATCAGCGGGTCCGTCTTCTTGTGCAAGCTCTTGAGGCCTTCCTTCGCGCCTTCCAGAGCTTCCCACGTGAAGTTCAGGTAGTTGCGGTAGTGGCTGCCGATGGCGAAGAAGCGGTAGTCGAGCGGGTTGAAACCGCGGTCCATCAAGAGCGTGACCGTCAGGAATTCGCCGCTGGACTTGCTCATCTTGCCGAACTTGGTTTCGGTCGTGCCGTCTTCAAGCTTTTCTTCGCTAGCGGTGCGCAGGAATTCGCCGTGCATCCAGAAGCGGGCGAACTGCACGCCGTTCGCGCATTCGCTCTGGGCGATTTCGTTCGTGTGGTGCACGCGGATGTGGTCGGTACCGCCGCAGTGGATGTCGAGTGTGGGGCCGTTGTACTTCATGGCCATGGCGGAGCATTCAATGTGCCAGCCGGGGAAACCGACGCCCCACGGGCTGTCCCATTCCATGGCGCGCTTCTTGTCCTTCGGGCTGAACTTCCACAGCGCG